>Ga0193743_1002861_pt1 | contig 11802 bp, 7 predicted proteins | sample L2c2metaG_FD_143038 | JGI IMG/M metagenome (GOLD analysis project Ga0193743, IMG submission 143038) | Soil microbial communities from a riparian zone of the East river system, Colorado, United States - L2c2 | ecosystem: Environmental > Terrestrial > Soil > Riparian zone | place: USA: East River... | reverse complement strand
CTGAATCGCGGTGGCGTGGTTGGCGCGCTGATCATTTCCATCGCGGTCCGGCGCGCGGGGCCGTACAGGCCGGTCATTGTCGCGCTCTGCTCTGGCGGCGTACTGGTGTGGCTCGTCGGTCAGCGCGTGGGAGCCGAACAGGGGCTGCTGCCGCTGGTATTCCTCGCCGGCATGGGCGTATTCGGCGCGCAGCTCGCAATGCCCGCGCTCGCGGCGGGACTGTTTCCGCTTCCGGTGCGCGGTGCCGGGGTCGGCTGGGCCATGGGGATCGGCCGCCTGGCGTCGATTGTCGCTCCGGTGATCGGCGGCGCGCTGATTGCGGCGCAGGTGCCGTGGCCGACATTGTTCCTGATCGTCGCCGTGCCGGTGTTCGTCTCGGCGCTCGCGATTTTTCTGGCGGATCGGGTGAGGCCCAGCGGAGTTACCTGACAAGCACCCGACCTCTCCCGGCAAGTGTCCAGCCAAGAGAAATTAAAATAGTAATTCCAATTACATAAGAGTTCGGGTCAGGCGTTCGCCGATCAACGCCGCCAGCCGGGCAGTCCCTCGGCGTCCTTGCTGCCCGATTCGATGTTCACCAGGTCGCGCAGCGTGTCGAGCAGCGGGGCCATCAGAATGGAGCGTTGAGGTGCACGCCGACGGCGCGGCGAGTTTGCTCGACACCGTCGGCGACGGACCAGCCCGACGTGCTTGCCAGCAGCGGCGGCGCCCTAATCGGCCTCGACCTTGCTTCGCGGATTCGCATTCTCATTGCGCCCGAGCTGCCGGCGATGCGGCTCCCGACGGTAGCTTCGCCAAGTTTCCAGCCTCAACCTTGGAACATTTCTTCGGGTGTGACATCGCCGGCGGCATGCGACTAGCTGAAACCTAAGACGGCAAGCTTCACCCTTCGCTCCAGGCAGAGCTCGACCTTGGCAGGCCGCCTCGGAAATTGAATCCTTTGCGTGGCGACATCAGAACTGGCGCGCTTCGAGAAGGACTAACATGCGCGCGGCTGCCTCCCGTGCCTGGCGGACGATTTCCTGGTCCGCCGGTTTGCGAAACCCCAACAGCGTGTCATCCTCGCGCGACAACTGAACTTCCCGGTCGGTCTGGATTGTTCGCACTGCGCTATTGCATGAGAGAGATATCGCTCCCCCAACTGAGCCGGTTCAATCGTCTCAACGGCAACAAGTCGGAGGGCAGGGCGCCGACATACAATGATGGATCGGAGCGAGAGTTCAATTTCTCAATATGTTGAAGGGGCGGCATGTGCACGATGTGTGCATCGAGAGATCAAAGAAAATCGTAGAACAGCTAGCGGGAGCATACGTAAGCTGAGCGGGCGTCGCCGGCCAAACCGTTGCGCTCGTTGGGCAGGAGTTGCTGTTTGGAAGAATGCGGATCGCTAGTGACCCCCTGCACCGAGCGTCTGTTCGTGGAATGAGCGGTTATGGAATGCTCTCGTTTCAAGATTGAATTAAGACGCCTACAGGTCGCCGCGCCAGCCTCATGATAGGAGGCGATACAACGCGCTAACTTGGTAGCCGACATTGGCTAAGAGGATGGGGCAGGCGTCTTTATGCCGCGAAGCGCATCGAGCGTTTACGTTGTCAGGTTAATACCGTGCTACGGATTCTAAAATTCCCTGTTCTCCATAATGTTTTCTCTGTCTGCAATCGGTCCCGCATGATGGCGTCGAACACCACCAGCAGGTTCAGGTCGATCGCACCCAGTCTGGGAGCCGCCTTGGTCAAGCGATTGGTACTCCATCCCATCATTCAGAATGAACATGTGCGGATAAAGAGAATGCATTTTGCGAATGCGAAACTCAACCCTAGATTCGGGATTGTCGGTTGGAACAGTGCGCCTCAGCCGAGCAATGGCATGGGCACCGGCGCGCTAAGGCGGCCCTAAGGGTCGGCGGCTACGGCAACGGGAACATCGTCTCACATTGGAGAGCGCTATGATTGGAATCGTTCGGCTCGCCTTGCGGCGGCCGTATACGTTCGTCGTCATGGCGGTGCTGATCCTGATCTTCGGCACGGCATCGGCGCTGCGCACGCCGACCGACATCTTCCCGAACATCAACATCCCCGTGATCAGCGTGGTGTTCAGCTACACCGGTCTGCCTGCCGACGACATGGCCGGCCGCATCGTCACGTTTTATGAGCGGTCGTTGCCCAACAGCGTCAACGACATCGAGCATATCGAATCCCAGTCGATCGTGAATTACGGGATCATCAAGATCTTCTTTCAACCGACCGTGAACATCAATGCCGCGCTGGCGCAGGTCAACGGCATGTCGCAGACCGTGCTGAAGCAGATGCCGCCGGGCATCACCCCGCCGCTGATCCTGAGCTTCAATGCCTCGAGCGTGCCCATTCTGCAGCTTGCGCTTTCAAGCGACCAGATGTCTGAAACCCAGATCTTCGATTCGGCGCTGAACTTCATCCGCCCGGCACTGGCTCCGGTTCCAGGCGCCGCGCTGCCGCTTCCGTTCGGCGGCAAGGTGCGCCAGGTCCAGGCTGATCTCAACCAGCAGGCCTTGCACCAATACGGCGTTTCCGCGAACGACGTCATCAACGCGCTGTCGCTGCAGAACCTGATCACTCCGGTAGGAACCCAGAAGATCGGCACATACGAATACACCGTCAACCTGAACGACTCGCCAAAGGCGGTCGCAGCCTTCAACGACCTTCCGGTCAAGACCGTCAATGGCACCGTCATCTATATGCGTGACGTGGCCTACGTGCATGACGGCAGTCCACCGCAGACCAATGCCGTTCACGTCAACGGCGCCAGCGCCGTGCTGCTGACCATCATGAAGGCGGGCGCAAGCTCGACGCTCGACATCATCAACGGCGTCAAGAGCCTGTTGCCCTCGGTGTCGCAGACGCTTCCGAGCAGCCTGAAGCTGACCGCGGTGGGCGATCAGTCCGTTTTCGTGACCGACGCGGTGTCCAGCGTCGTCAGGGAAGGCGTGATCGCGGCAGCGCTGACCGGCGCGATGATCCTGCTGTTCCTTGGCAGTTGGCGCTCGACCCTCATCATCACACTCTCGATTCCGCTGGCGATTCTGGCCGCGTTGACCGGCCTCTCGCTATTGGGCGAGACCATCAACGTCATGACGCTCGGTGGCCTCGCGCTCGCCGTCGGTATCCTGGTCGACGACGCCACCGTCACCATCGAGAACATCAACTGGCATCTTGAACAGGGCAAAGAGATCGAGCCAGCTATTCTCGACGGCGCGCAGCAGATCGTGGTGCCGGCGACCGTGTCGCTGCTTTGCATCTGCATCGCCTTCGTGCCGATGTTCGGGCTTGGCGGCGTCGCCGGTTATCTTTTCCGGCCGCTCGCCGAAGCGGTGATGCTGGCGCTGGCGGCCTCCTATGTGCTGTCGCGCACGCTGGTGCCCACGCTGGCGAATTATCTCTTGCGCAATCAACACATTCACGCCGCCGGTCACGCAAAAGCCAGCCGCAATCCGCTCGCGCGCTTCCAGCGCGGTTTTGAGCACATGTTCGAAAACGTCCGCAAATCCTATCTGGGCCTGCTGCAGCTCTGTCTGCGGAACCGGATCAAGGTGATCGCCGGGTTCCTGGCTTTCAGCATCTTGTCGTTCGGCCTTGCGCCCTGGCTCGGCCAGGACTTTTTTCCAACTGTGGATGGCGGCCAAATAAAACTTCATATCCGGGCGCCGACGGGAACGCGGATCGAGGAAACGACCAGCCTGACCGACCGGATCGGGACCGCCATTCACGGCATCGTTCCGTCCAACGAGCTCGACGGCATCGTGAGCAACATCGGGCTCACGGTCAGCGGCATCAACATGGCCTATAACAACTCCGGCACCATCGGCGTCGGCGACGCCGACATCCTGATCAGCCTCAAGCCCAATCACGCGCCGACCGACGACTACATCAAGACCATGCGGGAGAAACTGCCGCAGCAGTTCCCCGGCACGAGCTTCGCCTTTCTGCCGGCGGATATCGTCAGCCAGGTCCTGAATTTTGGCGTGCCCGCGCCGATCGACTTGCAGGTGGCCGGAAGGGATCTTGTGGCAAATCGCAAATACGCGAATGCTCTGTTGACGAAGATCAGGGCGATCCCCGGCATCGCCGATGCGCGCATCCAGCAGGCGTTTCAGCAGCCGACCCTTGACGTCAACGTCGACCGCTCGCTCACCTCGCTTGTGGGCCTTACCGAAAAAGACGTCGCCACCGCCATGCTGACGACGCTGTCGGGAAGCTCACAGTCCGCCCCGACCTATTGGCTGAACCCGGCCAACGGCGTGTCCTACGCGGTCTCGGTCCAGACCCCGCAGCGCGATATCAACACCATGACCGGCTTGAAGAACATTCCGGTGACATCAGCGGCCGCCGCCAATACCCAGCTCCTCGGCGGCCTGGCGCGGGTCCAGCGGAGCAACAGCAACGCCGTCGTGTCGCACTACAACGTTCAGCCCGTGATCGACATTTTTGCGACCCCGCAGGGGCGCGATCTCGGCGCGCTCGCGTCCGACATTCAAAAGGCGATCCACGACACGGCAAAGGATCTGCCCAAGGGTGCGAGCGTCGCGCTGCGCGGGCAGGTGAGCACGATGACAAGCGCCTATAGGCAGCTCTTCGTCGGCCTCGCGGCGGCGATCGTGCTGATCTACCTCTTGATCGTCATCAACTTCCAGTCCTGGATCGATCCCTTCGTCATCGTCATGGCGCTGCCGACCGCCTTGGCCGGCATTGTCTGGATTCTGTTCGGAACCGGCACGACGCTTTCGGTTCCCGCACTTACCGGCGCGATCATGTGTATGGGAGTAGCGACCGCCAACAGCATTTTGGTGATCAGCTTTGCCCGGGAACGGATGGCGGCCGGCGCGAGTGCCATGGCGGCCGCATTTGAAGCGGGCAGCTCACGGTTTCGCCCGGTCCTGATGACGGCGCTCGCCATGGTTATCGGCATGCTGCCGATGGCGATCGAGCCCGGACAGAACCAACCACTGGGGCGCGCCGTGATCGGCGGGCTGATCTTCGCCACCTGCGCCACCCTGTTCCTGGTTCCCACCATCTTCAGCCAGGTGCACGGCCGGCAGCCTGACGCTGCAAGTCAGGCCAACGCCGAAGCCACGCCGTCGCATTGATCGGAGAACAAAAGAAAATGCCTACCGAAGACATCAAAGCTCCAAGTCGGCGCAGCCTCCTGACGGCCGCCACGGCGGCAGTCCTCCTCGCCGGTGTCGTGGTCGGCTACGGCTTCATGAATCGCGCGCAGAGCAAGCAGGAAGTGGTGGACTGGACCAATACGCAGACAATCCCGACCGTCGCCCTCGCTCAACTGATCCCCGGCAGCCCACACCAGACGCTGACGCTGCCGGGCAACATCCAGCCCTTCAACCGGGCGGCGATCTTCGCGCGGGTGAACGGCTATGTGAAGAGCTGGGACCACGACATCGGATCGCCCGTCAAGGCCGGGCAAATGCTAGCCACCATCGATGCTCCCGATCTCGATCAGCAGTTGGGTCAGGCGAAGGCGACTTTGGCCAGCGTAAGGGCCAATCATCAAATTGCGTCGCTGACCGCCAACCGGAACAACGTCTTGCTGCAAAAGCAGATCGTTGCCCAGCAGCTCGCGGACCAGACCGACGCCGACGCCAAAGCGAAGGAGGCCGTGGTCGATGCCAACGTGGCAAACGTGCGGCAGCTCGAAGCTATGCAATCGTTCAAGACGCTGGCCGCGCCTTTCGACGGTGTCGTAACCTCCCGAAATGTGGAGCTCGGGATGCTGATCAACTCGGGAGGTTCCGGTCAGCCTTTATTCGAGGTATCGGACCTGCATCGCGTGCGCATCTTCGTGCAGGTGCCGCAATCGTTCACCGCAGGGCTTGTTCCCGGAATGAAAGCGACTTTCGAGATGCCGCAGTACCACAGCGTGCAATTCGAGGCCACGCTCTCTCACCTTTCCAAGGCGATCAATGCCACTTCACACAGCATGCAGGTCGAGCTTCAGGCCGACAATGCAGCCGGAAAATTCTTCGGCGGCAGCTACTGCAATGTGCACTTCGAAATTCCGACCGACGCGAATTTGGTGAAGATTCCGTCGACCGCGCTCGTACCCAGCAATCAGGGCATGCAGGTCGCCACTCTCGACGGCCATAACAAGGTCGTCCTCAAGAGCGTGCAACTGGGCCGCGATCTCGGTGACAGCGTGGAGGTCCTTGCCGGCCTGACGCCGTCCGATCAGATCATCAATAGTCCCCCGGAAACGTTGGCAACAGGCGACGTCGTCCGCGTCGCGGCCGCGACGCCGCCGGTTGCCGCAACCGCATCTGCTTCGAAAGCGTCACGGTAGTGAGGCGCATGCAATGCGGGTTTACGCAAATCTCCCTCTCGCAGGACGAGACGCCAGATTGGACCTGTTTCGTGGCTTCGCGAATTGGGCAATCTTTCTTGATCACATTCCCCACCAGATATTGAGTTCGCTCACAACCAGGAACTACGGCTTCAGCGATGCCGCTGATCTGTTTGTGTTCATGTCCGGCTATACCGCCGCGCTGGTGTTCGGAAGAATAATGATCGAGCGGGGCTACGCAGCGGTGGCGTCGAGGTTGGCAAAGCGCGCTCTTACGCTATATGCCGCTCACATCATCGTGGTTGTGATCTACATCGCGCTTATTGCCTGCGTCTCACGCGAGTTTCACGATCCGGATGACCTGAACCAGTTCAACATCGCGGTTTTCGTCAGCAAGCCGCTCTGGCAACTTAGCCAGACGCTGGCCCTGAGATACACACCCGTCAATCTGGACGTGCTTCCACTCTATATTCTGCTGTTGGGAGCATTCGCTCCGGCCTTGTGGCTCATGGTTCGCAAACCGACGCTGACACTGGCTGGTTCGCTGGTCCTGTATTTTGCCGCAAGGCATTTTGGCTGGAATCTTCCGGCCTCTCCATCCGGCCGTTGGTATTTTAATCCGTTCACCTGGCAGCTGCTGTTTTTCCTCGGCGCCTGGATCGCCTTGGGCGGCGCCAAAGCCATTCAATCGATTGTTCGAGCCAGGGCGGCATTCTGGCTGGCGATCGCCTACATCATCTTTGCCTTGGTGGTGACGACGGCCATTCGTGTACCGGATCTCGGCGGTCTTGTTCCGCGTTGGATCCTGCAGCCATTCGATCCCAACGATAAGACGAATCTCGCGCCTTACCGGGTCGTTCACCTCATGGCTCTCGCTGTTGTGGTCACCCGGTTTCTGCATCTGGACTCGCCAATTCTGCAATGGCGCGCGCTGGCACCGGTGATCAGGTGTGGCCAGCACTCGCTTCAGGTCTTTTGCACCGGCATCGTCCTGTCATTTTGTGCCCATGCCGCGATCGAACTGAGCCTGAATTCGCTGTGGGTTCAAATTTTCGTGGGGACTACCGGAATACTGCTTATGACCGCAAGCGCCCATTATTTGACGTGGTGGAGACAGCAAAACCGAGCAGTTCTTGTGCGGCATTTGCGGCCGTTGTTGAAACTGGAACGCGGCGAACCCGTCGCGAACCAAAACGCCGGTTCCAGCAAAAGGGCTCGCCATGCCGTTTACTAATCCATGCGCGCGCAGCAGGCCGCGCGCGGTTTTGTCGTTTGCGGCGATCATGATCGCCGCCACCATCGGCGCAGATGCGCGCAGCGCGGAGGAGAGCAGTACAACGCTCTCGCCTCAGGCGCTGCAGGAGATTGCCCAGCTCGAGGCCGAGATCGACCGCATCGAGGCAGGGTCGATCCAGCGGCTTGCCGCGCCGCCGGACAATCAGGTCCAGCAAGTCGAGTTGCTCGGCAAACTGATGCTGTACGACAAGCAGCTCTCGGTAAATCGCAACGAAGCCTGTGCCTTCTGCCACATGCCCGAGACCGGTTTTACCGGTCCCGTGTCGGAACTGAACCGGACCACCGGTTCCTATCCCGGATCGGTGCGTACCCGCTTTAGCAATCGCAAGCCGCAATCGCATGCCTATGCGCCGCTCTCGCCGGTTCTGCATTACAATTCCGCGCAGGGCGATCTCGTCGGCGGCAATTTCTGGGACATGCGTGCGACCGGCCGCCGGCTGGGCAACCCGGCCGCGGAACAGGCAGAAGGTCCGCCGACCAACCCGGTGGAGATGGGCCTGCCCGATATGGCCTGCGCGGTCTATCGCGCTTCGCAGCGGCCCTATCGCGCACTGTTCGAAAGCGTATGGGGACCGCAAGCCTTCGCGATCGCGTGGCCTGATAAGGTCGAGCAGGTCTGCGAGCGGTCCGGGCCGGCGACCGCCGGCGATCCCTTGCCGGTTCATCTTGGCCCGATTGATCGCGGGCGGGCTGGCACCACCTTCGATCAGATGGCGCAATCCATCGCCGGCTACGAGGCCTCTGCCGAGGTCACGGCATTCACCTCGAAGTTCGACGCGGTGCTTGCCAAGAAAGCGCAGTTCACGCCACAGGAGCAGGCCGGGTACGATCTGTTCCGCGGCAAAGCACAATGCAACACCTGTCACCGTGACGGCGGGCCCGGCGAGGACCCGCTGTTCACCGACTTTACCGCCAGCAATATCGGAACCCCCGCCAATCCGAGACTTCCCTATTATGGAGAAAATCGGCCCGATGCATTGGGCTATGCCGCCAATCCGGAAGGGCCATCATTCGTCGATGGCGGCGTCGGCGGTTTTCTCAGCGGCGGGCATTTACTTAGCCAACCCTCCGCGGTGGATGCCCGATGGCTCAAGCTCGCGCCAAACAATCAAGCGCGGATTCAGGTGCCGACACTGCGCAATGTGGACAAGCGGCCTTATCCCGCCTTCGTGAAGGCTTACGGGCATAACGGATATTTCACGAGCCTGAAGATGATCACCCACTTCTACAACACCCGCGATGTGCTGCCGCGCTGCCAGCCGCATGATGCCGGCGAAGGTACGACGTGCTGGCCTGCGCCCGAGTCAACCGCCAACATGAACACGAGCCGGGTTGGACATCTGGGCCTGTCGGACGCAGAGGAGGATGCGCTCGTAAGCTTCATGCAGACCCTGACGGATGGCTATACACCTCTCAATCGGCAGTAAATCGATCTCGCATATTCGATACACACTCCAACGAAATTGCGGACTCGCGGAGGCATCTCGTGACAAGTAGTTTGGCGCTCATCTGGCCGGTCATGACGGCCGCGTTCCTGGCCTCGCTGGTCGAGGCGGTTGAAGCTCTCACGATCGTGCTGGCCGTCGCCACCGTTCGCGGCTGGCGTCCAGCCGGGCTCGGCGCACTCGCCGGCCTTGCGGTGCTGGCCCTGATCGTCGTGGTGCTCGGACCCTTGCTCGGCCATGTTCCGTTGCGCCTCCTGCAGTTCGTGATCGGAGTCCTGCTCTTGCTGTTCGGTATGCGTTGGCTGCGAAAAGCGATCTTGCGCTCGGCAGGCGTGATCCCGCTGCACGATGAAACGATGACGTTCGCGACCGAGACGGCAGAACTGCGCGAGCAAGCCCGCCGCAACGAGGCGCGGCTCGATTGGATCGCAGCGCTCACCACCTTCAAGGCGGTTCTTCTCGAAGGGCTTGAAGTGGTGTTCATCGTGATTGCGCTGGGTGCCGGTCGCGGAATGCTCGTTGCCGCGAGTGCCGGCGCCGTTGCGGCATGTCTGGCGGTCGCTTTGGTCGGCCTTATCGTGCATCGGCCGTTGGCGCGGGTCCCGGAAAATACCCTCAAATTCGCCGTCGGCATTATGCTGTCCGCATTCGGCGTGTTCTGGACCGGTGAGGGGCTCGGCGTGGCGTGGCCGGGCGCGGATCTCGCGATCATCGCATTTGCGGCAATATTCCTGGCTGTCAGCGGCGCGGCCGTCGCGCTCGCGCGCCGTCCCAGGGCGGAGGTCTTGTCATGACCATGCTGTTGCGCGAATTGGCCGGGCTGTTTGTCGACGACGGCGCGCTTGCGCTTGCGATCATTGCGGTCGTCGTCGTTGCCACAATCGTGGCCATGCTGATCCCGGAGGTTCCATTGGCGGCTGGCGCCATCCTGCTGTTTGGGTGTCTCGCGGCACTTCTTGTGAGCGTGGCAAGAGCCGGCCGGCGTTGATTGGTTCGCTGGAAGAGTTCGACTCCGGTACCTAGTCTGGGGCATCCATGCGGACTGGCCCGGAACAGGCATTTGATGCGGGGAAACGGATGGTCGCTCGAAGGCCAGTCGAAGCTGGACCGGAAATATTCTCCAGCACAACTGAACCTCCGAGCCGGTCGACGATGCGTTTTACGATCGACAGGCCAAGTCCTGTTCCGTCCTCCGTTGGCCGGCTACCGCGGAAGAACGGTTCGAATATGCGATCGAGATCGCTCGGCAAAATACCCGGACCCGTGTCCTCGACTTGTAGAATGGCCTGTTCACCCTCACGATAGACCCCGATATCGACACGGCCGCCCTGGGGAGTGAAGCGCACGGCATTGTCGATCAAGTTCCTGATCATCGTTGCGATCATGACAGGTTCGCCCCTCGTCGCGAGCGGCTCGATAAGCTCGAAGCCAAGATCTATTCCTTTGCGCGCAGCGTCCGGCAGCAAGTCGGCCACCAGGTCCTTCACGATGCGGTCCAGCGGCACCACTGCGGTTTCACTGGACGGGCCCACCTCATGTCGCGCCAGCGCGAGCAGTTGTTCAAGCAGATGCTTGGTGCGACGCATGCCCTGCTTGAGCGCGGCCAGACGTTGGCGCGCTTCCTCAGGGAGATCAACCGGATCAAGATTCTCTGCTTGCAGACTGAGCGCGGTGATGGGAGTCCGCAATTCGTGCGCGGCATCGGCGACGAAACGCCGTTGCTGATCCATCATCAGCCTCATTCGCTCCAGCAACCCGTTGATCGATGCGATGAACGGATGGAGTTCGCTGGGTGTACCCGCCAACGGAAGCGGGGTCATGTCGTCGGAACGCCTGACGTCGAGATCGCCGGCCAGTCGCACCATCGGGCGCAGCGACCCCGCGATGACCAGAGCCGTGACCAGCAGAAGGCACGGAATGAGCGCGGCGATCGGGAGGAGCGTACGAAGCGCCATGTTGCTCGCTATCTCGTCCCGTATGGCCGTGCCTTGCGCCACGGCAAATCGGCTTCCATCGGGCCGTGCTCGCAATAGTACCCGCATCGATCGACCGTTGCGCGACGCCACATGCAAGCCGTCCTGGAAGCTCCAGAGTTGACGGTCCTCGGCCGAGCCATGAGGAGCCGTCCCCAATTCCATGAACATGACCTCTGCGTCCGCATCAACGCCGTGAAGTGATTGGTCACTCTTGATGCTGCCGTTCTGCGCAAGGCTGCCGATCTGTATCAGGATCGAATCCTGCATCTCGATCGCCTCATCGAACGCCCAGATATAGGCAAACACGCCACCGACACAGCCCGCCAACAGGATGACTGCGGTCAACCCGACGAAGAGACGCGTGCGCAGGGACTTTGTCATGACGGGCGGTCCACCATCCACCCCACGCCGCGCACATTTCGGATGGCCATCGGACCCAGCTTCTTTCGGATCATATGGATCAAAAACTCGATCGCGTTGCTCTCGACTTCTTCATTCCAGCCGTAGATTTGCCGTTCAAGCTCGCTGCGCGATAGGATCGTACCCGGCCGCGTCAACAGCGCAGAAAGTACGGCGAACTCGCGGGCGGTAAGCAGTGATGTCTCCCCGAGGAAGCCGGCTTCCCGTGTTGCAGGATCAAGGTGAAGCTTGCCATTGGTAAGCAGGGCGGGTGAACCACTGCCTTCGCGGCGAAGCACCGCGCGCATGCGCGCCAGTAATTCGCGAATCTCGAACGGCTTTACAAGATAATCGTCCGC
>Ga0193743_1002860_pt1 | contig 11808 bp, 10 predicted proteins | sample L2c2metaG_FD_143038 | JGI IMG/M metagenome (GOLD analysis project Ga0193743, IMG submission 143038) | Soil microbial communities from a riparian zone of the East river system, Colorado, United States - L2c2 | ecosystem: Environmental > Terrestrial > Soil > Riparian zone | place: USA: East River... | reverse complement strand
GGACACACGCTTTACATGTGTTTACCTTGAGGACAACACATGGACATTAGTATATAAACTGTAGCTAAATTACTTGTACTCTTTAGCTTGTCTTTAACCATGTAACTTGTTAATAACGATAGTGCTTAATTGGCATTTATCCATTCTCAAACCTGTGGATACTTGACTGGACGTCTTCCAGTTGATATTCATGGGCTCAGCTAGCTCCTTGGACAGATGCTTGGGCATTATCAGATACTGACTGTATCCGATCACGTCTGTAAAGACTGAATCGGTCGAAGTCGTAACACCAATTACTTAAGCACATTGTTGCTCAAGGTCAATGGGATAGCTGGTCACCAACAACCAGATTCATAGTTGACACCTATCATTATGGGAATCATTGCAAAGAAGACATTCTTTGTCAGACTTGGTGCAATCCAGCTCCCACAGATGGGTCTGCTCCAAATTTGGTTATAACAGCAACAGCATCTGATGGATCCACTTACCAAAAACATGCATTCAATACTCAGGCATGTGAGCAACTCAATGCATGGTTGGGTGGATTTGAGTCTATTCTCAAGCGAATGACTCCTCCAAATTTTAATTGGTTTATGCATGTGATGCTGTTTTATCATACAAGAAATGTTATCAAGAAACAAGAAAATAAAGTAAGAAAGGAAGAAGCAGGAAAGATGGATGACAATGAAGATGGTGGTAGTGATGATGAGGCTAGTTAGATAAGAAAATTGTACATATATACACAAATAAATAAATTATGCACAGATGAAAATGCATTCAATGTTAAACAGCAAGTATCAGGTAACAATAATATACAAATTCATTGAAATTCATAGAAATCTCACTGGAGTCCGGTAAAAGTCCACCGGAGTCCGGTGGAAGTCCAGTGGAAGTCCGCCAGACTTTTACCAGACACACTAGTCCACCCACTTTCCTGGCCTAAAGGTTCCTTGACCAGACTTATACCGGACTTTTACCGGACTCTGAGCGGACTTTCACCAGACTTTCACCAGACTCCGGCGGACTTTTACCAGACTCACTGGAGTCCGGCCGGACAATGTGGGGGAGTGTAAAGTACTGCCCAATCAGCTTGCAAAGATGAAAGGGGTGCCATACGCAGAAGCCGTAGGATCCGTTCTTTGGCCAGTTGTTGTTTCAAGACCAGATGCTGCTTATGCAGTTGGTGTACTGTCGCAATTCATACAGAATCCAGGCCAAGCCCATTGGGAAGGGCTAAAACAGGTGATAAAATATCTGGGATCAACAAAAGATTACTGGCTGACATTCAGAGGACATTCAAAGAAGCTTACCAAAGGTTACTGCGATGCAGATTGGGCAGGCCAGAAATATTGCCATTCGATTTTGGGGTACTTGTTTAATTTCAGGTGTGGAGCCGTTTTGTGGAGTTCTAAGAAGCAGCATATCATCGTGCTCTCATCCACTGAAGCCGAATACATATCGCAAACACATGCCGCAAAAGAGGCGATATGGATTCGGACATTCGTAAATGAGATCAGAGGAGTGAAGGATGATCCAATAACTATAAACTGTGACAATCAGGGAGCGATCACGCTGGCGAAAGACAACAAATATTACTCACGTACGAAACACATTGACCTTTGTTACCATTTTATTCGCAAGGCTGTGGAAGACTGGAAAATCCTTGTCAACTATATCCCCACAGAGCAGAATTTATCAGATGTACTTACCAAAGCACTCGCTAGACCGAAGTTCGAACAGTTCATCGATATGCTGGGGTTGAGAAAGTTAAAGGATGAAAAGGAAAAGGAAGCTCGAGTTTAAGAAGGATCTCTTTCAAACTCAATTGAGACAACAACGGAATTCCCTTGTCTTTAAACTTCCCACCTGATAACGGCAAACGATCGTTTATCATCACATGATGTCGATGCATGCACCGAAACAAAAATGAAGTTGCGAAAACTCGAGGGGGAGTGTTAAATATATCCGAGTATTGCTCTGTTATCTTTTCATTGTTATCTTATCAATGTTATTACATAATCCTCACTTTCTTTTTCGGTCATCGGTTTATTTACATTTCTCAACTTTCTACTTGAAGTTGAGATGTGAGTAGCTCTCTTATATATGGTATTAATCATACTAATATTTACGTAGAGCTTGCTATAGGTAATTGTACCCAATATACAACTTTCTACTTGAAGTTGAGACAGCTTGCTATAGGTCTAGCTACAAAATATTTCAACAGTTAGGGCAACTGTGGAATGACTTAGTCAATATCTAGCAGGGGATCCTAAACATATATATAAACATAGATATGACAGGAAGCGCACCTAGCAGGGGATCCTAAAAGAAAAGGATAAGGCCCTGCTAAGGTGGGATGCATGTCTATATACCAAAAATCGGAGTTGAAATAATAAAATGATGAAAAAGATGGAGAATGATGAAAAGGTGATAGGAATGCTATGTCACGTGACCATTGGACTCCGGTATTGGAGCCACGAGTGAACTCCATCTTGGGCTAGCAACAATGAGGGGGAATATACAGAGGTGACGAGAAATATCAGAGGAAACGTCGGACAAAGTGGAGCATCCCCTAACATCCACCCCCCTTCAAGGCAGTGACGACCTGACACTGAACGGAAAGGAATGGAGCGGAAGTTGACCATACAGATGTGACGAGCAGCACCAGGGTGCCTCTGGTAAAAATCCGCCATGAGGTCCGTCGCATGAACATTATCCCAAGGCTCCCAGGAGTTGTGTTCAACACCGAAACCCTCCCACTTGACCAAGTAACGAAGCTTTCCTCCACCACCCACTCTTCTTTGCCATCGACAATTTCTGGTAAGGGAGGCGGAGACGTCCATCAGCCAGGAATGGGGTCTGGAGGAGCCAAAGATAATTTGACCACATTGAAGATGGGATGAAGTCTACTCATTGACAGAGGAAGGCGGAGCCGGTATGCGCCATTACCAACCTGACTATCAATCGGGAATGGTCCCAATCTATGGTGAGAAAGCTTTCGTGTCAAGTGGTCTGAATGTCGCTAGCATCAAGGAAGATCATATCACCTGCTTTGAACTCTGGAGCTGGGGTGCGTTTACGATTGTAGTAGAGCGCCATGTCATCTTTTGACTTGGCCAGAGCTGCCTTTGCTTCCTCCAAGGTGTCTGCCATTCGATCTTTGAACTTGTTGATGGATTCCATGTGGGACCGAGGCTGGTCTGGTTCAAAGCACATTCAGGGGACACGTCTGGTGTCGGGGAGGAAAGGAGGGTGCTGAGTGGAAGAGTGAACCTGGTTGTTGTACTGGAACTCCATGAATGGCAGGAGCCCCACCCAATTGTCTTGTCTTTGGTTGGTGAAGAGTTGGAGATACTATTCCAGTTCCTGGTTGACCCGTTCCATCTGTCCATATCCCTGTGGGTGGTAGGCGGTGGTGGCTGCCAACTTAATTCTGAGTAGCCGGTAGAGTTCCTGGGTGAATTCTGCTACGAATTGTGGACCTCTATCGAAGACGACTCTCCGAGGGAGGCGTGATGTTTCCACACATGGTTGAGGAAAAGGTGTGTGGCTCTGGCAGCAGAGATTGTAGTGACAGTGGAAATGAAATGTGCATGCTTTGTGACAGAATCGACAATAACCATGATGGAATCATGTCCTGCAGATTGTGGCAGCTTGACAATGAAGTCTATGCTGATGGTGTCCCACAGAGCAGATGGAATAGGAAGAGGATGGAGTTCTCCAGTCGGAGGGCGTTGGAATGATTTGGTCTGAAGGCACATGTCACAGGTAGAGACATACCTGCCAACATACCTTGACATCTGTGGCCACCAGTAGTTCCGAGACAATAGTTCCAATGTCTTCCATCTTCCACTGTGACCAGCCAACCTAGAGTCATGAGAAAGCACAACAATATGGTGACAGAGATCGGAGGTGTCTGGAACATAGATCTTGCCTCGGAAATACAGAAGTCCCTCGGACAGGGACCACTCCACTGATTTCATGGAGCGAGCTGATGAACCTTGTAACTCCCTTGCTGCTCTCACCACTGGCTCCTCTTCCTCTCCATCTCACGTCCCCTTTCAGATGTCCTTCAGGATTCCTCGTTCCTCTCCAGCTGCCTCTAAACCTTCCAATGCTCGGACCGTGAAGAAATTCAGAGTAAGGAGAACCATGTTGTCATTGTCTTCCAAACCTGTTCCGTGATCGGACCGACGGGACAGGGCGTCCGTCTTCCCCATGCTCTTACCGGGATGGTGATGCATGACGAAGTCGAATCAGGCCAAGAGTAGGGACCACCTGGCTTGCCTCCGGTTAAGCTTCTTGGCCGTCATAAAATACTGAAGGTTCTTGTGGTCCGTCCAGATCTCACAGTGATGCTCCGCACCTTCCACAAAATGCCTCCACTCCTCCAATGCTCTCACAATTGCCAACATCTCTTTGTCATGGATTTCATAATTCTGCTCCACCGGAGAAAGGGATTTGGAAAGGAATGCTACGGGATGCCATTTGTTGTCTTCTGGTGATTTTTGGGACAAGATGGCACCAGTTGCGAAATCCGAGCTGTCTGCTTCAATCCAAAAAGGTTGTGAGTTGTCTGGCAGGGCAAGAATCGGAGCCGTTGTAATTCGTTCCTTGAGAGAATTGAATGCTGACTGCTCTTCTGCTCCCCATCTCCACTCTGTGTCCTTCCATGTGAAATTGAACAGAGGATGGGCTAAGTGGGAGAACCCTTGGATGAATCTGCGGTATAAGTTGATAAAGCCCAGGAAAGACTGTACTTCCTTTCTGTTAGACGGAATAGGCCATTCCGTTACTCCGGCTACCTTGACTGGGTCCATCTTAACAGAATTCTGGGAAATAATCATTCCAAGGTACTCCACTTCTGTTTTCTCGAACTCGCACTTCTCGGGTTTAAGGAAGAGGTTGTTTTTCTGGAGCAACTCCATGACTCTCCAAGTGATCCTCTGGTGCTCCTCAACAGTTTTTGTGAATATTAGGATGTTGTCCAGGTACACCACCACAACTCCCTCCGTTATCAAGCCATCAAAGATGTCATCCATCATGGTCTGGAACGTCGCCGGACTGTTGCACAGTCCAAAAAACATAACCAGCAGTTCAAAGAGTCCTCGGTTCTTTCGGAACACAGCCTTCCACTCATCTCCTTCCTTCATCCAGACATTGTTGAACCCCCATCCTGTACTTTACTGTCCCCCACCTAAGTCCAGTGGACTCCAGTGGACTCCACTGGACTCTGCCTTTAAGGGTAGAAAATACACAGCTGGACTCACCCCAGTCCAGTGGACTCTGGACTTGTAATATCTATCCTTAGAATGCATTAGTCCAGTCCAGTGGACTCATCTGTAGTCCAGTGGAGTCCACTGGACTAATACACTATAAGAACAGTACAAGTCCAGAGTCCAGTCCAGTGGAGTCTGGAGGTGTAGTATCTGGTCAGTCCACTGGATTGGACTGCTCTATTTTTGTTTTGTACCAAGTTGATATTTTTTTATTTCCTTAGTTTTTTGTTGATATTCATATTATATATCTAAAACTACATTCATACTACAATATAAAATCCCCTATTAACTATTAAATAAAATAAAACCTTAAAAACAGGTGTCAAAAACAGGTGGTTAGGTGTATAAAATAGGTGGATGGTGTCAAAAAGAGCAGTTAGGTGTACAAAACAGGTGGTGGGTGTACAAAATGGGCAGTTGGTGTTGAAAAGGGGTGGTTCGTGTCTAAAACGGGCGGTTGGTGTTGAAAACGGGGGGTTCATGTTGAAAAGGGGTGGTTGGTGTTAAAACCGGGTGGTTGTTGGTGTTGAAAAGGGGTGGTTGGTGTTGAAAATGGGTGGATAGGTGTACAAAATGGGTGGTTGGTGCCGAAAACAGGCAGTTGGTGTCAGAAACGGATTGTGGGCCGAAACGGGCAGCTGTGGGGTGAATTATCAATATTGTAGGCAATGGCAATAAAAAAAAAATAGCCCCTCATGGGGGGATAACCATCGTCATCTGTGGTCACTGTAGCCTACAAAAAACAAAAAAAAAAAAACTGAAAAATACCCCTGGTGAGGGGGTTGGTCGTTGTTAGCATAGTCAATGAAAATGAAATAAAACTGACATACATTGTTGTACGCCGGCCTCGCCATCATGGCAATGGTGGTGACATGTCGTTGTCGTGGCAAGGACGTGGCGATGTGGTGGTGACTGGTGGCATTTTTAACCTATTAAAACAAAAAGCAAAAAAAAAAGACATACATTGTCGTACGTTGTCATGGTGAGCATGGTGGTGGCGACGAGATCATTGTTGTTGTTGTTGTTGTTGTTGTTGTTGTGGCTTGTCATCGGCATCGTAAGCTACAAAGAAAAATGACCCCCAGTGGGGGGCCGTCGTTAGTGTAGCCTATTAGCACAAAAAAAACCCACATACATTGATGTACACCGGCATCGTCAATGGTGGTGGTGACGTGGTGACCAGGTTGTTGTTGTTGTCGCGGAGGTGACATGGCGATGTGGTGGTGCTGGTGGTGGTAGTGATGTCATCATCATTATTGTTGTTGTTGGTGTTGTCATCGTGGCCGTTGTTGTGGCGTGGCAGTCATCGTCGGTTGTTGTCATCATCTGGTGCATGGTCATGGTGGTGGAGAGAAAGGTATGACGTGGAACAGTTGGAACCACGGTTGCCAAAAATTGGCAACACGTGACTAGCCACATACATATAATCCTATTACTTTGCAGACATTCATGAGATCTTGTAACCCAATGGTGTTGTGTGCTTGTAGTCACGGGATTTTATCGGCAGGCCTTGAGTTCAATCCTTGGACACTGCATAATTTTATTTTGATTATGTAATGAGAGACATGTGACTAATGTCCTCTGGAATCCAGTGGACTCATTGACTCCACTGGACTCTAGTCCTCAAAATTTGAGTGCAGTCCACCTATTATGTAGTGTGCCTAGAGTCCAGTGGAGTCCACTGGATTTAGGTGGGGGAGAGAGAAGGACTCCCCCCATCGGACATCAAGTTTGGTGAAGTACTTGGCTCCTCTGAGTTTATTGATGAGTTCGGAGATGAGAGGGAGAGGGTATCTGTTCTTGACTGTCATCGTGTTTAGGGCCCGATAGTCCTGAACAAGCCATAGAGTACCGTCCTTCTTCTTAATGAAAAAGAGCGGAGATGCCATCGGAGATTTAGACGGACGGATCCAACCTGTTTCCAAGTTTTCCTTGAGGAATTGATCGAGCTCCTTTTGCTCTGTCGGAGCCAATGGATAAACCTTGCAGTTAGAGGCCTTCTCTCCAGGGATCAGCTCAACTGCATGATCCCATTTCTTGGACTCTGGTAGGGCATCAAAAGACTCTTTGGAAAATATGCTGTCGAACTCCTTCAGGTACTCTGGAATGGACTGTCCTGAAGGAGCTGATTTGGAGTTCCATTTGAAAGCTTCGGCTAGGTGCTGAGAAACACTGGAAGTGGCTTGGATCTCTGCAGGTGCTGGAACAAGGATAATTGTAAAGATACGATCTCCTGGTTCAATCGGTTCTTCAGCTTCCTCGGGCTCTTCCTCTTCAGAGTCTGTGTGGAGTTCTTGTACAGGCTCATCAGAGACAGCTTCCGTCTGTCGGATTTTAGCTTTCCGAGCGATTCTCTCCACTCGAGCTTCATCTCTACATCCGGAACAACATCGGGGTGGACATCTAGACATCTTGACTTCTCCAGTCACCCAATCAATTTCCGGATTGTGCTTTCATAGCCAAGAGTGTCCAAGGATGAGCTTCTGCTTGCCTAAGCCAGTGACAGCAAATAGTGTTCGCTCCGAATGATTCTGATATCTCAAGATGAGATCCACCACTTCAGTGATGGAACCAGCCTCATTCAGAGTTCTGTCAACATTGTAAACCGGAATGGGTTCAGAGAGCTTCCGAGTGTGGAGCCGGTTGCTCTTGGCATAGTGGTGGTCAATGAACTCTCCAGTGGCTCCGCTGTCCACGAGGGAGTTGACGGACTTCACTTCCCCTGTATCAGTGGTTTCAAGCTCAACCTTCAGTTTGAGGGAGGTTGAACCGTCTTCCGCTAATGCAATGACAAGTTTGGATGGGAGTTGTCGTTCCCATTTTGGGCGTCTATTCCAAGTTATTTCCGTCGGAATGACAGTCGGATTCTCGGATACAGAATTTTGCACGTATGTAGATGGTTCAACTGTTTCATCAAGGGAACACATAGGTAAAACAGAGAAATGATTGTGATATGACAACGAGGATGTGCTGTTCACTTGTTGTGACAGGAAAAATCCTGCTCCTCAACCTCCACTGTGGGCTCCGGGTGTTTTGCATCAAGTTCCGCAAGGCAATCCTCTAAGTAGGTCTGGAGGTCGTCTATACTTAACTCTCAGATGTTGAATCGGGTAGGACAGTCAGGTGCCTTGTGTCCTGCTTTTGCGCATTGGTAACATGAGAACGGAAGCGGCTGCGTTTTCCGACTAGCATCAATGTCCATCAGAACAGGGTGTTACGACTTCGATTGGTTCAGACTTTACAGTCGTGACCAAAGACAGTCGAGGCTAAAGACGTTCGGTTTCTTTAAAGACTCAAAAGAATGCTTTGGGTTTTATTCCAAAGTATTGTCTTAAGGTCGAGCTATGTTCGAGTAGAAGATTTCGTCAAATAAAGACTAGCTAAAGATTTACAGAGTATCTAGCTACGTCTTTATAGAAAAGAGACATGCGTCTAGCGCATGGTCGAAGCATGTTCTACATGTGTTAAAGGGGAAAAGGTGTGTAAGAGAAACATGCGTCGCTAGCATGTAAGATGCGCGTTATGCATGAGGAAGAATGAAAGTAGAATGACATGCGTTGGTAGCATGTTATTCGAAAAGTAAATGTAATGAAAAAAACAAGTTAATCATGCGTGTGAAGATGGAATCGTAACACAGGGTTTCCGGGGGTCGGAGCGTGTTGACGATTCACACTCCGCTCCAGAGCCTGAAATCGAACAGTGTTGAAGGTGGTTAGATGGGACAGAGTCAGAGCAACACTCAGAGTTCGGTAGGAAGACCAGAAGGCTTCATTAGTGGCTCGGTTCTGGTCAATGGTCCTGGCTGCAGTGTACCAGTTCATTGGAACCATGTCGGAAGGATGTCCAGAAGGCATTGTTGCTATAGCATTCTGAATTTGAGTGTTTAGTCCTCAACGGAATTTCACCACTATGGTCTTCGGATCGGAGTAACCAGCTTCCGTGATAAGGTCTTGGAATTCATTGAGGTATTCATCCACAGAGCGACTCTTTTGGAAATAAGCTGTGGATTCCAATCGGTTGATGGCCGCTGAGTCTGCATAGACTGGACAAAACTCTCTTTTGAACTTGTCTCGGAAGTCTTCCCAATCAACAAATTTATGGTAGCCAACATTTTCCGGTTGTTTCTCCCATCGGAATATGCGAGTGGACCACTTGGCTGCTCGTCCTGCCTTCATGTATGACATGGCCCAGACAATTTTGGCTTGTTCGTCCGTGAAGGAGTTCGGACAGAGACAGATATAGACCTGGCAGGAATTAAGGAACACCATTCCTTTGGTGCGGTCTCCGTCGAACTCCGATGGAAGGGCCGGTTTTAAGCCGTGGGCCTTTGGAGCGACTGATGTGATTTGTGTAGATGGGATCGGATTTTCGGACTGTGGAATATGGGAAATAACTTGTGTTGAGTGTTTGCATCCTTTGCCTGTAATTCAGCAAGGGCTTGCTCCAGGGTCACGAGTTGTTCGCCTTCCATGGAGTGCAACGGATCCTTGTCAGAGATTACAGTTTCGGGTAGTGCTGAAGAGGGATCGAGAGTGGAGGAGTACACAGAGTTGGTGGAGTCTGAATTGGAACTGTGAAAGACGACTATGGTGGACTAGCTATCTGCTGGGATCAGTCCTCTGGGAGATCCTTTTCTGATGTTAGGGCAACTGCGGAATGACTTAGTCGAGATCTAGCAAGGGATCCTAAACATATATAAACATATAAAATACAACAGGAAAGCGCACCTAGCAGGGGATCCTAAAAGAAAAGGATAAAGCCCTGCTAAAGTGGGATGTATGTCTATATACCAAAAATCAGAGTTGAAATAATAAAATGATGAAAAAGATGGAGAATGGTGAAACAGTGATAGGAATGCTACATCACGTGATCATCGGACTCCGGTATCGGAGCCACGAGTGCACTCCGTCTTGGACTAGCAACGATGAGGAGGAATATACAGAGGTGACAGAGAAATATTGGAGGCGACGTCGGATGATGCGGAGTGTCCCCTCAAGCACTTGACTTGCATTCAACTCGAGTTACACCAGGAGCTATTAGAATATTAAGCATTTTTTTTATGGCCTTGAGATGACTCAGTTGTTTAATAGGTACCAACTCACCACATACAGCACAACCAGCTTACTCAAGGACAGATGGATTGGTTGCCTTGCACCAATCTCTAATTATAGTTTCACTCAATTCTTCGGTCAAGGCAGGAGGAGGAAAGATGGCATCAACATGCACTTCATTGTTTGCATGATTCAATTTGCGCATGTCTTTTTTTTTTTGGTTGCACATAACCCTATCCTCCTCTGTGAGGTTTGCAAAAGCATTCACTGATTTTTTTTTTTTTTAAGAGAACGAGAAATGTGTACTTTCAGAATAGATGTGTACAAATTGCAATTGATACAATTGTGACCGATGAAGGCTTCTATAAGCTGTTCTTTAGGGAGGTGCCACCAAGAATTGAGAGATATATTATGAATGCATGCAATCTTTTGTATCATATTCTTGGAAAGATGTGGTATGGTGTCACTAAGCGACAAGTCAGCATGTACAAAACCATGTTCTATGGGGTAGCTCAGGCAACCTACTTCATCAATGTGATCTATGTATTGAAACACATTGGCAGTACACTGCTGGCACTGGGTGGTGTTTCCCCCAGAAAAACCCATTTCTAGACATGTTTTGTGATTTCTAAAGGGTTTTCCCATGGAAACACAAAGGGTGTTTCTGAAAGGAAAATTTGAGAAACACATTATGTGTTTCTTTCATGTTTCCCATAGATAGATTTTTTGTTTTTCTCAAGATTTATCTATGGGAAACATGCTTTCTTTGTTTCAAACAAAGAAAGAAACACTTATCATGTTTCAAAAAGATAAATTTTGAGAAAAACAAAAAATTTATCTATGGGAAACCTGAAAGAAACACATAATGTGTTTCTCAGATTTTCCTTTCAGAAACACCCTTTGTGTTTTTGTGGTAAAAACCCTTTGGAAATCACAAGACATGTCTAAAAATGGGTTTTTCCAGGGGAAACAGTACCTGACACCAGTGTTACGACACTCTTTTTACTTTTACTTTTACTTTGAACACTTGAACTTTACTTGATCTTATCTTGGCGATCTTATCTCGACAATCTACGATCTTATCTTGATCTCTTGATCTTATCATCAGATGATGATCCAAGATACATTTCTTTTACTTTATTACTTACATGCATTCGACATGCCTTTGACTCATGTCTTTCATTGACGATTGACATGCATTTTACACATGTTGCTGCGCAACATGCTTTTACCATATGTTTTACATGTGTTTGCCTTGAGGACAACGCATGGACATTAGTATATAACCATAGCTAGATTACTTGTACTCTTTAGCTTGTCTTTAACCATGTAAATTTGTTAATAACAATACTGCTTGATTGGCTTATCCATTCTCAAACCTGTGGATACTGGATGTCTTCCAGTTGATATTCATGGGCTCAGCTAGCTCCTTGGACATATGCTTGGGCATTATCAGATACTGACTGGCTCCGGTCACG
>Ga0193743_1002859_pt1 | contig 11810 bp, 10 predicted proteins | sample L2c2metaG_FD_143038 | JGI IMG/M metagenome (GOLD analysis project Ga0193743, IMG submission 143038) | Soil microbial communities from a riparian zone of the East river system, Colorado, United States - L2c2 | ecosystem: Environmental > Terrestrial > Soil > Riparian zone | place: USA: East River... | reverse complement strand
CTGCGAAGCGATGGTGGACGGCGGGATCGAGGAAGGCCGAGATCCAGGTGATCTTGCCGTCGCGGAGCTGGAGAACGTTGATGGCGCCGAGGCGGAAAAGGTGGTCGCCCGGGTCGTAGCTGTAGCACGCGAAGGCGGGCTGGCCGTTGGCGCGGATCTTGCGCACGCGCCAACGGGTCTCGAACAGCCGCTCGGTGACGAACCGCATCACCGCGGATCGACCGTCGAACCAGGCGGGCAGCGGGGGCATGGTGTAGCGGGCGTCGTCGGCGAGCAGGTCCCCGATCGAATCCGCGTCGGCTTGCTCCCAGGCGGTCGCGAAGTTGTCGATGAGTTGCTGCTCCCGGTCCTGCCCGAGCGAGGCGAGCTCAGCCTGCTGGCTGACCGGTGGGATCCGTTCGTCGACGGCCTTGCGGGCCTGCTGGAACGCGTTGTCCACCGACTGCGGGCTGGTCTCGAGGATCACGGCGGCCTCGGCAGCGGAGTACTCGAGGACCTCCCTGAGGATGAGGACCGCGCGTTGGGTGCTGGGGATCTGCTGCAAGGCGGCGATGAAGGCGAGTTCGACGGTCACGCGCTGCTCGTAGCCGGCCTCCGGGTCGTCCGGGCACGGCTCCAGCCAGATCGGCTCCAGGATCGGTGCGCCGAGCTCCCCCGGATCCTGCCGGGCCGCGACCTGGTCGGAGGTCAGCACCTTCTTCGGCCGCTGCGAACTCAGCCGCAGACAGGTGTCGGTACTGATCCGGTACAACCAGCTCCGGACCGACGTGCTGCCGTCGTACCCGCCCATCTCCTGCCAGGCGCCGAGCAACGACTGCTGCAACGCGTCCTCCGCATCGTGGAGCGACCCGAGCATCCGGTAACAGTGCGCCCCGAGTTCCTTCCGGTACGCGCCCGCCAACTCCCCGTACGCCGCCTCGTCCCCGCCCCTGGCCAACGCCACCAACTCGACATCACTCACCCCTCGACACTAGGTCACCGAAGGGCCCCGTTGGTTACTCAGGGCCAGGTAGTGGCGTTGGCAGCGAAGAGCTCGGGTGGGCTGTGGAGCGGGATGACGCAGACAAGCTGGCCGCCCGGGACGCGCAGAGTGTGGCATCCCTGCCAGACCAGAATGTCTCCGCACGGGAGGCCTGGTCCTGAGGCACGTCTATCAGCAGCGTCGACACCCGACTCCGATGCATCCCCGGATCTTAGGCGTGTCGCTGAATTCCCCCAAGGGTGATCGGAGGTCTGTGGGGCGTTGCCCGCTGGTGGGTGGGCGCTCACGATGACCGGAACAGACGACGCGTCCGTCCCCTTGCAACTTTCCGCCCCAAGATGCCAGGAGGAGCTCATGCCCAGCTCCGTCAGTTCGTCACGCCCACTCCGCCGCCGTCTCCCGCTCCTCGTCACCGGACTGGCCGTCGCGGTCGCCCCGGTCCTGACCACCCGCAGCGCGAGCGCGCTCGACGCTCCGCAGGAAGCCGCCGCACCGGCCGTCGCGTTCGAGATCCAGAGCCTGGACGGCAGCGGCAACAACCAGGCCCACCCGACCTGGGGCAAGTCCGGCCTGCCCTACTCCCGGGTGGCCCCGACCCGCTACGCGGACGGCAGGAGCGAGCCCGTCGCCGGCCCGAACGCGCGCACCGTGAGCAACCGGGTGTTCCAGGACGAGGCCCAGAACCTGTTCTCCGAGCGCCAGGTCACCCAGTGGGGTTTCGTCTGGGGCCAGTTCCTCGACCACACGATCGGTCTTCGCGAGGGCCGGGCACCCGGCGATCCCCAGGGCGAGACGCGCAACATCGGTTTCGATGCCAACGATCCCCTGGAGAAGTTCACCAACGACTTCGGCAGCCTGTCCTTCGTCCGCTCGACGGCTGCACCCGGCACCGGCGTCACCACCCCACGGCAGCAGACCAACACCCTCAGCTCGTACGTCGACGCGTTCGCGGTGTACGGCGGCTCCAACCAGCGGCTCGAGTGGCTCCGCGAAGGCCCGGTCGACGGCAACCTCGGCAACAACGGCGCCAGGTTGCTCCTCCCCGGCGACTACCTGCCCCGCAAGGACAGCCGCGGCGATCCCGCCTCCGCTCCCGCGATGGACATCGACGGCGCGCTCCGGAGTACGCCGAATCGCGCGATCGTCGCCGGCGACGTCCGGGCCAACGAGAACATCGCGTTGACGGCGACGCAGACGCTGTTCGCCCGGGAGCACAACCGGATCGTCGCGCAGTTGCCCGGCTCGCTCAGCAACGAGGACAGGTTCCAGATCGCCCGCCGGGTCGTTCTCGCGGAGCAGCAGTACATCACCTACAACGAGTTCCTCCCCGCCGTCGGGGTCACGCTGCCGGCGTACACGGGCTACAAGCCCGGGACCGACGCGACCTTGAGCAACGAGTTCGCGACCGTCGGATACCGCGCGCACAGCATGATCCACGGCGAGCTGGAGGTGGAGGCCGAGGCTGCCCGGTACACCCCTCAGCAGCTCCAGGCATTCGAGAACCAGGGCCTTGAGGTAACCCCCGAAGGTGACGAGGTCGCGATCACCGTGCCGTTGAACAAAGCCTTCTTCAACCCCGAGCTGGTTCCGGCTCTGCAACTCGGTCCGACCTTGCGGGGCATCGGCCTGGAGCCGCAGTACAAGAACGACGAGCAGATCGACAACCAGCTGCGCAGCGTGCTCTTCCAGGTGCCGGTGTCCGGCAACCCGGAGTGCCTCGACGGGCCGACGCTGCCACAGTGCTTCCGCGGTGTGCAGGACCTCGGCGCCATCGATATCGAGCGGCCCCGCGACCACGGCATCCCGAAGTACAACGAACTGCGCCAGGCGTACGGGCTGCCGGCCAGGACCTCGTTCACGGCGATCACCGGTGAGTCGAGTGAGTCGTTCCCGCGTGACCCGCTGCTGACCCCGGGCAACGAGATCAACGACCCGGACAGCCTGGACGTACTACGGCTCCGCGACGTCTTCGGCGCCGACGTGGCCCTGGACAGCCCCGAGGCCGAGGCCGACCCGGTGACAGAGGATCGCCGTACGCCGATCGCCGCCAGGCTGAGGGCGATCTACGGGACAGTGAACAGTGTGGACTCGTTCACCGGCATGCTGGCCGAACCGCATCTGGCGGGCAGCGACCTGGGTGAGTTGCAGCGAGCGATCTGGACCCGTGAGTTCACCCGGCTGCGCGACGGCGACCGTTTCTTCTACGGCAACCTTGGCGGCACGCTCGAAGCGATCCGCGCCCAGTACGGGATCGACTACCGGCGCAACCTCGGCGACGTGATCGCGGCCGACACCGACATCCCGCGGGCCGAGCTCGCGCCGAATGTGTTCTTCGACCGTGGTTTCGTGCCGCCGACCAGCTGCCGGGTCTCGTACTCGATCTTCGACCAGTGGTCGAACGGCTTCGACGCGCGGATCACGATCACCAACACCGGTTCGCGGCCGCTGAACAACTGGGCGCTGCGCTGGCTCTACCCGAACGGGCAGCTGGTCACCGGACCGTGGGACAGCGTGAACGAGCAGAACGAGGCTCGCACGATGCTCACCAACGCGACCTGGAACCCGGTCCTCGCTCCGGGCGCCAGCCTTTCCTTCGGGTTCATCGCCGGCTGGAACGGCGTCCGGAACGACCGGCCGGCCCGGTTCACCCTCAACACCACGCAGTGCTCGACCACCTGACCGGCGGAAACCGGAGGAAAGCGGTTCCGGGTTGACCAGGGACTCTTGCGGCTCGTGGTCACGGGTCAACAATGAGTACTGGGCGGATCTCAGGTGGGGAAGTAGTCATGATTCGTATTGCGCTCCGCTCCGCCCGGCGGCTGTTCCGCGATGCCATCGTGGATTGTCTGGACGCCCGTCCCGACTTCACCGTGGTCGGGAACGTGGCCGAGCTCTACGAGCTCCCGGTGCTCTGCGAGCTGTGCCGTCCGGACGTCGTCGTCATCGACGTGGGCACCGAGTTCGGCGCCGATCGGCAGTCGCTCTACCGGCTGCGGACCAGCGGGACGTCCGGAAAGCTGGTGGTCGTCTATGAGCAGTTGTCCCCGATCGAGCTGGCCGCGCTGCTGACGTTGGGCGTCGACACCCTGATGCCGTACACGGTCAGCCTGGACGGATTGGTCGCCGTCGTGCGTCAGCACGGGTTCGTCTACCGAGATCTGTCGGCACCGCCCGGCGCGGCCAACGGGCTGACCGAGCAGGAAAGGCAGATCGTCACCTTGCTCAGCGCCGGGCACACGGTCAGCCAGATCGCGCACCTGCTGGACGTCAGCGCCTCGGCGGTGGCGAACGCCAAGCGCCGCATCTACCGCAAGCTGGACGTGGTGAGCCAGTCCCAGGTGTCGGCCAGAGCGGCTGCGCTCGGCATCTTCGGTGTGCACAGCGCAGCGCTGCTGGACGCGGTTCGGGCGTCCTCGCCCGCGCCCCGGGGCGGCCTGCCGGTACTGACCTCGCGGGAACGCGACATCCTGCAGTCGATCGCGAACGGTCACACCGTGCGGCTGACCGCCCGCGCGCTCGGCATCGCCGAGAAGACGGTCGAGAACATCCAGTCCCGGCTGTTCCGCAAGCTCGGCGCCCACAACCGTTCCGGGGCGCTGGCCGCCGCCCACGCCCTCGGCCTGCTCGAGCCGGCCTCTTCCGGCTGACCCCGCAGCAGCGGTGGACAACGGGGAGACGTCGTACTAATCTACAACCAAATGGTTGTAGATGGAGTGACAGACGAGGCCGTGGACCAGTTGTTCCACGCCCTGGCGGACACGACCCGCCGCGACATCGTCCGCCGGTGCGGCCGGGGCGAGGCGTCGGTGTCGCGTCTGGCCGAGGCGTACCCGATGAGCTTCGCCGCGGTGCAGAAGCACGTCGCGGTCCTGGAGCGGGCCGGCCTGATCACCAAGGAGCGCCGCGGCAGGGAGCAACTCGTGCGCACTGATCCCGAGGCCGTCGAAAGAGCCCACCAGGCCCTCGACCAACTAGCGACCACCTGGCGCGGACGAGTGGATCGGATGTCCGAACTGCTCGCCCAGGACCAGCCTTCACAAGACAACGTTTCGACGAGGAGACAAGACCCATGAGCGTCACCAGCCTGGACAAGGACTTCGACAACCTGACCCTGACCCTGATCGCCGACTTCGCTGCGCCGGCCGAGCGGGTCTGGCAGCTGTGGGCCGACCCGCGGCAGCTGGAGCGCTGGTGGGGACCGCCGACCTACCCGGCGACGGTCAAGGAGCACGACCTGACTCCCGGCGGCGACGTCACGTACTACATGACCAGCCCCGAGGGCGAGACACATCACGGCTGGTGGCGGATCACCTCGGCCAACCCGCCGAAGTCCCTGGAGTTCAGCGACGGGTTCGCCGACCAGGACGGGAACCCACTCGCGGAGATGCCGGTCAACACCATGCAACTGCAGCTCACCGAGCACGACGGCGGCACCCGGATGGAACTGCGCTCCGTCTACGACTCCAAGGAGCAGATGGACCAACTGCTGAGCATGGGCATGGACGAAGGCCTGCAGCTCGCGGTCGGCCAGATCGACGCCATCCTCGCGGACGACGGATTGTGAGGACCTGATGCGAGAACTGACGGCGGACCTGTTCATCACTGTCGACGGCTGGGCCAGGGGCACCAAGTCAGCCGCGTACTTCGGCTACGACGGTCCGGACCTCCAGGCGTGGATCGACCAGCAGTCGGCCGACCCGCAGGTGATGCTGATGGGCAGCAACACCTACCGGGCACTGGCAGAGATCGTCGCCGCTGGTGGTGATCCGTCGTTCGAACGGATGGACAAGCTCCCCAAGGTGGTGTTCTCCAAGTCTCTTGAAGCACCGCTGGCCTGGTCCAACACCACGCTGGTGCGGGAGGACGTCGCCACGGCCATCCCCGCGATGAAGAACCAGCCCGGCGATCCCCTGCGGGTGATCGGCAGCCTCTCGCTGCTGCGCAGCCTGTTCCGGCTCGGCCAGGTCGACCACCTGCGCCTGCTGGTGTTCCCCCAGATCCTCGGCGAGACCGGCGTGGAACGCATCCTGCAGGACCTGCCCGACATCGACCTACGACTGGTCTCCACCCAGGTGCTCGACGACCGGCTGGTGCTGCTGGATTACCACGTCGAGTAGGCCGCGCCCTGCGTCACGGGCGGAGGACGCGGTAGCGCAGGTGCGTGACGTGCTGCCGGGGTTCCTTGATCTCCGGAGTGGTCAGGCTGCGGAGCAGCTCGAGCTCGATGTGCTCCGCAGGCAGGTTGTCGAACAGGCGTCGCCCCTGCCCGAGCAGGACCGGTACGACGTGGAGTTCCAGCTCATCGAGCTCCCCGGCCCGCAGCAACGCCTGCGCCGCGCCGGCCCCGTGCACCATCACGTCGCCGTCCCCAACGGCCCCGCGGGCCTGCTTGGCGCACTCGGCGGGATCGGTGACGAAGCGGACGCTGCCCGGCGGCGCCTCGTCGGGGACGTCATGGGTCAGGATGAAGATCGGTACGCCGTCGTGATGGTCACCCTGCCAGTGGTTGGCCAGCTCGTAGGTGCGGCGGCCCGCGATGATGGCGCGGGTGGCCATCGCCTCGGCGTACACCTGGCCGCTCGGCCCCGGGTCGTCGCGCCGGTCGAGCCAGTTGAAGAGACGGAACCCGTCGATGCCGAGCGGGTTGTCCGCACTGTCCTGCGGCCCGGCGATGTAGCCGTCCAGCGAGATGGTCATGTACAGCCGGATCAGTGCCATCTGGTTGTCCTCGGGAGATAAGTCCGCTGGCACTGGATGCTAGGGGCCCAGACTTTCAGATCACTGTCATGCGGTTCTGGCGCTAGCGGAAGTCGCGGGAGGTGGTCTTGGCGGCCAGGGGGAGGCGCTGGAGTTTGTCGGCGATCAAGTTGGTGACGCCTTGGGAGCGTTCGAGGCCGAATCGGTCATCCTTCAATGAGGTCAAACTCGTTGCCCTCGGGGTCGGCAAGGGTGACCCAGTGCGCACCGTCGCGGACTTCGTTGAGCTTGGTGGCACCGAGGGCGAACAGGCGCTCCACCTCGGACGGGAAGTCCGCGGTGATGAGGTCGAAATGCATCCGGTTCTTCACGGTCTTTGGCTCGGGAACGCGACGGAAGCCGATCCTCGGCCCGCTTGCCGGGTCTGCGGGCTCGACCACGGCGCTGTAGGCGTCGGCGCCGTCGCCCACGGACCGGCTCAGAGCAAGCGGCCCAGAAGCTTGCCGCGACTTTGCGTCGGCGGCGTCGTAGCTGACGCCGAAAACTGTGCTGGACATGATCTGCGATCTCCTTGTCGTGTCTGCGGTTGTACTCGGCTCAGACAGCGGTACGGCCGCCGTCGACAGCCACGGTGGCGCCGGTGATGTACTTGGCGCGGGGCGTGCAAAGGAACGCGATGACGTCGGCGATCTCCGCAGGCTGCGCCCCACGGCCGAGCAGCGTTGTGGTGGCCAACTGGTCGATGCGCTCGGCATCGGTGCCGGCTGAGTACACCGGCCCTGCGGCGACCGCATTCACTCGGACGCCCGCCGGGCTGAACTCGGCGGCCCACGCCCGGGTGAGGGCGCTCTGCGCGGCCTTCGAGGCGCTGTACGCCGCCCCGCCGGCGAGGCCTACCGATCCCGCCATGCTGTCCATGCTGACGATGCTGCCGCTCCCACGCGCGGCCATCATCGGTCCGATCGCGGCAGTGAGCAGGTACGCGGAGCGGACGTTGCTGGCGAAGATCGCGTCGTAGGTCGCGACGTCCAACTCGGCAGTGGGACCGAACCATGAGCGCCCGGCGTTGTTGACCAAGATATCGACGTCCCCAGCATCCTCTGCCAAGCGCGTGATTTGCTCCGGGTCAGTGAGGTCTGCGCCGATGAACCGGGCAGACCCGCCGGCTGCGTCGATCTCCTTGACCACTTGGGCGCCGCGTCCGGCGTTGCGGCCGTGGACGAGTACATGGGCGCCTAGCGCGGCCAGGGCCACCGCTGTGGCCTTGCCGATGCCTGATGTCGCGCCGGTGACGAGCGCTGTCTTGCCATCGAGTTCCCTTATCAGAGTGCTGGTCATGATGAACTACCTCCAAGATCTGGGACCGTTTGTCGAAATCCGGGTACACAGCCTGTTCAAACGTCAAGCAGGCCCACCGACATGCTGCGGTTCGTCGATGAAGTCGGCGAGCCTGCCGATCTGAGTGAGGAAGTCCTCGAGCGTCGCGGCCACCGGGTCGACGACGAGGCGGTCGACGCCGCTGCGTCGATACGCATCGATCTGCCCTCGGACGGAGCGAGCGCCACCGCTGATGGGTGTCATCATCGGCTCCTCGCCAGGATCGCCACCGACCTTCGCCCGGGCGCGCAGCGAAACCTGGAAGCCGTCTGGCGCACCTAAGCCGCGCAGTGCTTCGACCGCGGCCGCTGCCTCGTCCGGTGTCTGCTTCCACCCGTACCAACCATCGCCGAGCGCGGCCGCTCGCCGCAGCGCCGCCTCGCTTGTGCCACCAAGCAAGATCGGAAGACGATGAGAGGGACGGGGTGCGAAGTAGGCATCCGAGAAACAGATCTCCGGCCCGGTGTGTCTCGGGCTCTGCTCGTCGAGCAGCGTCCGGACCACCTCGACGTACTCATAGGCGCGGATGCCTCGGGTGTGGAAGTCGCTGCGCAGGAACCGGTACTCCTCTTCGAGCCAGCCGACGGCAACGGCGAGGCTCAGTCGCCCGGCGGTGAGGTGATCCAGCGTCGCCGCCTGTTTGGCGACGAGGACCGGGTCCCTCTGCGGCAGTACGAGCACGCCGGTGCCAAGGCCGATGCGCTCGGTGTGCGCGGCCAGATACGCAAGCGTGGTCATCGACTCGAGCACACGCCCGAAGACGTCGACCGGGAGCGTGTTCGGCACCAAGACGTGATCGCTTACCCAGATGGACTCGTAGCCAAGCGCCTCGGCGGAGTCGGCGATGACGACCAGCGTCTTCTGGTCGGCGAGCGGCCCCATGTTGGGCATCGTCAAGGCAAGCTTCATGTGCGCAACTTCCTCGCTGCTGTAGCGCGTGCCGTGGCCGGCACCAGGTGGTATTCACGGCCGACCGGCCGACCCGGACCGCGCCGATGGCTCGAACGGTAGGCCTCGCCGCGGGAGCGAAGCGTATTCAACGTGCGCGACTTTGTACTCGTTGTGCACGGATGGCGCGAGCCAGCACGACCGCTAGCTCCCCATCGGCACCACAGACGCGGCCCCGGGCGGCCGCGGCTCCGTCGGCCCAGGTGTGAAACGCATCCCTGGCGCCAGTTCGCGCACGTCTGGCAAGGTTTTGTGCACGGTCGGAAAGCTCAGCGACTCGCGACCGGCGTAGCGTTGCGGACGCGCGCGCGGCAGGCGGAGGAAATTGGTGTCGGCATGGCTACCGATGACCGCATCCGGTGGCTACGCTCGAATGAGGCGGGTCTGCGTGGCCTGGTTACATAACCCGAGATGGCGAAGCCCCGGCGGCCGCGGTCGGCAGTCGCGGCACCGCGAAAGAGGGTGTGTTACGTGACGCTTGCGGTCGATGTCAGCGCCGTCCCGGCGGGTGACCGGGTCGAACTCATCCGCGAGATGATCTGGCACAACGTCGTCCGTGTCGACATCCAGCATCACTCAGAGCCTCAGGACATCCGTTTGGTCGGCGCGATTGCCGACGTCGGCCGAGTCACGGTCTGCTCGATCCGCACCAACGCAGTGACGGTGACGCGGACGCCGCGCCTTGCCAATGACGAGCTTGAGCCCTGCGTCTTCCTCGGCCTACAAGTCTCCGGTTCCAGCATGGTGGTCCAGCACGGGCGCCAAGCGCTTCTGCAGCAGGGCGAGTTCGCGATCTACGAGTCGACCAGTCCCTACACGTTGCTCAATGACGCAGGCCTGGACGTTCACTATTTCCGCATTCCCAGAAGCGACCTTGCGCTGCCGTCCAACGCCATCACCAAGGTCACGGCCGTCCGCCTCTCCAGGGAGAATGCTGTTGCGGATCTCGCTGCGACGTATTTCAAACGGCTTGCCGAGAACCATCAGAGGCTCGCCGGGCCGAACGCCGACTCAGTTGGTCAGCCCAGCATCGAACTGGTGCGCGCGGTCATCGCCACGCAGCTCGACGAGCCGCAGCTCGCTCGGGAACCGCTCGAGTCAACGCTGTACTTGCGGATCATGGAATACGTCCGTGCGCATCTTGCCGAACACGACCTCACCGCCGCCGAGATCGCTCGCCGCCATAACATTTCGGTCCGCCAGCTCTACACGATCCTTTCCAGGTCTGGCATAACGCTAGGCGAATGGCTGCGGGCCCACAGGCTCGAGGAATGCCGCAAGGATCTGGCCCGCCCCGGAGCGAGGTCGGTGAGCATCGCATACATCGCACATCGCTGGGGGTTCGTCAACGAGACCCACTTCAGCCGGGTCTTCAGGGAGACGTACGGGATGTCACCGCGTGACTGGCGAGAATTATGCCGGCGAAACCAAGCTCTATGAATGCCCTGGGACTCTGTCGGTGCGGTAGTGCATGACCTACGCCGGGCACAGAATGATCGGACTATGCGGCGGGCATTGAGGGCATAAGGTCGGCGTCATCAACCCAAGCGGTCGCAATCGCCTACGAGACCGGACTCGTCGTGAGGCGAGGGTCGTGGTAGCCCGGCTCGCCGGGCACTCGCCAACGCCGCACTCCCCGGGGTGCGCACATGTAGAGCACGACCTTACTCGTAGGTCATCCGCTCCTTCGGGACGGCGCCAGAGCCGCTGTTGGGTTCTCCTAGGGTTTTGTTGCCGACACTAGATCCTCCGATCTCGGACTTCCAGATCGCTTTCATGCGATGTCGGCGCGGCAATGGACCTCTCCGGCTCGTCCTTGTGCGGAGTGGGCGTGATCTGACGCTGGGCCCAACGAACGGCCTCTAGCGGAAGTCGCGGGAGGTGGTCTTGGCGGCCAGGGGGAGGCGTTGGAGTTTGTCGGCGATCAGGTTGGTGACGCCTTGGGAGCGTTCGAGGCGGCCGCGGATGATCATCGCGCTGGACTCGCGGGCGATCCGGCGGTAGCGGTTCCAGACGCCGCCCGAGCAGATCACGTTGATCATGCCGGTCTCGTCCTCCAGGTTGAGGAAGGTGACACCGGCCGCGGTGGCGGGGCGCTGGCGGTGGGTGACCACTCCCCCGACCAGGACCCGGGTGCCGTCCTCGGCACCGGCCAACTGGTCGGCCCGCAGGATGCCCTGGCTGTCCAGCTCGGCGCGAATATGCCGGATCGGATGGTCGTCCGTGGAGATCCCGGTGGCCCACAGGTCGGCCATCGTGGTCTCCATCCCGGTCATCCCAGGCAGCATCGGCGGCGCTCCCGCACTGCTCACACCGGACAGGTGACCCGGGCGTTCCTCGGCGGCACGGCCCGCGTTCCACAACGCCTGCCGCCGGGACAGTCCGAACCCGTCGAACGCCCCTGCCGTCGCCAGCGCTTCCACCTGTACTGCGGTCAGTCCCGTCCGGCGGACCAAGTCCGCCATGTCCGCATAAGCACCGTTCTTCTCCCGTTCCTCGATGATGGTGGTCGCCGCGGGCAGCCCGATCGACTTCACCTCCGCCAGCCCCAGCCGCACCACGAGCCGCCCGTCCCGGCGATGCAGATCGGAGTCGAAAGGCTGGGCCGGATCGAACTCCCCGACCTCCGGCTGCTCCTTGCACAGACAAGAGTCATTGCCCGTAGCAACCACCTCCGTGGCGTCCAGAGGCTCCAGCACCGCATGGATGCCGGACTTCAGCAGATCGGGACGGCGTACTTCGACTCCGTGCCGGCGGGCGTCGGCGACCAGCGACTGGGGTGAGTAGAACCCCATCGGCTGGGCCC
>Ga0193743_1002858_pt1 | contig 11810 bp, 9 predicted proteins | sample L2c2metaG_FD_143038 | JGI IMG/M metagenome (GOLD analysis project Ga0193743, IMG submission 143038) | Soil microbial communities from a riparian zone of the East river system, Colorado, United States - L2c2 | ecosystem: Environmental > Terrestrial > Soil > Riparian zone | place: USA: East River... | reverse complement strand
ACTCGGCCATCTCTCCGGATGGCCTGTCTTGAAGGGGCACGACGACTTTTGCAAGTGAGCGCAGCCGCGCTGGTGGAATTTTCCGCAACTGACTGAATAACCTGGATAATTTAAATTTGGTCCGCGCTTGGCTTTCACACTCCAAAAGCCTTGAACCGACAACCGGTTACCGGCGACGATTGACCATGGCGACAACCCAACTGGCGGAGGCGACATGACCATCGATCGGGCGCTGGTGTTCTCGATTCTAACGTCCGCGATTGCCGTGGGCCATGCCGGGCCGGCGACGGCGCAAGTTTGCACCCGCGAGGGTCCTGCCGTGAGCTGCGATGACGGCCGGCGAGGTATGCTGTCAGGCGATGCGATCCTCTGGCCCGACGGCACGCGATCGAGCCTGTCGCCGCATCCGAGCGTCATCATCGGAAATAAATCGTCGGTGATCGTCGGACCCGGCGTATTCGTCGGCCAAGGCAAAGGCGTCGTGCCGCTGGATAATCCGACCGCGCCCAACAAGACACGCTGCGCTATTCTCGACGGCGTGTCGTATTGCTACTAGATTATGATTTGCGCGTATTCCAATCGCAAAACCGGTATCTACCCTCGGACCACGTCCGAGCGCGGGCTTTTTGCGGATCATGCGCTTAGTGATACTGCGCGCCTGAATTGACCGAGCGAAGCGGCCATACTGTCGGCGGCTCGGCGATCAGCGGCTCTGTCGCACTCTTGTCGAAATGAGTCTCCTGCAGCGCATCGACGAATTCGGCAAACCACTGCTGGATCGTGCCGGCGCGAAGTTTCGTCATCATCGCTTCCCAGCGCATGCGCCGCTCGGTCAAAGGCATGTAGAGCGCGGTCGCGATGGTCCGCGCCATACCGTCGATATCGTGAGGATTCACCAGCAGCGCCGTGTCCAGTTCGTTCGCAGCACCTGCAAATTTCGATAATACCAGCACGCCGGGATCGGCAGGGTTTTGTGCTGCGACGTATTCCTTGGCTACCAGATTCATCCCGTCATGCAGCGGCGTCACAACGCCGACCTGCGCGGTTCGATAGAGACCGGCCAGCACGGTCTGGCTGTAGCCTTTGTTGAGATAACGGATCGGGGTCCAGTCGGCTTCGCCATGACGGCCATTGACGTCGCTTACCAGCTTCGCGAGCTCGTTCTGCAGAGTGCCATAGGCTTCGATCGCGCCGCGTGAGGGGGTCGCGATCTGCAGCAAGGATGCCTTGCGCGCAAGCCCCGGCTGCAAGGTCCACATCCGATCGAATGCATTGATGCGGTTGATCAGTCCTTTGGAATAGTCCAGCCGATCGACGCCGATCGCCAGTTTCTCGCCATTCAGACTTCGCCGCAACCGCGACACATCAGGATGGGAGATGGCCTTGGCGGCGTGCACGGCGAATTTTTCGACATCGATGCCGATCGGAAATACCGCGACGCGCGACGTGCCGTAGCGCGATGTAACAATGCCATCCTGAACGGCGAGACCCAGATCGCACTGGACATAAGCGACGAAATTTTCGCAATCGTCCAGGGTCTGGAATCCGATCAGGTCGTAGGCCAGCATCGCATCGACCAATTCGCGATGATGCGGCACCCCGCCCATGACGGCGCGAGCGGGCCAGGGCGTATGCAGGAAAAACCCGACGGGCCCGGTGACGCCGAGATCGCGCAACTCCGCACCCAGCGCCAGGAAATGGTAATCCTGAATCCAGAACGTGGTGTCCGGTTTTCGGAATCGCAGCAGCGCACGCGCCATGAAAGCGTTGACTTCGCGATAGCTGAGATAATCCTCTTGGGAGGCGCGGATCAGATCGGCGCGGGAATGAAGCGCGGGCCACAACGCCGAATTTGCGAACCCTTCATAATACCCGCCGTAATGCGCGGCCGGCAGATCCAGCATGGCCAGCGCACCCGCGCCCAGCGCTTCAATTTCGGCGAATGGCTCCTTCTGGGCGCCGTCGCGGACGCGGCCGCTCGAACCTACCCAAATCGCGCCGGACCTTTCCACTACGGGTAGCAGAGCGGCAGCCAAACCCCCGGTCATGGGCTCATTGGCATTACCGCTTGCGACGCGATTTGAAACTACGACGAGGCTCACAGGTGTCCCTTCCTGGTGTTCCACTCGCGAATTAACAACTGTTCATCAATATGGTTCCGGTCACCCTTTCAACGAAATGAAACCAAATTCAGGCAGCACGCGGATGGAACTTTGTTTGATCCACGGCAAGAAAACTTTCATAGGAGGTTTTCGATCCGTGGAAAAACCCCTGATTTCATCAACTACGCGCGAAAACTCTATCTGTCATTGCGTCACAATCTGTTTCGCCTCATTTGCGATCGAGATGTTTCAGATGAAACTAAATCGAAGTTCCGGGGCGGGACAGATCACGCAGGGCCCGATGATCCCCCGGCTACGGTCTTTTCGTCGTCGAGCAAATGGGCGAGCCATTCCCGCACGTCGCGAGGTTCGTCGAAATGGCCAGCCACGCCCTTGGCGCGTCTGCCCACGGAAAATGCGAGGCCGCCAAGATCCGGCATGATGGCGAACACCGATTCGTCGGTGACATCGTCGCCGATAAAGAATGGACGGCGGCCCTTGAACGGTTCGTGGGTCATCAGTTCGAGCACACCCGTTGCCTTGGTGAAACCGGAGTGCTTGATCTCGCAGACGCATTTTCCGGGCAGCACTTCGATCGGCGCGTTCGGCAGATCGGCAACGGCTTCGGTGTCGACCGAGACCCGCATTTCCGCCCCGTGGCCTCCGACCCCCGGAAATTGTTCGGGGGCGAAAATCAGATCGATATCGTTGAGCGAGCGGCCGCTGACGAGCGCAAGGGCGCCCGAGGTCCGCACCAGCAACCGGTTCAAGGTCTTCGCCAGACCGGGCGGCACCCACACCTCGCGAGGCGTCGGCGCCAGGTCGAGCAGAGTACCATCGATGTCGAGCAGAATCGCAGCTTCATTCAGATGCGGCACCAGGGAGCGAGGCACCGGAACGGTGTCCGGCGATGCCTCGTCTTCCGGCGATGTATCTTCTTCCAATGCCATCTCGGCCGAGTCCTGTTCCATTAAGTCCCGTTCCATTAAGTCCTGGTCTAACAAGTGCTGATTCATTTCATCCTACTCCAGAAAGGCTAGCGGCCGTGCAATCGATTCCAGCGGCCGGCGCTCGGCTGCGATGCAGTAACGCCACGCGATAACAGCCGCGGCGATCATCAATCCCGAGCCGAGCAGATAGCCAGCGAAAACGCTGTTGCGCGATCCGGTGTCGATCAACGCACCGAACAGGGCCGGGCCGACGACGCCGCCAATTCCGGTTCCGATCGAATAGAACAGCGCAATGGCGAGCGCGCGGACCTCCAGCGGAAAGGTCTCGCTGACGGTGAGATAGGCCGCACTTGCGGCCGGCGATGCAAAAAAGAAAATCACCATCCATGCAATGGTCTGGGTCTGCGCGCTCAACACGCCGATCGAGAACAGATAACCGGACAGCGCGAGCAGAACGCCGGAAACGCCGTAGGTGAACGTAATCATGACGCGGCGTCCCAGCGTGTCGAACAGCCGGCCGAGCAACAGGGGCCCGAGGAAATTGCCGGCCGCGAACGGGAGGATGTACCATCCGACCTGGTTCGATGCGATCCCGAAAAAATCGGTCAGCACCAGCGCAAAGGTGAAGAAGATCGCGTTGTAGAAAAACGCTTGCGCAATCATCAACGCCAATCCGACCAGCGAGCGCTGGCGATAGGTGGTGAACAGCGTGTGTGCCACCTCGCGCAGCGGCGTGTGATCGCGCATCCTGAGCTTGATTTTCGGCTGAGCATGTTGAGGCTGGTCTTGTGCCGCGCCGAGAGCCGATCGCTCGATATCGGCAACGATCGCATGGGCCCGGTCAGGATAACCGTGAATCATCAGCCACCTTGGGCTTTCGGGAATCCACATACGCATCACAAACACCACGAGGCCGAGACAAGCGCCGGTGAGATACGCCAATCGCCAGCCGAGATCGGGGCCGATCACGGCCGGATCGAGCAGGACGATCGCGCTGACCGCACCCATGGCCGCGCCGATCCAGAAGCTGCCGTTGATCACAAGGTCAGTCCATCCGCGATAACGCGCGGGCACCAATTCCTGGATCGTCGAATTGATCGCGGTATATTCGCCGCCGATACCGGCCCCCGTGAGAAATCGAAACAACGCGTAGCTGGCGACATTCCAGGACAGCGCCGTTGCGGCGGTGGCTGCGAGATAGACCGTCAACGTGATGAAGAATAGCTTTTTGCGCCCGATCCGATCCGTGAGCCAGCCGAACCCGAGGGCACCGAGCACGGCGCCGGCGAGATACGCACTGTTGGAAAGTCCAACGTCGAAATTCGTGAATTGAAGTGTCGGACTTTCTTTCAGCGCGCCGGACAATGCGCCCGCCAGCGTGACCTCCAGTCCATCCAGAATCCAGGTGATGCCGAGTGCAAGCACGACGCGGGTGTGAAAGCCGCTCCAGCGCAGACTGTCGAGACGCGAAGGAATACTGGTTTCGATGACGCGATCATCGTCTTGTCGCACCGGCTCCGTAGCCGTTGAAAGAATTGTCGCATCACTCAGACCGGCCATGCCGTATTGCTCCAGTGCTGCCGTTTACAACTCCACGGAAACGGGAGCGCCGCGGTTCAATGCCGATTTGCGCTGCAATCGCTACAAACCAATCGGGCGAAACCAATGAGAAAACGCCTGGGGATGGACGTCCTAGAGGCTCTCAACCCTGACATCGACAAGCTTCCTGCCAGCCACATTGATTAACGCCTTTGGCGCGCTGTAGTTCCTGCATTACTTCAAGGGAACCGATCGCTTTTATTAGTGTTTTTTTGATGGAACGCATGGAGTTTCGAGCATGGCTGAACGTCGAAAAACAGCACCTTCGCGCAAAGCTGCGACGCGCAAGACCGCCCGCAAGCATACACGAAAAACAACAGCCCGGAAGGCGAGCCCGGCGCGGAGAAAATCCGCCACCAGAAAAACTTCCGCCAAGGCATCTCCAAAGCGCTGGTCGCAGCGCGTAACCCGGGAGAGCGACGCGCTCGATCTGAAACACGGCGTCTTCAAGCAGACCGATCCGAAAAAAATCGCGGCATCACTCAAGCGTTCGGCGGAACACAGTTCACGCCGCAAGACTGGCGCCTATCGCTCGGCGCTCTCAATGCTGACGTTTTACATCAACCGCGCCGGCAAGACGTTGCCGAAAACGCAGCGTGATCGGTTACAGCGTGCCAAGACCGAGCTGAAGCATCAGTTTGGAAGGGAGTAACAGCGTCGTCCCGGCATCCAGCTGCACGGATGTTCGCCATGAAGCACTGTAGCCCCGATGGAGCGAAGCGCAATCCGTGACCCGCCGATCATCAGCAAGATAGACCCGGATTTCGCCGGCGCTTCTTCCGGGATACGAAACGCAACGAATCGTGCCCTAGGCCGCGCGGATATTCCCCATGAAGCGGTCGAGCTCCTCACGCAACCGCGTGCTTTCGGTCGAAAGGGTTTTGGCCGAATTCAACACCTCCTCAGAGGCAGATCCGGTTTCGGTCGCACCGCGATTGACTTGCATGATGTTGGCGGCAGCTTCATGGGTTCCCTGGGCGACACTCTGAACACTGCGCGCGATTTCCTGTGTCGCCGAGCTTTGCTGCTCCACCGCGCTCGCAATCGTCGACGCGATGCTTGAGATCTGGGCGATCGTGCCGCCGATCTCCTTGATGGCTGCAACCGACTCCTGCGTCGCGCCCTGCATGCCGGAAATGTGCGACGATATCTCATCTGTCGCCTTCGCGGTCTGGCTGGCCAGGGATTTGACCTCGGAGGCGACGACGGCGAAACCTCGACCGGCCTCGCCGGCGCGAGCGGCTTCGATGGTCGCATTCAGCGCCAGCAGATTGGTCTGCTCGGCAATCGCCGTGATCAGCTTGACCACGTCGCCGATCTGCTGCGCGGCGCGCGACAACTTGCCGATGCGCCCATCGGTTTGCTCCGCCTGAAGCACCGCTGCCTCGGCGATCCGGTTGGATTCGCGCACCCGCCTCCCGATTTCATCGACCGAGGTCGAAAGCTCCTCCGTTGCGGAGGCGACCGATTGCATGTTGCTGGACGCTTCTTCCGATGCGCCGGCAACCTGGCTCGACAGGCTCTGCGTGGTTTCCGCAGTCCGCGTCAGCGTTCCGGCAGCGGACTCGAGCTGAACGGCCGACGCTGAAACGTTCGAGACGATAGCGCCCACTGCTGCCTCAAAATCGTCGGCGAAGCGAATGAGTTCGGCGCGGCGCGCCGCACCACTCGCCCTGTTTTGGGCATCCTGCGTGGCGGCATCGCGTTCGGCTTTGGCGATGGCCTGCACCTTGAATTCCTCCACCGCGCCCGCCATCTCGCCGAGTTCATCCTTGCGGCCAAGGCCAGGCAGCACGACGTCGAAATTGCCGCTGGCGAGTTCGCGCATGGCCTTGCACATCGCCGTCATGGGGCGGGAAATCCCCTTGCCCAGCAACACCGCCAGTATTGCGCCCAGCAGGAAGCCGCCGGCCGCGAGCATCACGATCAGGCGCTCGGTCTCGCCCACGATCGCATCGGACTCCGATTCAAGTCTTTGTTGATCGGAAACCAGATCCGCCTTCATTGCGGTCGAGCCTTGCATGATCGCTGTCGCAGACCCGGTCATTTCGGCAGTCAGTTTATCGATCGATTTCGAATTCTCGATCAATTTGCTGAGCGCCTGCCGATACTCTTCGAGCAGTGCCGAAATCTCCTTGACGCCCTGCACGATCTTTTCGTCGGTCGTCGATATCGCCTTCAGCGAGTTTTCGACGAATTTGAGGCGCGCCAGCGCGCTGGTCGCGACCGCCATATCGGAGTTGACGACGAACTGATTGGCGAGCGCTATCGTCGCCTGATACTGCGCGGTGACCTGTTTCGCGCCGAGTTCAACGGCTGGAAGTTCGGCGTCGGCAGCGTTACTCGCGAGATCGTCGAGCTTGTAACGCAGCATGGTGCCGCCGCGCGTGAGCTGATTTTGCGTCACAAGCGCGCTCTCTTGCTTGAACTTGAGAATATCGGCAAAAATCCTGGTGAAGGTGCGGAATTCGCTGGCGAGACGCGTGACCTGCTCCAGGCGCGCCGGATTTGTGGTGCCCTTCATCGATTGATCGATGGCGTCTTTCAAACTGGCTTCGGCTGTCAGCGCCGCCTTGCCATCGTCTTCTTTCCCCGTCGCCACGTAATATCGCGCCAGCGCCCGGTACGAAATCAGCTCGCGGTCGATATTGCGGGCCAGATCGGCTTCCGACACGCTGTTTCGGTAAGTCGCCACGCCGGCGGAGACCCGCTCAAATCCCAAATAGGCGATCCCCATGCTGGTCGCCGAAATCACCAGCACAACGGCAAAGCCGAGCATGATTTTTGCGCGAAATCGCAAGGTCGGGAGTTTGGGCGATATCGATTTTGATCCGGCACGCTGAGACAATCCCACCCGAAACCCCCGTCTTCTTTCCAAAAGTCAGCAGAGTCGGAAACGCGCGCTCCCGAATCCAATGCTGAAGGTCTAGAGCAGAATGGATAAAGGGCCGTAAACCATAGCCGCGCGGCGACGGAAATCCGTCTGGCCGCAAGCCAATCAGGCAATTCAGGTGGGATTGCTGGATTTTCTTATGCTGCGCGGGCCTCGGGCGGCGCCAATGCCTGCCAACTCGAGGCCAGTTGCAGCTTCGGCTCTGTCAGCGTCTGCAGCTTCTCAAGCGTCATTCCCGGAATCATCTCGATCACGGACAGCCCCTGCGGCGTCACATCGACCACCGCAAGGTTGGTATAAATGCGCTTGACGCAGCCGGCCGCGGTCAGCGGATAGGTGCAGTGCCTCAGGATGCGGGGCTCACCGTTTTTGCTGGTATGCTCCATGATGACGCGGATTTCCTTGGCGCCGACCGCGAGATCCATTGCGCCGCCGATGCCGGGCGGGAATGCCGGATCCTCGGTGGTCCAGTTCGCCAGGTCGCCCTTTTCGGACACTTCGAAGGCGCCAAGCAGGCTGACATCGAGATGGCCGCCGCGGATCATCAGGAACGCATCGGCGTGATGGACGAAACAACCGCCGGGGACCAGCGTCGTCTTGTTCTTGCCTGCATCGACCATATACGGATCTTCCTTGCCGGGCTCCGGCTTCGGACCCATGCCGAGGATGCCGTTCTCGCTGTGAAAGATCACTTCGCGCCCCGCCGGCACGTAGCTCGCCGCCAACGTCGGAATGCCGATGCCGAGATTGACGTAAGCGCCTTCCTGTAAATCCTGCGCGGCACGCCAGGCCATCTGTTCACGCGTCAGCGGGATCATGCATTTGCTCCGACAACGACGACGCGATCGACAAAAATGCTCGGTGTCACAACCGCTTCGGGATCCATTTCGCCAAGCTCCACCATCTTATCGACCTCGACCACCGTCAAATCAGCGGCCATCGCCATGACCGGATTGAAATTCCGCGCTGACTTTATGTAGGTCAGGTTGCCCCAGCGGTCGGCCTTGTTGGCCTTGATCAGCGCGACATCGCCCTTCAGCGGCTTTTCGAACACATGGAGCCGGCCGTCGATCTCGCGGGTTTCCTTGCCTTCCCCGAGCTTTGTCCCCGCCGAAACCGGCGAGAAAAATCCGCCAAGGCCGGCAGCATGGCAGCGCATGCGCTCGCTGATGGTGCCTTGCGGGACCAATTCCAGTTCAAGGCTCTTGGCCCGATACGCTTTGAGAAAGGCGCTGTAGTCGCCGGAACGCGGATAGGAGCAGATCACCTTGCGCACGCGGCCGGAATTGATCAGCCGAGCCAGGCCGTAATCGCCATTGCCGGAGTTGTTTGCGACGATGGTCAACTCCCTGGCGCCTTGTTCGTGAAGCGCATCGAGCAGGTTGTCGGCGACACCGACCGCGCCAAATCCGGCCACCAATACCGTCGATCCGTCGCGAACCCCGGCCACGGCGTCGGCTGTGGTCTTCACCTGCTTGTCGATCACGTCAAAAAAACTCCCTTCGGCGGCATTGTTGTTTGGCGTCCGTGGCTTATGGCACGGCTAAATTGGCGCGGAATAGACCATCAACTCCGCCGCGGAGAAAGCTACAAATTTGCATGAGGCCTCTTCCGCACCCTGCCCAGGCAGGGAAGGGCAAAAAAGGCCCCGCGATGATGACTTCACAATGACTTCCGCGACGAAAATCCCAGTTGCAAAGTCCCTCCCCCCTGTTTCTAATTGGAATAATTATAAACATCGGGAGGTATCACGCGTGTCTACCATCAAATTGACGGTGAACGGCAAGGCGGTCTCGGCCGACCTCGAGGACCGGACCCTCCTTGTCCATCTCCTGCGCGAGCATTTGAATCTGACCGGCACCCATGTCGGCTGCGACACCAGCCAGTGCGGCGCCTGCGTCGTTCATATCGATGGCCGGGCGGTCAAATCATGCACCGTGCTGGTTGGGCAGGCCAACGGCGCCAACGTCACCACCATCGAGGGCATCTCGAAGGGAGACGAGCTGCACCCGATGCAATCAGCGTTCCGCGACAATCACGGGCTGCAGTGCGGTTATTGCACGCCGGGCATGATCATGTCGGCAATCGATATCGTCAACCGGTACGGCGGCAAGCTCGATGAAGACACCGTCCGGCATGAGCTGGAAGGCAATATATGCCGCTGCACCGGCTACCATAACATCGTCAAATCGGTGCTCGACGCCGCCGGCCGCATGAACGTTGCGCAGGCGGCGGAATAATCAGCCGAAATCCTGATTATCACGATTCGAGTTTACGAAATTCAGAAACCGGCTGCGATCTGCGCCTTTCGAGATTTTCGCGCAGATAATGCGGTCCGACAGGGAGAGATGCGATGGGTGTTGAAGGCATTGGCGCAAGTGTTGTGCGCAAGGAAGACCGGCGTTTCATCACAGGCAAGGGCCGCTACGTCGACGACATCAAGCTGCAGGGCATGACCCATGCCCATTTCATTCGCAGCCCGCACGCTCATGCCAAGGTAAAGGGCATCGATTCGTCGGCGGCGATGAAAATGCCGGGCGTAGTCGGCGTGCTGACCGGACAGCAGATCGTCGATGACAAGGTCGGCAATCTGATTTGCGGCTGGGCGGTATCCTCCAAGGACGGAACGCCGATGAAGATGGGCGCGTGGCCGGCGATGGCGCCGGAGACGGTGCGCTTCGCCGGACAGGCGGTCGCGGTGGTCATCGCCGAGACCAAGAACCAGGCCAAGGATGCGGCGGAAGCCGTCGTCGTCACCTACGAAGAACTTCCTGCCGCAGCCGATATTCGCGCCGCGATCAAGCCGGGCGCGCCGCAATTGCATCCGGAAGCGCCGGGCAACGTAGTCTACGACTGGGCGCTCGGTGACGAAGCCGCCGTGAAGGACGCCTTCAGCAAGGCGGCCAATGTGGTGTCGCTCGAACTCACCAATAACCGGCTGGTGCCGAATGCGATGGAGCCGCGCGCGGCGATCGCGGAATACAACGACGCCGAAGAGCATTTCACGCTGTACACGACTTCGCAGAATCCGCACGTCGCGCGCTTGGTGCTGTCGGCATTCTACAACATCGCCCAGGAGCACAAGCTGCGGGTGGTGGCGCCCGACGTCGGCGGTGGGTTCGGCTCGAAGATCTTCATCTATCCGGAAGAGATGGTGGCGCTGTGGGCCTCCAAGAAGGTGCGGCGCCCGGTGAAATGGACCGGCGACCGCTCCGAGGCCTTCCTTACCGACGCCCATGGCCGCGACCATATCTCGAAAGCGGAGATGGCGTTCGACAAGGACAATAAAATTCTTGGGCTGCGGGTGAAGACTCACGCCAATTTCGGCGCCTACATGTCGCTGTTCTCGTCATCGGTGCCGACCTATCTCTATGCGACGCTGCTGTCGGGCCAGTACAACATCCCGGCGATCTATGCCGAGGTGATGGGCGTCTATACCAACACCACGCCGGTCGACGCCTACAGAGGCGCGGGCCGCCCTGAAGCGAGTTTTCTGCTCGAACGGTTGATGGAAACGGCGGCGCGGCAGTTCAAGGTCGATCCGGCGGAACTGCGTCGCAAGAATTTCATCACCAGCTTCCCGCACCAGACCCCTGTCATCATGGCCTACGACATCGGCGATTTCGGCGCGTCGCTCGACGCCTCGTTGAAGGCGATCGATTACGCCGGCTTCCCCGCGCGCAAGGAGAAGGCCAAGAAGGAAGGCAAGCTCCGCGGCATCGGCTTCTCCTGCTATATCGAGGCCTGCGGCATCGCGCCCTCGAAAGCGGTCGGCAGCCTGGGCGCCGGCGTTGGCCTGTGGGAATCCGCGGAAGTCCGTGTCAATCCGGTCGGCACCATCGAGGTTCTAACGGGATCGCACAGCCACGGTCAGGGGCATGAGACCACCTTCTGTCAGCTGATCGCGGAACGCCTTGGCGTTCCCATCAGCCAGGTCCAGATCGTTCATGGCGACACCGATAAAGTGCAGTTCGGCATGGGCACCTACGGCTCGCGTTCGGCGGCCGTCGGCCTGACGGCGATCCTCAAGGCGATGGAGAAAGTCGAATCCAAGGCCAAGAAAATCGCAGCGCATCAGCTCGAAGCGTCCGAAGACGACATCGTCATCGAGAACGGCGAATTCAAAGTCACCGGCACCGATAAATCGATCGCGCTGCCGATGGTCGCACTCGCCGCCTACACCGCGCACAATCTGCCCGACGGCATGGAGCCCGGCCTCAAGGAAGGCGCGTTCTACGATCCCACCAACTTCACCTTCCCGGCGGG
>Ga0193743_1002857_pt1 | contig 11811 bp, 8 predicted proteins | sample L2c2metaG_FD_143038 | JGI IMG/M metagenome (GOLD analysis project Ga0193743, IMG submission 143038) | Soil microbial communities from a riparian zone of the East river system, Colorado, United States - L2c2 | ecosystem: Environmental > Terrestrial > Soil > Riparian zone | place: USA: East River... | reverse complement strand
ACTTACAACTCTGAGGCGAATAGCTATCAGTGCCCTGAAGGGAAGGAACTGAAATACATCGGCATCAAAGCGAACAGAAACCATATCTACAGATCGACCCAAGTTAAGTGCTGCGCCTAATGCAATGAGCACTCTAGCCGGGATGCCAGTCCGGGACAAGAGCTGTGGCTAAGGAACACCACCCTCGGCTTTCCTGCCGTGACTTTCATGCGGCTCGCCGCATGGGCTCGCTGCTGCATCCAACAGCATAAAGACGAACAATCATGGGACATCGGAGCCCAGCAGCATGCGCGTCGCATTGATCGCGTCGCCCTTCATCAGCGTTCCCCCCGCGGGCTACGGCGGAACGGAGCTTTTTATCGCCAACCTCGCCGAGGCCCTGGTACGTCTCGGAGTCGACGTTGACGTCTACGCGAATGGTGAATCGCGGGTGAAAGCCAACCTGCGCTCGCGCTATCCCAAGCACGATTGGCCTCTCTCCTCAGAGACCTCCGGCCTGACGAAGGAACTCGACCATACGGCGTGGGCCGTCGAGGATGCAGAGGCGGCTTGCGACGTCATCCATATAAGTTCCGCTCTCGCTGTACCGTTTTCGCGCTTCTCGTCGCGATCGTTTGTCTGTACCATCCACCATCCATGTGAGGCCGGGCTTACGGATCTCTACGAGCGGCACAGCGCGGTCGCGTACGCCGCGATCAGCGGGCATCAGGCTTCCCTGCACCCCACGTTGTTTCCGCGCGTTATTCATCACGGTCTGGACCTCGCAAAGTATCGCTTTCAGGAGAAGAAGCAGCCCTACCTTGCCTTTCTGGGTCGAATCTGCCCCATCAAGGGTGCCCACAACGCAATCGCAATTGCGAAACGGGCCGGCATGCGGCTCAAGATTGCAGGCGAAGTTCAGCCCATTTTCCGGGATTACTTCGAGAGGGAGATCCGTCCGCACCTCGATGGCCACAATATTGAATTCGTGGGCGAAGTGGATCTCGCTCTCAAGAATGAGCTGCTGAGCCAGGCCACCGCTTTGCTATTTCCGATTGAGTGGGAGGAGCCATTCGGACTAGCGATGATCGAGTCCATGGCCTGCGGAACCCCTGTCATCGCCTTTCCTGGAGGAGCTGTCGAAGAAGTGATCGACGACGGTATTTCCGGAAGAGTCTGCAGTGATATTGGCGAAGCGGCGGAATCGCTTCGGCGCGATACCTTCTACCCGCACGCGGTGCGACATTGCGCGGAGACGCGGTTCTCGGCCGATGCGATGGCGCGTCAGTACTATCGCCTCTACTCCGGCCTGCTGAGGAGAATACCGCTACCGCTGAGAGCAGTGCTGAACCCTCAGGAGACGGCGGCTTGAGCAAGGCCACGGAGTCAGACACGCTTCGGCTTATGGAGCCGCCCCCTGAACCGAAAGTGCTCTACCCGGAGCCAATGCTCGACTCAGTTGAGGGTCTGGCGATCATACGCGGCAGCACGTTCTTTGCGGCGACCCGCCAAGGCGACCTGACACCGCCCGGCGCGTCGCAAGTCGGGCTCTTTCGCGACGACACGCGTTTCCTCAGCCGTCTGGAACTGCGGGTCAACGGACAAGAGCCGATTGTCCTCTCCTCGACAACCATGGGTGCCGACATGGCGCGAGTGGAGCTCACTGTACGAGGCGGTTCAGTATCGGGTGAAAACCTGGACCTGCCCATCAACACGGTATACGTTCATCGCGAGCAACTCCTCGATCACGACCGGCTCTACGACATCCTTGAGATCCAGAGCTTTCACAACGCAGAGGTCACGCTGACCATCGAGCTCTTTTATGCCGCGGACTTTATGGACATCTTCCAGGTGCGGGGACTGTTGCGCGGCAAGAGTGGCCGCTATTTCTGCCCCGAGGTGCGCAACTCGCATGTGCGGTTCCAATATGAGGGCCTGGATAAGCGGAGCCGTTTTACTGAACTCTGCTTTACACCGCAACCGCGGATCCTGGAAGGACAGCGGGCGATGTGGGAGTTGCGACTGTCGCCCCATGGCAGCGATCGCATCGCCACCACGATCACCATGGACGTGAGTGCGTCGTCAGAGCAGGCCGAGCGGCCGCCAGCTGCGCCGCGGCAAGAGACCCTGGAGGAGGCACGCAAACGCTCTGTGGTGCGTCATGGGGACTGGGTCGAAAACCGCACGCGATTGCGATCCGACAATGAGATCTTCGACGTCATGCTCGAAACCGCGGCTGAAGACTTTTACGCCTTGCATATGCCTGAAGAGCGCGGCACAGCCGTGGCCGCCGGCGTGCCGTGGTTTGCCGCACTCTTCGGACGCGACTCCTTATTGAGCAGCTATGAGACGTTGCTGCTCGATCCGGAGTTGGCGCGAGGAACCTTGCGCGTGCTCGCCAGCTACCAAGGTCGGGTGGAGAACGACGAACGCGATGAAGACCCAGGCAAGATTCTGCACGAGCGCCGCTCGGGCGAGATGACCGCTACCAATGAGGTGGCGTTCGGCCGCAGCTATGGCTCAGTCGATGCGACGCCACTCTTTCTCATTCTGGCGCATGAATACATTCGATGGACCGGAGACCAGGCGCTGCTCCACGAGTTGAAGGAGCCACTCAAGGCGGCCACGAACTGGATTCTGCGCTACGGCGACCTCGATGGCGATGGGCTGATCGAATACTGTCGGCGCAATCCGAAGGGGCTGTTCAACCAAGGATGGAAGGACTCCGGCGACGCAAACCGTCACAGCGACGGCAGTATCGCGGAGCCACCGATCGCATTGATCGAGGTGCAAGGCTACGCCGTCCGCGCGCTCGCGGGCGTGTCTGAGATCCTGGAGCTGCTCACCGAGCACGAGCTTGGAGTGCACGCAAAGGAGCGCTCAGACCAACTGCAACACCTGATCGAGGAGCGTTTCTGGCTTGAGGATCGCACCTATTACGCCATGGCGCTCGACCGCAACAAGAGCCCTCTACGCGTGGATGGCTCCAACCCCGGACATCTGCTCTTCTCCTCCGCTATTAGCGCTCAGCGTGGCCGGCAGGTGACAGAGCGGCTGCTGGACAAGGGACTCTTTTGCGGCTGGGGTATCCGCACACTCTCCTGCGCGGAAGGCAGCTTCAACCCGATGAGCTATCACTGCGGCTCTGTTTGGCCGCATGACAATGCCATCATCGGCTATGGCATGGCCCGGTATGGGCTGCACCGTGAAGCGTCCATAGTCTTCCAGGCTCTTTACGACGCAGCACTGCAATTTCGCGAATACCGCCTCCCAGAGCTCTTCTGCGGCATTGAGCGCCAATTCAAAAGCGAGCCCGTGCACTATCCGGTTTCCTGTTCGCCGCAGGCATGGGCCGCCGGAGCCCCCTTTCTCTTGCTCACTGGCCTGCTGGGATTGCAGCCCAATGCCGATCGCGGCGAGTTGGCCATCGTCGATCCGCACTTGCCACCTTTTCTGCACGCGCTCAGGGTTGAGAACCTGAGGATCGGTTCTTCGCGGATTGCGCTCGACTTCAGACGCGAGGGTGAACGCACGCATTGCAACGTCGTCGATATTCAAGGCAAAGAGCTCAAAATCAGCATCGTCTTGCCTTCCGGCAGCATAACAAACCGTCGCCGGTTCCCACGGTGATGCTTACTTCAAGTGTCCGAGTGCCGTCAGTTCTACGAAGGGATCCGTTTTCCCCACGGCAGCTCCATGCCGAGTACATTTTGGTAAAAGAGCACCGAAGCCTTCATGTTCATAACCCGAAGAGTAATCGCAGAAATCTTTTCAATCGTCGCCGTCATGCGCCAGCAGTGTACGTTGAATTTACTTGTCGGGAGGACATACGGTGAGAGTTGAACCTGCTCTAGCCACGGATCTAGAATCCAGCTGCAACCATTCTTAGACTGTGGGAGGTCTGTATGCCCCACTATGAGTTCTTCTGTAACGCCTGCAACAAAACATTCGAGCAGATTCTGACCATGGCAGAGCATGACGCGGAAAAGACAGCCTGCCCGCACTGCGGTAGTCACGAGGTAGAACAGCGCTGGTCTGCCTTCTCTGCTGTCACCTCGAAGAAGAGCGCCTGAACACAGCAACACGAGGAGGCGCTTATGCACTTCGACGAATTTTCCTTCGGTACCCTCCGAATCGACGGCCGCACCTACGAGCAGGACGTGGTGATCGACCGCGGAGAGATCCGCAAACGCAAGAAGATGCCTTCCAAGAAATTCCGTGACACATTTGGGCATACGCCCCTGTCGATGGAAGAAGAGATACCCTGGAAATGCCAGCGACTGGTGATAGGCACCGGAGCGTACGGCCGTTTGCCAGTTATGAAGGAAGTGAAACTTGAGGCGGAACGCCGCCACCTCGAATTGGTCATCCTACCGACCAGTGAGGCCATCCGGCTGATAGAAAAGGAGTCCGCAGCAAACGCCATTCTCCACGTTACATGTTAGGAGCTCATGTCCTCGGCCACTCTCGCGCCTGCGGTGAGTGCTCGTCTCTCCCATTCGTTCTAATGCACCGAACTCGCCACCGAAGAGAACACAACAATCCCTAGGATAACCGCGAGCATCTCGACAGTGCTTTCACGTCCATGTTCAGAAGACGATTCTCCCCAACTTCTGGCGGCATTCCCATTCCACCACCTGCCAGCCTCGATCACATATAGCGGGGTACCCGCAGAAGTGGCCGCAGTCGGCATTTTGATTCGAGCCACCACGCTATAACTCCCGGATGGTCGACAAGCCGGAAGTTAGCACATGGACGAAAAGTCCGCATCTCGGACAAGTGGCTTCACGCGGAGTGCCGCCTTCTGCATGTACAACCGCTACGTGGATGGTCTAGATACTTGGCAGCCACGTGACGAGCAACTCACGCCGTGTCAGATTATGCGAGCACCTACCCGCGCTGAATGAGTAGGAATGGCGCACGCGCCTGTTCACTAGGGCCTGTTCCTCGATCGCCCAATAAGCGTTTTAATTTCAATCATCTGGATAACCAACTGCGTCCCATGCGCAATTATGCTGGTTTCTTTGCTTCTTGGGGCGCTTTTTCATATGGGATAATGAGCCACACGGGACAAGTTGTAGTCAGGAGGAATGTTTTGACTACTGATGAAAACGCCCAAAAAGAACCTGCTTCTTCGTTAGGCAGACTAAGCAGAAGATCGTTCCTGTCATACATGGGAGCGGCAAGCGTTGCGACGGCCGCAGGGACAATTGTTCCAATTGCTGCGCCTGCAGCCAAAGCAGAAGCACAGGAACAGGCTACACCTACAGCACCTGCAGTTCCGGGCACAATACCAGTAACGTTGAAGGTAAATGGCCAGACACGGTTCACATAAATGACCGCCGAGTAAACAGTTGCCTGGCCTTTGCAGCGATGCATCAGAACGCGGAAATCACCACAATCGAGGGTCTTGGCGGGCCGGAAAATTTGCACCCTATGCAGAAGGCCTTTGTAGAACATGATGGCTATCAATGCGGGTATTGCACCTCCGGACAGATCATGTCTGCCGTGGCAATGGTGAAAGAACTCTGGGGCCCGACAGACACGGATGTAAAGGAAGCCATGAGCGGTAACATCTGCCGTTGCGGAGCCTATCCCAACATCGTTGCTGCCATACAGCAACTGCGCCGGATGGCGTAAAGAAGGAGTCCTGCGATGGAACTCTTCGAATTAGTAACGGTGAACACTATGCCGGAAGCGATCAAGGCGCAGGCAAGAGCGAATACAGCGCAGAACGGCGCAGATGTTCGATTTATCGCCGGTGGCACCAATCTGGTCGACTATATGAAGTTGAACGTCGAGCGGCCCAGGCAGCTCATCGATATCAATGGCCTCTCGCTCGACAAAATTGAGAGCACTCCGGATGGCGGCCTGAAGATTGGAGCGCTTGCCACGAACTCTGACGTAGCGCATCATACGGCGGTGAAAGAACAATACCCCGTTCTCTCACAGGCATTGCTGTCCGGTGCTTCTACACAGCTGCGCAACATGGCGACCACGGCTGGCAATCTGCTGCAGAAGACACGTTGCGTCTACTACCGGGACACAACGACCGCATGCAACAAACGTCAGCCCGGCTCAGGGTGCTCGGCCATCGATGGATTCAACCGAACGCTCGCCATCCTGGGTACTAGCGAGCATTGCATCGCTACGAATCCATCTGACCAGAATGTGGCGTTGGCTGCCCTGGAGGCAGTCATCCATATCGAAGGAACAACAGGCCAGCGCGCCATTCCAATCTCGACGTTCTATCTTCTGCCAGGATCAACGCCGGAGCGCGAGACTGTGCTGGAGCCAGGCGATTTGGTGACACACGTGACACTTCCAAAGCTGCCCGCTGGCACGAAGAGCGTCTACCTGAAGCTTCGCGACCGCGCATCGTATGAGTTCGCGCTGGCTTCGGCTGCAATTGTCATGAAACACGATGGCGGCAAAATCAGCTTCATCCGGGTCGCAATGGGAGGCGTGGGAACGAAGCCTTGGCGCTCCGTGGAAGCCGAAAGAGCCTTGGTGGGCAAAGCGCCGACGCCTGCGAACTTTCACGCAGCTGCAGAAATTGCTCTGCAAGGCGCAAAACCGCAAAGCCAGAATGCCTTCAAAGTGGAATTGGCAAAGCGCTGCCTCGTACACGCTATGAATCAGGCGAGCCAGACGGCATAGGGAGACCACAATGGATCAGATCAGCGAGTCAAAAATAATCGGCGTTGCAACGCCCCGCGTAGATGGACCGTTGAAGGTGAGCGGCGCCGCCATGTATGCGTCAGACTATCATTTTCCCGGACTGCTTTTCGCCTGGCCTGTCTGCGCCACCATTGCGAATGGAACAATCACCGCTCTGGGCACGGCAGCAGCAGAAAAGATGCCTGGCGTGGTCGCAATCTATCATCGAGCAAATATTGGAAAGCTCTACCGGGTTCCTCCGGCAAGCGGCTTTTCCCTGATCGTGGACGAGAAGCGACCTCCATTTGAAGACGATGTGATTCGCTACTACGGCCAATATGTAGCAGTCGTCGTAGCGCAGACAGTGGAACAGGCGCGAGCAGCGGCGGAGAGCGTAAATGTCAGCTACAAACGGCAAAAACCAGACACCTCCGGCAATCTCCTGCATTCTCAACTCACAACCGATAAGCCGGACGAAAAGAGCAAGCGAGGAAATGCTGCTGCGGCGTTGCAGTCTGCAAAGATCAAGGTGGATGAGGTCTACACAATGCCTGTGGAGACGCACAACACGATTGAGCTGCATGCTTCGGTGGCGGTCTATGACGGGCAGAAATATACGCTCTATGAAACCTCGCAGGCCGTCGTGAATCATCGCGATGTGCTCGCGCAGATGCTCGGTGTCTCTCCGGAACAGGTGCAGGTCATCACCAAGTTCCTCGGATCGGGATTCGGCGGCAAGCTATGGCCCTGGCCACAGAGCGTTCTTGCCGCTGCATGCGCGCGCAATCTCGGCAAACCGGTAAAGCTGGTGGTCAACAGGCAGATGATGTTCCAGAACGTGGGACATCGGCCAGCGATTGAGCAGCGTATCCAGCTGGCGGCTGAGCAGGATGGCCAACTGACTGCAGTGCAGCAGGATTATGTGAATCACACTTCCATCCTCGACGACTATGACGAAGGGTGCGGAGAGATCACGCCCTTTATTTACAGCACACCCAATCTGCTTGTTACAGGCGGCCTTGCACGGCGCAACGTAGGGAACCCGACAGCAATGCGCGGGCCCGGAGCTGTTCCTGGCCTTTTCGCGCTTGAGGCTGCCATGGACGAGTTGGCCGTCAAGCTCAAGATGGACCCGGTAGGTCTGCGCTTGAAGAATGAGCCTGCGCTGGATGAGAGCTTGAACATCCCCTTCTCTTCGCGGCATATGAAAGAATGCCTGACGGTAGGAGCGGAGAAATTCGGCTGGTCGAAGCGTACACCAGAAGTGGGTTCAATGAAGCGGGATGGAATAACGCTGGGCTGGGGTGTTGCAGCATGCTCCTGGTTGGCAGCTCGCATCGGAACCGACGCCACTGTGGAATTGCGGCAGGATGGAACGGCACGCGTCGCCTGCGGCACACAAGATATTGGTGGCGGCACTTATACAGTATTGGCGCAGGTCGCCAGCCATCAGACCGGACTTCCCGTCAGCAAGATCGAAGTCGTTCTGGGAGATTCTTCGCTTCCTCCCGGCCCCATTTCTGGCGGTTCCTGGGTAACGGCATCGGTAACGCCCTCAGTACTGGAAGCTTCGAAGAATGCAGGAAACGCGCTATTGCTCGCCGCCATCAAGTCGGAAGGCTCGCCGTTCAAAGGCAAGAAGCAAGACGAACTTGAATTCATCGAGGGCACCGTACGGCTGAAGGGACAGTCGCAAGGTGCTGTGCCGATGTCAGAAATTCTGCGTATAGCCAACGCCCGTTCCGTTTCAGGCACAGGTCGATCGGATGGCACCTTCGGCGCGGAGAAGCCGCAGTATTCTTTCCACTCCTATGGTGCGCAGTTTGCTGAAGTCACATGGCAGCCCGAAATTGCGCGCCTGCACGTAAGCCGGGTCGTAACCGTAATCGACGCAGGTCGTATTCTGAATCCCAAACCAGCAAGGAATCAGATCGAGGGCGCAATAGTCATGGGTGTCGGGATGGCCCTTCTGGAGGAGACCATGTACGATCCACGTTCGGGCGCGCCAATCAACAATAATCTGGCCGATTATGTGATGGCCGTGAATGCGGATACACCGGCGATCGACGTTACATTCCTCGACTATCCTGACTATAAGTTGAATGCGCTAGGTGTTCGCGGCGTCGGCGAGATCGGGCTTGCGGGCATTGCTGCCGCAATCACCAGCGCCGTGTATCACGCAACCGGGATTCGGGTGCGGGATCTGCCTGTGCGTATCGAAGACCTGCTGGGTCCGTCAGGCAAGAACATTCATGTTGCCTGAGAGGACAAATCCTCTCTGGCATGCACTGTTGTTCTCTCTCCATACAGAGAGAACAACAGATTGCCTTCCAGATCGCCGCCATTCTTGCGACAGAGCTTCGCACATGTCCGGCGTTGTGAACTTGCCCGCTAGCTTGTTCCCGGTGACATCGAGATCGATGGCCTTGGCGGATTCGGGGAGAACACCCTGCTTCGATTTCTGCAGCTGTGATTGTGGGCATTTAGGGCGCAGCGTGGATCTGGTCGCACGACTTCTGGTCAATTTGGGATTTTGTCGCACCAGGTTCTGGTAGCGCGGGACCGCAAAGCACGCGGGCCCCCACGGACGTTACCCCAGACCCCCGGATTGCCCAGGCCGTCCGGGGGTGGTTGCCGGTTCTGCTGCTGCTTCTGAGACGCCCTGGGGGTTACGGCTCCCTGTCAGTCGGTGCACAATCGCCAAGTCACTCACTGACAACTGCGATCTCTATGGTCTAGACGCCAAGAATTCGTTTCAAGACCAGTTGCTCGGCTCACGCGGCAGCTCGCTGATGCCGAGCCGATTTCTCGTTCCTGATGTGATGCACGACATTATGTGGCGCAGAGGATGCTGTGCTAGCCAGTAAGGTACACGGACTCTCCTAACGCCACATAATTTCGATTAGAGGCTTCGTAGGAACTGCATTAGCGCTACATCTTCCTTCCAGTGCTTCGGAGGAACAGCCCCGCGTATCTCGCAGGTTGCGAGCGCTTTAGCCCTCATTTCCAAATCCACTTCCGCATAAACATTTGTGGTGTTGACCGAGACGTGGCCTAACCAAGCGCGGATAGTGTTGATGTCGACGCCCGCGCGAAGCCCCAGCACAGACCACTTGGTCGAGCGGCCGTTCCGGCTTCCTGCGTCGGAGAACTCTGCGGGTTAGGAACCGGATACGGCGTTGTGCTGGAAACGCTCGCGAGACATCCGGTAACGGTCTGCGAAATTGCAGTCTGCGCGTCCGGCAGAGCAGGAATCAACGGATCCGGTTTTGTAAAGTTGAATGCGCTCGTTAAGTCACCGACGGTCGCACGACGCCACGCGCTCAGGTTGGGAACTTCGGCGCCAAAACGCATCTCGAGGAACCGCAGCAAGGAAGTGTGATCAGAGAGGCCGGAGGATATGAACCCGCCCCTGCTGAATGGAGAGATTACAAGCATCGGCACACGGAAACCCAGGCCGATGGGTCCAAGAATCTGCGGGGAGCCCACCGCCGTGGGATCCGGGACTGCGGGCGCAGTGACGTATTCGCCGGGTGTGCCAGGGGGCGCCGTCACCGGAGGGAGGTGGTCGAAGAAGCCGCCATTCTCGTCGTACGTGACGAACATTGCCGTCTTCGCCCATTGCACTGGATTCGTACTCAAAGCGGTGATCATTGAGGAAAGGGTGATCTCACCGAAGAGTGAGGGCTCGGGGGGGTGCTCGGAGTCAACGATGGAGGCAATCACCCAGGAGACTTGTGGCAAATTTCCCGTCATTGCATCCGACAGAAAATCAGTCGGAAACTGCGGCAGGAAGGCGTTCTTGTAGAGCGACGAATTTGGGTCCTGGAAATTCTTGAAATACGAGAGAACGTTCTCGGAGGAAATGCCGTTCGGAATGTTCTGGTCCCGCGACGTATAAACCTTCCACGAAATTCCGCGAACCTGAAGCTGTTCGGGCATCGTCGTGTATGTGAGCATGCCGAAGAACGATGACTGGTTTGACAGCGTCTGGAGTACGGGACCGCCATTCTGCCCAGCCGGGTCGATGGAAGCCGCCATGGTGTAGAGGCGATTTGGATCTGTGGGGCCCATCACCGAGCAGAAGTAGTTGTCGCATAGGGTGAAAGCATCCGCCACGGCATAGTAAAAGGGAAGGTCCGCGCGAGTGTAGTAGCCCATGCTGAGCACGGCATCATTGCCATTGATCGGCAGGCGAGAGGTAACAAAGCCGTCCATCGCGCCGCCGTTCCAGCTCTGATGCAGCGTTACCCAGTCATGGGCGATGTCGTGGGTGCATGCTGAGTTCGTCCGCAACGTATCGAGATGGAATGGCAGCAATACGCCGGACGGTGAACTCGCGGTGTTTGCAGGGTCGGGTTGACGGAACGCCGCGCTCTGGTCCGAGAATCCACGGACCCCGCGGTAGCTCCCGAAATAGTGGTCAAACGAGCGGTTTTCCTGGATGAAGATGATGACGTGTTCGATGGCAGTCAATGTCGAACAAGCGGTTTCAGGGGTAACTCCGCATCCCGGGAGAAGCGTGGCCGCGAGTTCTGCCGCGCTGGCGGCTGCGCCAATCTTCAATAAATCTCGCCGGGAAAGCCCTTTGGAAGGCATGGAGAGTACCCCCCTTGCATCGGATGCATAGTATGGACGGAGCAACGGCTCCTGGCGTTAGCCGCCTTGGTCTTGCAAAAAACTGGTTGAGGACTCTCGCTTAGTCGAGTTCCCACATGCCGCCTATCCTTGCGGCAGAAAAGGAAATCCGAGGCTTAGAATTCTAAATACTATCGGACCGATCTGGTTATGTTGCGCTAAAGCACATCAGGACCCACCATGAAAGACGTCTGCTAATCCAACACAACATAAACCGCAACACAACATAATGCAGAGCATTTTTAGGCTAGCTTCACGGCCCAGTAGATTCGCGGGTGATGACGAATGTTTGCAGCCGCGGCGGTGGGCTAAAAATGGATTGGACTAAACCGCCTCGGTACAGCCGGCGGTATGGGTATTGAATCGCTCATATGGATTCGTGGACGAACGCTGATTCGTTGAGAAATGAGTCATGGCGAAGCGCCGGCGAGGAAAGGAAGCAGATTGATGAGGATGGCAAGCCGGAGCGCAAGGAAAGTGACCTTGCTGGTAGGACATCATGTCTAGACATCTCCTTCCGGGATTTTCTCCACC
>Ga0193743_1002856_pt1 | contig 11813 bp, 9 predicted proteins | sample L2c2metaG_FD_143038 | JGI IMG/M metagenome (GOLD analysis project Ga0193743, IMG submission 143038) | Soil microbial communities from a riparian zone of the East river system, Colorado, United States - L2c2 | ecosystem: Environmental > Terrestrial > Soil > Riparian zone | place: USA: East River... | reverse complement strand
GTCAAGGGCGGCGCTCGAGCCAAATGGCGTGCGACGGTCACAGCAGTAGATCAGCGGGCCAGCGCGACGATCTTCAGCCATTCCGCTCGACTCTCGATCATTTGCGACGAAGTCGAGCGTGGGCGTACGGCAGTACCCGCCTGCGGCTTCTCAGTCCCCGCTACTGGCTAGCTGGGTATGTCAAGATCCAGCTAGCGTGACGGCCAAATGGGTGTCAGCGGTGGCGACGCTGGTCTGCTAAAGCGCGACTATTTGGCATAGCCAAAGTCGGCGACTCAGCAAACCGGAGGTCATCATGAAGACAACAGTCAAGTACATCGCCCCGTGGTTGGCCGCAGCCGCGATCGGTGGAGCGATTGCACTCGCCCCCGTCGCCAGCGCCGATACCAACCCTGTGGTGCCGTATGGCACCGATCCCCACAGCTCATACGTGCTGGGGTTCCACGTGTCGAACCACGACGAAGCCAACACCACGAACGGTCAGGTGGACGTGCCGTTCTGACACCGCACCTCCAAGGACGGGCCGTCGGGCAACCGGCGGCCCGTTGCGCGCGGTGAGTAGGTGACCGCGCCCCAGACGCACCGCCAGGCGACGTGCCGGCCCACCGGCCGGCGACGAGAAGCCTCGCCGGCGTCTTGGCTCTAGCATTCGGCATATGCATTTGACGGGGGCCTTCTTCGCGAACGTTGCTCGCGAGGTGAACGGGATGCTCGAGGTGGCTGGTGGGTGTTGGTCGAGCACCACCGTCCAGCAGGGATCGGCGGGGTTCATGACTCAACTGGTGGTCTTGGCCGACGTAGGTGACGACGCCGTTGGCAAGGAGTACGTGGTCTGCATCGACGCGACCGGGCCCACCGGCAGCCGATGGACTCCTGCCCTATCGACGTCCTTCGTGGTGACGGACGTTTTGGTGTTCATGATTACGCCGCAGATCGTGCTTCCCATCGAACCGGCCGGAGGCCACCACGTTTACAACGTGCGGATTCAGGGTCAGCACAACCAGATCGTCCTGCCGTTGCAGGTGAACATCGCGGGCAGGTAGAGCTTCGGCACTGGAGGCGTGAACGAATGCCACTGCGCGGCGTCCGGATCTGGTATTACTAAGCTGACCTAACGCCGTAGGGGAGGAGTTCCGCCGAGGTGCCCAACTGGCGCGTTGCGGACGGGCGCAACGTCGGATGACGACGTGGTGAGCGCTCCGACCATCGACCCCGTCCCCCCAGTCGAACAGGCGCGGCGATCCCCCCTGGCGAAGTGGATCCGCCGGTTGGCGGTCCCGATCATCGTGGGCTGGATCGCGCTGATCGTCGTGCTGAACGTCATCGTGCCGCAGCTCGAAGTCGTCGGCGAGATGCGGTCGGTGTCGATGAGCCCCAATGAAGCGCCGTCGGTGATCGCGATGAAGCGCGTCGGCCAGGTCTTCGAAGAGTTCAAGTCGGACAGTGCGGCCATGATCGTGCTGGAGGGCGAACAACCCCTCGGCGACGATGCGCACCGGTTCTACAACGACATGGTGGGCAAGCTCGAGGCCGACACCAAGTACGTCGAGCACGTTCAGGATTTCTGGGGCGATCCGCTGACGGAATCCGGTGCCCAGAGCGCCGACGGCAAAGCGGCATACGTGCAGGTGTATCTCGCAGGCAATCAGGGTGAAGCCCTGGCCAACGAGTCGGTGAAGGCGCTCCAGGAACTCGTCGCCGGGCTTCCTCCCCCGCCGGGGGTGAAGGTCTTCGTAACCGGCGGATCGGCGCTGGCGGCCGACCAACAGATCGCAGGCAACCGAAGCATTCGGATCATCGAGTTCGCCACCTTCGGCGTCATCATCCTGATGCTGCTTCTGGTGTACCGGTCGATCGTCACCGTCCTCATCACGCTCGGGATGGTGTTCCTCACGCTGTCGGCCTCCCGCGGCGCGGTGGCGTTCCTGGGCTATCACGACCTGATCGGGCTGTCGACCTTCGCGACGAACCTTCTGGTCACCCTGGCGATCGCCGCATCGACCGACTACGCGATCTTCCTCATTGGGCGTTACCAGGAAGCCCGAACGATAGGTGAGGACCGGGAGTCGGCCTTTTACACGATGTTCCGCGGCACCGCCCACGTCGTGCTGGCCTCTGGCATGACGATCGCCGGCGCGACCTTCTGCCTTTCGTTCACCCGACTGCCCTACTTCCAGTCGCTGGGCGTCCCCCTCGCGGCCGGAATGACCGTGGCAGTCTTCGTTGCGCTGACCTTGGGGCCCGCGGTGATCACGGTCGCCAGCCGTTTCGGGCTGCTGGAACCGAAGCGCGCCATGAGAATTCGTGGTTGGCGACGGTTGGGCGCCGTCATCGTCCGATGGCCGGGCCCGGTCCTGCTCGCGACGATCGCGCTCTCGCTGGTCGGCCTGATCACCCTGCCGGGCTACCAGCCCAACTACAACGACCGCAACTATCTACCCCCAGATCTGCCCGCGAACGAGGGATTCGCAGCGGCCGAACGGCATTTCTCCGTCGCACGGATGAATCCCGAACTGCTGCTCATCGAAGGGGACCGTGATCTACGCAACGCGGCGGACTTCCTGGTGATCGACAAGATCGCCAAGGCCGTCTTCCGGGTGCCCGGCATCGGAAGCGTCCAGGCGATCACCCGCCCGAGCGGCAAACCCGTCGAGTCCAGCACGATTCCGGCCCAGCTCAGCATGAGTGGCGTCGGCCAGACCATGAACCGCAAGTACATGCAGGACACCATGGACGACATGCTGGTGCAGGCCGCCGACATGCAGACGACCATCGACACGATGACCAGGATGATCGCGTTGATGGAGAAGATGAGCGCGACGACGCACGAGATGGTCGGCAGGATGCAATACATGGCGGTTGACATCGCCGAATTACGGGATGGCATATCCGATTTCGATGATTTCTTCCGCCCGATTCGCAACTACTTGTACTGGGAGCCGCACTGCTACGACATCCCGGTCTGCATATCGATGCGGTCGATCTTCGACACGCTCGACGGTGTCGACACCATGACCGCTGACTTCCAGGATCTGCTCCCGGACCTGCAACGACTCGACACGTTGATGCCGCAGATGGCGGCTCTGATGGAGCCGAACATCGAGACGATGAAGTCGATGCGGACGATGATGTTGACCATGCACGCCACTCAGGCGGGCATGCAGGATCAGACGGCCGCGAGGGACGAGAACTCGACGGCCATGGGTGATGCGTTCAACGACGCCATGAACGACGACACGTTCTATCTGCCACCGGAGATCTTCGACAACTCAGAGTTCAAACGCGGCATGGACAGCTTCATCTCACCGAACGGCCACGCTGTCCGGTTCATCGTGTCCCACGAAGGCGATCCGCTGACCGCGGACGGCATCGAGCGCATCGACGCCATCAAGAACGCAGCGAAGGAAGCCATCAAGGGCACGCCTCTCGAAGGATCCAAGATCTACGTCGGCGGCACCGCCTCGGTCTTCAAGGACATGCAGGAAGGCAATAGCAACGACCTGTTGATCGCCGGCATCGCCGCGCTGACGCTGATCTTCATCATCATGCTGCTCATCACGCGCAGCATCGTCGCTGCGGCCGTCATCGTCGGCACCGTGGTGCTGTCGCTCGGCGCGTCCTTCGGCCTGTCGGTTCTGGTCTGGCAGCACGTGCTTGGCATCGAACTGCACTTCATGGTGATGGCGATGGCGGTGATCATCCTGTTGGCCGTCGGTGCGGACTACAACCTGCTGTTGGTTGCGCGCCTCAAGGAAGAGATCCACGCCGGGATCAACACCGGGATCATCCGCGCCATGGGCGGCACCGGATCCGTGGTGACCGCCGCCGGTTTGGTGTTCGCGTTCACCATGATGTCGATGGTGGTCAGCGAGCTGATCGTGGTCGCCCAGATCGGCTCGACGATCGGGCTGGGCCTCCTTTTCGACACCTTGGTGATCCGGGCGTTCATGACACCGTCCATCGCCGCGCTGCTCGGCCGCTGGTTCTGGTGGCCGCAGGTGGTTCGACCGCGTCCGTACCCGGCGCGTTGGCCTAAACAACCGGTTGGTTCGCGGCCGCCGTCCGGCGACGGTCCGACCGAGTAACTCAGCGGCCGAAGCCGGCGTCACGCAGCGCCTGCGCCATCGACCCCGCGGATTGGTTCGATTCCCGAGCGCCAGACTTCTTGCCAGGGTTCGGGTTTGGCCGCTTCGTTTGGCCCCGATTGGCATCGTCGCGGCGCGGGGTGGCCGCGCGATCGGTGCCCTTGCCTTGGCCGCGCTGCGGCGTGTCGCCGAGACGCAGAGTCAGTGCGATCCGCTGGCGATCCAGGTCGACGTCGATGACCTTCACGCGGACCACCTGCCCGGATCGCACGACCTCGTGCGGATCGGAGACGAAGCGATCAGCCATCGCGGAGACGTGCACTAGCCCGTCCTGATGCACGCCGACGTCGACGAATGCCCCGAACGCCGCGACGTTGGTCACCACGCCTTCCAGGACCATGCCCGCCTTCAGGTCGGCCACCTTCTCCACGCCGGCAGCGAACGTGGCCGTGGTGAACGCGGGCCGCGGATCGCGTCCCGGCTTCTCCAGTTCGGCGAGGATGTCGGTCACCGTGGGAATGCCGAACCGGTCGTCGGAGAAGTCTGCAGGGCGAAGCGACCTCAACGACCGCTCGTCGCCGATGAGTTCGGCGAGGGTGACACCTGACCGGTCCAGGATCCGCCGGACCACCGGGTACGACTCGGGGTGGACCCCGGATGCATCGAGAGGGTCGTCGCCACCGCTGATCCGAAGGAAGCCCGCACATTGTTCGAATGCCTTGGGGCCCAAGCGGGGAACGTCCAGCAGCGCCCTGCGCTTGCGGAATGGTCCCGTCTTCTCGCGATGGGCAACGACGGCCTCGGCCAAGGATTCGGTGATACCCGAGACGCGGGCGAGCAGCGGGACGGACGCGGTATTCAGGTCGACGCCCACCGCGTTCACGGCGTCCTCGACGACGGCGTCCAGGCTGCGGGCCAGCGTGCCCGGCGTGACGTCGTGCTGATACTGCCCGACGCCGATCGACTTCGGCTCGATCTTCACCAGTTCGGCGAGCGGATCCTGGAGCCGCCGCGCGATCGACACCGCCCCGCGCAGTGTCACGTCGAGGCTTGGCAGCTCGTGCGCCGCGTACGCAGAAGCCGAATACACCGACGCGCCTGCCTCGCTCACCATCGCCTTCACGGGGGCATCGGCGCCGGCGGTCCGGATGTCGGCGATGAGTTCGGCGGCCAGGGCATCGGTCTCGCGGGACGCCGTCCCGTTGCCGACCGCGATCAACTGGACGCCGTGGCGGGCCACCAGCGCCGCCAAAGTGGACTTGGCCGCATCCCATTGCCTCTGGGGCTGATGCGGGAAGATCGCGCAGGTGTCGACCACCTTGCCGGTGTCGTCCACGACGGCCACCTTGACGCCCGTCCGGAAGCCGGGATCGAGGCCGAGCGTGGTGCGGGTACCGGCCGGTGCCGCGAGCAGGAGATCCCTGAGGTTCTTGGCGAACACCGCCACCGCGTCCAATTCGGCGCGTTGCCGGAGCCGGATGCGGGCGTCGACCGCTGCGGAGATCATCAGCCTGACGCGCCACGCCACCTTGACGGTGGTCGCCAGCCACGGTGTCGCCGCGGCCGTCGAGGCCATGTCGACACCGAGCGTCTTGGCGACCATGGCGTGGTACACCTCGTCGTCGCCACCGTCGAGGTTGAGTGCGAGGACCTGCTCCTTCTCCCCACGCATGACGGCTAGCACCCGGTGCGAGGGGATGCTCTCCAACGGCTCTGAGAACGAGAAGTAGTCACGAAACTTCTGTGCTGCGGCGCTTTTGGAAACCTCCTCCGACGAGGGCGCCGTGCGCAGCGAGCCGTCCGCCCAGAACTTGGCGCGGACGGAACCGACGAGTTCGGCGTCCTCGGCTGCGCGCTCGATGAGAATGTGTCGCGCCCCGTCGAGTGCCGCGGCGGCGTCGGCGACGTCGCCGAGGAACCCCGCGGCCGCCTGCTCCGGGACGAGCGTCGGATCGCTCACGAGCTGATCGGCCAGTGGTTCGAGACCAGCTTCACGGGCGATCTGAGCCTTGGTCCGCCGCTTGGGCTTGTAGGGCAGGTAGATGTCCTCGACCCGGGACTTGGTGTCAGCCGCCATCAGCGCGGCCTTGAGTTCGTCGGTGAGCTTTCCCTGTTCCTCGATGGAGGCCAACACCGCGGTTCGCCGGCCGTCGAGCTCCCGCAGGTAGCCGAGGCGCTCCTCGAGAGTCCGGAGCTGACCGTCGTCGAGGCTGCCGGTGACCTCCTTGCGGTACCGGGCGATGAACGGAACGGTCGCGCCCTCGTCGAGCAGCCGTACGGTGGCGGCCACCTGGGCCTCGCGTACGGCGAGTTCCTCAGCGAGACGGGTGTTTACGGACTTGACGGTCGGGCTCGGAGTCACGCGATGACCCTACCGAATGCCCCTGACACACCCGCGCGGCCACTGCCGCGCGGCAAGGAAGCACCCGAGTGTCGTCCACCCCGCGAAACCGGTCAGCCCGTTCTTGGCCAACAGCACCAGCGCGACGCCCGCAACGCATACCAGCGCACCGGCAGCCGTCGACCGGGTGCCGGGCCTCGCGAGCATCAGCGGCGAGGTCCCGTGCTCGACAGAGATCGTGACGGCAACCCCGGCAGGCCTAGACGGCCCCGCCCGAGCGCATGACTGGCCCCCGCAGCTTGAGCGCGAGCGAGCCGCTCGAACTAGGCGTGACGCTTTTCTGTGGGAGCAGATCTACGAAGGCGGGGAGTATTCTCGAAAGACTCCGGTGTTGCGGGATGCGGAATCGGTCATACGCGATCAGTGCGATCACTGAGCACGCGCCATTCCTGACCGCCATGCCGTCGCGACAGGTGGGAGAAGATCCAACATGTCAGGGCCCGACCGAGCCGACGAGGCCGGCACCGTCGAGCCTGACGCGTGGGTCCACCCGTCGATGGGGGTCGAGGAGGAGTTTCTGCTCGTTGATCCGTCGACTGGACACCCACTGATGTGCAACCTCGCGGTTGTCGAGGCGGCTGAAAAGCTTGGTGTCCGGCTTCAATTGGAGTTCACCCAGTGCCAGGTAGAGACCACATCGCCGGTGTGCTGGCACACGCACGAACTACGTAGGGGGCTGGCCGAGATGCGGTCGGCGGCCGTCGATGCTGCCGCGCAGTGCGGCGCTCGGTTGCTGGCGGTGGGGGTGCCGGTGCTCGGTTCGGCCGTGTTGCCGATCACAGACATTCGTCGGTACCGCACGATAGCGAGCAGGTTCGAACATCTTTCAGGGACGCGGGGAGTCTGCGGCGGCCATGTCCACGTGGGCGTACCTGACCGGGAAACCGCGGTGCAGGTCATCAACTACTTGCGTCCGTGGCTACCGGCCCTGCTGGCCCTGACCGCCAACTCCCCCATCCACGGCGGCGTCGATACAGGGTTTGCGAGCTGGCGGTCGATAATGCTCTCGCGGTGGCCCTGTTCGGGGCCGCCGCCGTGGTTCGCCTCGGTCGAGCACTACGACGCGGTCGTGGAAGACATGGTCGAGTGCGGTGTCATCCTCGATGAGGGAATGATCAATTGGGATGTTCGGCCGTCAGCTCATCTGCCGACCGTCGAGGTGAGAGTCAGTGACGTCCCCGCGACCGTCGACGAGTCAGTTCTGCTCGCCACGTTGGTACGTGCGCTGGTGATGACGGCGTTGCGGTCCATTGGCAGCGGCGGGTGCGCCCCGAAAATCACCGCGGAGGCGCTGCAGGCGGGGTACTACATGGCCGCCCGCGAGGGGTTGACAGGGTGCGGGATCGATTTGACCTCGGACCTCGTGGTTCCGGTCCCCGACCTGCTCGGACTGTTGGTCTGCCATGTCCGATCCGCCCTGGAAGAACTGGGCGAATACCGCGCGGCTGTGGCGATGCTGACCAAGGTTGTCCGCCGTGGTAATGGAGCGAGCAGGCAACGCCGCGCTTTGCGCGTACGCAACCACGTGAGCGATGTGACCGCGATGGCCGCGCAGAGCACCCTCCAGGGCGGCTGGGCCGACCCGTCGAGCGGTGCCGACGTCTTCTCTCCGCCGATACGGCGGGACAGCCCGAGAGTTGCAGTGAAGAACGGACTGCCCTGAGGCCGACCGACTGAGCCAGGCCTTGCACCTCTGCCCGGTGAGGCGGTGGACCCCGCCGTCGCTACCGTCGGCGGTTGTCGAATATCCGCCGGATCTGATGGATTCGCACGCCACCGATCAGTGCCATGACAACACCCGGCGATCGCCGAGAACAGCTTCGCGATCCCGATCGGCATCGTGAAGTCGACGCCGAGGAACGAGATCTGGGTGGCGTCTTCGTTGACGACGACAACGATCAGCAGGACGCGTAACCCCTGCGGCTCCGACGCTCGCTCCTGCCATGTCTCCGCAATCTGCAACCCACGTGCGTGTGGTGGCGGCCGGGACGGGACGGGACGGTGCAGCTGATCCGGCTGCCGAGGAGTCCCTTGCGGGGGTGCCAAGCGGTGGGGTTTGCGGCGTTCCGGCTCCCTGCCGTGGTGTCGTCAAGTGGTGGGTGAAGGACTCGTGGGTGAGCGCGCGGCCGCGAACGAGGCGATCGAAGTCTCCAGCGTGTCGGCGACGCGTGAAAACTGACCCTGTGTCGACGCCTGAATTCTGACCCCCTTCGACCGACTCTCGGTGTGTTTAGCCCGGACACATGGCTGACAGCCTGTTCCGGGGACATCCCTGACACTCTCTGAAAGTGAGAGTGCTGAGCGTGAACGAACGCTGGTTGGAGATCCGTTGGTCTACACATGACGGCCCGGCTGGGCATGACCCGCCTGGACCCCGTCTGAAGAGAGGTTAGGTCGTGGTGTGCTGGTCGGATGAGTCGCTGGGCTCGATGACCCTTGTTTCCTCGCGTGCCCCGGGGGTGATCTCGATGCGGCGCGGCTTGGCCCTTGCCGCCACGGGCAGGGTTACGGTCAGCACCCCGTTGTGATAGGTGGCGGCGATGTGGTCGGCGTCGATGTCCTCACCGAGGGACAGGCGACGCATGTAAACGCCAGTGAAGCGCTCGGAATTCAGCCACTGCACGTCGAGTTCGGTGCGTTCGCTGCGTTGTGCCTTCACAGTGAGGATGCCGCCATCAACGCTGACGTCCACCGAACCGGGGTCCACGCCCGGAAGGTCGGCGTGAAGCACGTAGTGATCACCGGAGCGGTAGAGGTCCATCGGCATGGCCAGTGGGACTCGGGCGGATCCGGGCGGTGTACCGAGCAGCTGCGCGGTAAGCCTGTCGATGTCACGGAATGGGTCGGGATGAAGCACAGCAACCACCTCCTACATGTTGGTTGCCGCACCTGCCACTGCGACGGGTGTCGGCTGGCTGCGCTCCTTCTGGTTTAGCACTCCACCTGCGCGAGCACCAGTGGTGCCGCCGCTGCACCGAGGTCTTCGGCGATGAGGACCCTGGCGTCCAGGATCGTCGTCTTCCACGTGAAGTGGCCGGACGCGTCTCGATCTGCTCGTCGATGTCGGGCGATATCGGCGTCGATGCTGTCGATCCGGCCGAACATGTGCGCGAACAGGAATTGGCGATGGTCCGCGAGATGCCCGTTGAACGCTCGGCCCAACTCATTTCACTGTTGCTTTACCTCCCGCCCGCTCATTGCCACGCCTCCGCCGTGGGAGGACGATGAGGTGGACGGCGGCGCCGTCGAGACGCTGCCCCTACCACGCAGGAGGCAGATCGTGTACGCACGTAGTTCCACTATCGAGGCACAGCCCTCGTCCATCGACGCCGGTATTGCGCATGTCCGCGATACCGTAATGCCCGCGCTCGAGCGCATCGAGGGGTTCACCGGTTTGTCGCTGTTGGTCGACCGGTCGTCCGGCCGCTGCATTGCTACCACCGCCTGGCAGTCCGAAGAGGCGATGCGCGCGAGCGCGGAGGCTGTTCGGCCGATTCGTGACCGGGTCGCGGAGATTCTCGGCGGCAGCCCAACCGTCGAGGAATGGGAGATCGCTGCCTTGCACCGTGACCACCAGTCGCGTGACGGCGCCTGTGTCCGAGCCACCTGGGTCAAGATCGACCCGGATCAGCTCGACCGAGGCGTCGATTTCTACAAGACGACTATCCTGCCCGCACTCGAGGAGCTCGAGGGATTCTGCAGTGCCAGTTTGCTGGTCGACCGAGCGTCCGGTCGTGGCGTGTCCTCGGCGACCTACGACAGCGTCGAAGCGATGGAGCGGAACAAAGAGCAGTTGGACAGGCTCAGAGCCACGGGCACCGAGGAAGTACGCGCAGAGGTGCTCGAGGAGCGCGATTTCGAGTTGGCGATCGCCCACCTGCGTGTGCCCGAGATGGCCTAACCGCACGACAAGCGCGGAGCAGCTCCATCCAGCAGCCAGCGGCCACCGGACGATCGAGTAGCGGGGCCGGTGGCATTTTGGGGCTGGTCGTCCGGTGGGCAGGCCCGAGCTCGCCGCGTCGTATGCGCCCGACGTGAAGGTGGTCGGCACCTGGGTTTTGAATGTGCGACCACTTGAACATCGGACAAGTGCACTCCCGCCGATGCACTGTGATCGCACGCGGTTGGTGGCATCGAGTGCGGTAAAGGGGATACGTGGCGCTGTCGGACGTTCTGGCCAAGGTTCTCGGATTCCTGCGCGCCGGCTATCCGGAAGGCGTGCCCGGGCCGGACCAAGCGCCGCTGTTTGCGTTGCTACGACGCCCGTTTGTCTGATGATGAAGTCACCGGTATTCGTTTACGGACAACCGAATTCACAAGATGAGCGTGACGAATCGCGACTTGCGCGTCCCCGCGGAACCATGACAGCCCGAGAACCGAGAGTGGGTGTCGCCATCACTACCGAGGGCACCGGTGCGAACGGGTCAGGTCCGCTGCTGCGGGTCAGTCGGCGTCGATCTTGAGTCCGGCCGGAGTGAGCAGGTACCAGTTCGCTCCGAAGCTGCTTTCGCCTTGGCCCGCGGTGGTTCCCGGGCCGTGGTCATCGTCGTAGTAGTACAACGGGTGGCCGTTGTAGGTGAGCTGCATCGTCCCGTCGGGTCGTGGGCTGGTCGCTAGTAGCGATGCGTTCACCCCGGCGCCGGCAACGGGGGCGCCCTTAGTGGTCAGCGGTGGCCACGCCTGGACGCATCCGCCGGTACAGGTCGAGGTGGGACCCTTGTCGGCTTCGAACAAATACACCGCGCGACCGTGGGTATCGGTCAGGATCGTACCCAGAGCGTTCTGTGCGGTCGTGATGCCGGCGGGGCCGGCCGTGTTCACCGGGGCGCCGCTGGCGGGCGCGGTGGCACTCCCCTCCGGCGTTGCCGACTTCTGGTATCCGCCTGCGCCGCCCGAGCTACAGGCGGTGGCGAGCAGCACCCCGAGTGCCCAACCAGCGAGCTGAAGGTGTCGTTTCATGGCCGGTGTCCTCACGATGAACGGATGTGATGGTCTCGCCCGCGGCGAGTGCGGATCACCGCCGCAGGTGGATGTCCATCTGCGGATGCGTCCACCAATGACACGGCCGGGCAGTCGGAACGGTTCAATGCGCGCAGCAGCGGCGTTTTGTGCGATCGGTGTTCTCGATTGCTTTGTGATCCCAGTGACTCAGGTGAGTTGGCGATCTCGATCGGGCTGATCGTCTAGGAGAGGCCGGTGTTCGGCCGTTGTCGGGCGGTCGGCGATGAACTGGACGGGTCCGTGGACTCCGATGTCGACGGAGTGAGTGTCAGGACCGCGGCACTGTCAGGATGATCATCAGCGCCGCGTCCGGGCGACCGCGCCGT
>Ga0193743_1002855_pt1 | contig 11816 bp, 10 predicted proteins | sample L2c2metaG_FD_143038 | JGI IMG/M metagenome (GOLD analysis project Ga0193743, IMG submission 143038) | Soil microbial communities from a riparian zone of the East river system, Colorado, United States - L2c2 | ecosystem: Environmental > Terrestrial > Soil > Riparian zone | place: USA: East River... | reverse complement strand
TGTAGGGATACGATCTTGCAAGTACCTGAACAATGTGGTGGAGCAGGATCATCGCCGCATCAAACAGCGGGTTCGACCGATGCTCGGGTTCAAGCGATTCGACACAGCGACAATAACGATAAGCGGCATCGAACTTGCAGAGAAAATTCGGAAACAGCAATTCAAGATCGGAACCTTGCCCGGCAGACCCGTAGCCGCTCCTGACATTTGGGCTGCTGTTCTTGCTGCATAACCCTCAAATAATTCTTCGCTAACCATCCGTCACTCATTCTGAGAAAGTTTGCACCAGAACCTTATCGAGGAAGAGCGTCTGCTGGAGATCAAGCAGCAGCGTCCCGGTGACCGGTGCGATGTCGATGGAGAGTTGAGCTACTCGACGGCGGTCTCCTACCTGAGCGTCATCAAGCAGGTTCGCGTGAAGTGGGGTGAAACCCGCATCACTCGGATGAAGCCGCTCGGGGTCCAGGAATGGCTGAAGAAGATGGATGCCGCACCCAAGACCAAGGGCCACGTCAAGGCGCTCATGCATCGCTTATATGAGAAAGCCATGCTGTGGGAGATCGTCGAGTGGCAGCGGAATCCGATGCAACTGGTCGAGATCAAAGGGATCAGCAAGCGGAAGAAGAAGCCGGTCGTCCTGACAGTCGAGCAGTATTACCTGATCCTCGCATTGCTGCCTGAACCCTATCGAACGATGGTGGTGGTGGCACAGTGTACCGGCCTCCGGACCGAAGAGGTGCTGGCGCTCGAATGGCAGGACATCGACTTCGAGAACCTCAGTATGAGGGTCGTCCGTGCCGTAGTGCACGGTCGCGTCAAGATGGTGAAGACGGAGTACTCCGAGGACGAGCTTCCCCTCGATCCTGAGTTCGCGACGGTTCTTCTGGACTGGAAACTTCAGTCCGAGAGGGAGGCCGCGACGACTCAGGAACCAACCCCATCGATGGGGTTGGAATTGGTCTTCCGCAGCCACGTCACCTGGCGTCACTACCACACGGCCCCCATCCAGCAGGACTATATTCGTCCGGCCGGGTGCTGCTTGGTGGAGTGTCCGAGGTGTGGTGCCGGTGTCGGCGTCTGGTGCCGGCAGGACAGCCCGGTTCCGAATGGTGGCCGCTTGCCGATCCATGACGAGCGCTGGTCGGCAGCAGGGAAGTACGACGGGATCGGGTGGCATTCCTTCCGCCACACGTACCGTTCCTGGCTGGACGACACGGGTGCTCCGGTGGGGGTGCAGCAGAAACTCATGCGGCACGCCCAAATCTCGACCACGATGAACGTGTACGGCAACGCGCTGATGGAAGCCAAGCGGGAAGCCGCGCACTTCAGCAAGACCAATCCGAGCTCTCAGCCGAATCGATGGAAGAAGGCTGGACTGATCTTTGCCGTCCCCTACAAAGGCGCTGACCTTTACCCCACCCGTTTCAGAAAAGGGCACGGTCCCGATCTTCGGTCCCGGAGCCGCCCCGCTCATGAACAGCAATCAAGCCGCTCAGTTTCTTGGAGTGCATCCAAGGACGCTTCAACGCATGGTGCTGCGGGGCCAAATCGCCGGAGTGCGCGTGGGCAAGCTTTGGCGCTTCGTCCCGTCCGCCATCCAAGATTGGATCGCGGAACACAACATTGCCAGCTAGCCATTTTCATTCATGATTTCACTGGCCTGCGAACTGTCCTTCGACTACGCTTAAGACAGCCATTTGTGCCGGGAAATCAAGGAAAGGAACCTTGATGGAACGAGCACGTTATCAATTTGGAAGTCTTACACGCAAGCAGCGGGCGAAGGGATCAGACGCCTGGGAGTTTCGTTACTACGAGTCCACCGAGAAGGGCGCACGGATCAGGAAGACCGCAACCGTGGGCACAGTGGACAAGTACAAGAACAAAGCTCTCGCACAAAAGGCAGTCGAAGCTCTTCTCCTAAAACTCAACTCAGAAACTCCACAGCAACGCATGGCCGTGGTGACGTTCGGCGCGATATGCGACCGCTACCTTCAAGAAGAGGTGCCAGAACGGTACTCCACCTCGAAGTCGTATCGGTCGAATATCAAGAACTATCTCAAGCCGCGTTGGGGTGACTATCTGCTCGACCGCATCCGTCCGATGGCGGTCGAAGATTGGCTGAAGAAGCTCCCTATGGCTCCGAAGTCGAAGACCCATATCCGAAGTGTGATGCACTTGATGTTCGAGTGCGCGACACGCTGGGAGTTGTTCACCGACAAGAGAAACCCAATTGCGTTGGTTCGCGTGAAAGACGGCTCTAAGCGTCGGCAACGTCCAGCGATTCTGACTGTGGACCAGTTTGAAACCGTCGTTGCGCTACTGAAAGAGCCGTACCGCACGATGGCGTACATCGCCCAATGCCTCGGTCTTCGCGTGAGCGAGATCGCGGCGCTTCAGTGGGGTGACTTCGATTTTGAGAAGAATCAACTTCTCGTTCAGCGCAGCATCGTGAACGGGAACGTGGACGATGTCAAAACCGAATACTCCCAGGACTATGTTCCGTTGCATCCGTCGTTGACTGAGGTTGTTTTGGGGGGGAGCAAAGGGTCCGTGCCGACGGAAGAAGGCTGGGTCTTTGCCAATCCCATCACTGAGAAGCCTTATTTCCCGACGGAGATTCAGAGGCGACACCTCCGGCCTGCCGGATGGTGTCTGGTGGAGTGTCCGAAGTGCGGTGCTGGTTCGGGCGTCTGGTGTCGGCAGGATCGCCCGACACCAAATGGCGCTCGCTTACCGATCCACAAGGAACGCCGAGCCGCAGCCGGGAAGTACAGCTCGATTGGTTGGCATACCTTCCGCCATACCTATCGTTCGTGGCTGGACGAGACCGGAGCGCCGATGAAGGTGCAACAGGAGCTGATGCGACACGCCTCCATCCAGACGACGATGAACGTCTATGGACAGGCCATGTCATCATCGAAGAGAGAAGCGAATGGAAAGGTTGTGGAGATGGTGCTCAAGCCGATGAAAGCGAGCGCCTAAAACCATGATTTTTCTTATTGGGAGTTTATGGGAGTCTGTCGGTAGCACCGGATTCCCATAAGTTATTGATTCTTTGGTTGCGGGGGTAGGATTTGAACCTACGACCTTTGGGTTATGAGCCCAACGAGCTACCGGGCTGCTCCACCCCGCTCTTTGAATATATCGTTACTAATGGGATAGGTCAATTCGCCGCCAGAGCTCCTTTTCGCTAATGACGAAGCCGGCGGGCGGGGGCGAAGAAAGCGTAACTTTTCTTGAAATTTAGGGTTTTGCATAAGTACTACCGTTGTGCGACTGTTTTGAGCATCGCGTGGCAGGTGGCGGAGGTTGTATGAGGCGGAATCGTATTTTTTTGAAGAGTGTGACTACAGTCTTCGTTGCTGGATTGCTGGCGGTTCGTGTGCCGGCGATTGCTCAAACGAAGCCGGTGACGATGCCGGATGCGCAAATTGAGGCCAATGTTTTGAAGGCCTTGGCGGGAGCTCCGCAGTTGGCGGATCAGGCCATCAGTTCGACTACGGTCTTTGGAACTGTGACTCTGAGTGGGACTGCGCGGGATGAGGCCTCGCGAGATATGGCCGAGGCTCTGGTTTCGAACGCTCCAGGGGTGAAAAAGGTTATTGATGAGCTGACGATTGGTACGGGAACAGCCGCTGCGGCTGTGGCGAACGATGCGCAACAGGGGCAGGATTCGACGGAGATGGGGACGAACCCTAATCTTCAGTCGGATGGGACAATGGCTCCTGCTCCCTCATCGCAGGCACTTCCGACGCAGAGTTCGCCGAACGCTGCTGTGCCGCAACAACAGGCGGATGGGCAGCAGGAGGGTCAGCAGCCGCCATATCGTCCGCGTTATCAACGTCCTTATGGACCGCCGCCCTCAGCTTATGAACAGCAGCAGCCTCAGGTTCTACAGCAGGGCGGGGAAGCGGTAGTCGTGCCGAATGGCTCGATGTTGCGGGTGCGGGTTAATGAGGGGATGAGTAGCAAGAAGACGGCTCCTGGGACGGTATTTGACGGAGTTGTTCTGAATGATGTGGTTGCTGGGGGATCGATTGCGATTCCGCGAGGCGCTGCGGTGCAGGGGGTGGTTGCCGATGTCCATAATGCGGGTCAGTTGAAGGGGAGCGGTGGGCTTTCGCTGCAATTGACGCAGGTCACGCTGGGGGGGTGGGCTTTCGCTGCAATTGACGCAGGTCACGCTGGGGGGGAAGACATATCCTTTGGTTTCAGATATTTGGTCGTATCAGGGTGTTGATAAAATGGGGAATACGGTCGGCAATACCGTTGGGTTGGGGGCGGTTGGTGCGTTGATTGGCGCGGTGGCTGGCGGCGGTGTGGGCGCTGCTGTTGGCGCTGGAGTTGGCGGAGTTGCCGGGCTTGGAGTGTCTTCGGCGTCGAGACGAGGAGAGGCGATGCTGCCGCCGGAGGCGATTGTGAGCTTTCATCTGGCGCAACCTGCTCAAATGACTACGGTTTCTCAGGCCGAGCTGAACCGTCTGGGGGCCGGGGTGCCGATTGGAGGGCAGCAGCAGATGCAGCGCCGCTATCCTCCTCCTCCTCCGCCTTACTATGGGTATGGACCGGTTTACTATCCTTATCCACGGTATTACCGGTAGAAATTGCTGAAAAAATGTGAGGCCCCGGGCGACCGGGGTTTTGCTGTTTTACGGGACTTTTGAGGGTGTTTTGGGGAAAAGCGCGTGGTATAGGTGGTTATTTCGCGGCCAGAAGATGGTGAGATGCCTGGCTGATGTGGACAGCGGACGGCAGTTTTTCGGAGACGAAAACATGCCACTTTTTTCAAGTTTATTTTTGGAGGGTCTCCGGCTGGTCCAGCGTGGTTGCACCGACTGAATCGGGAGGCTTGATGAAAGGATGGCTGCCACTGATTTATACTAGTCGCTTGTCCTGCAATCGGCGTGGCGCGAGTCGAGAGACGACCCGCCAGGTCACGCAAAATCCCGGACAAAGCGCCCACTTTCCGAAATGGAAACGGTGTGGGCAATGAAGGTTTCCAGTCGAGCATGATTCGCATTCTGCAACGAGACAACCGCATCACGAAGATTCTCTTCGCCGTCATTATCGGATTTGCTGTGATCACGATGGTGATCACGCTTGTGCCGGGCATCTTTGACAGTGCAACGGGCGACAATGCCGCCGTGTTCGCGACGGTGCGGGAGCCCGGCGTCCTGGGCAGGCTGGGTGGCGACAACACGCCGATCAAGATGACCGAGGTAAACCAGCTGGCGCAGCGGCAGCTGCAACAGCAGCGTCTGCCTGACTTTCTGCTGCCGTACATGTCGCAGCGGGCGGGGCAGATCCTGGTGCAGCGGGCGATCCTGAAGCATGAGGCGGACCGGATGAACCTGCAGGTGAGCGACGAGGACCTGCGCCGCGAGCTGCAGACGGGACCCTTCGCGCAGTACCTGTTCCCGAACGGGCAGTACGTTGGGGATGACGCCTATATCAACTTCGTGCAGAGCGCGTTTCAGACGAGCCGCGCAGACTTCGAGTCGCAGGTGAAGAGCGACATGGAGCTGAACCGCCTGCAGGCGCTGATCACGGGCGGCGTGACGGTCTCCGACAACGCCGTGCGCGAGGCTTACCGGGTGCAGGGGACGAAGGTGAAGTTCGACTACGCCGTCATCTCCGCCGATGACCTGCGCAAGACCATCAACCCCTCGGACTCCGAGCTGCAGGCCTTCTTCAAGACGAGTCAGGCGAAGTACGCGACCGCGATTCCCGAGGCTCGCAAGATTCAGTACGTTGCGTTCGACGCCTCCAACCTGCCGGGCGGCAAGCCGCAGGTGAGCGATGCCGAGATTCAGGCCTACTACGACGCGCACAAGGATCAGTACCAGGTGAAGGAGCAGGTCAAGGTCCGGCACATCCTGATCGCCGTTCCTTCGGGCGCGGACAGCAAGACGGACGCAGCCGCGAAGGCAAAGGCCGAGGACCTGCTGAAGCAGATCAAGAGCGGCGGCAACTTCGCCGATCTGGCCGCCAAGAACTCGGACGACCCGGGCAGCAAGACGCAGGGCGGCGAGCTGGGCTGGATGGACCGGGGCAAGACGGTTCCGGAGTTCGACAAGGCTGCGTTCGCGCTGGCTCCGGGGCAGACCTCGGATCTGATCAAGACGCAGTTCGGCTATCACATCCTGCAGGTGGAGGAGAAGAAGACGGCGCATCTTCGCCCGTTGACTGAGGTGAAGGCTGAGATTGTACCGGTGCTGGAGCAGCAGAAGTCCGGCGCAGCGATGCAGACCTTCGCTTCGCAGCTGGCTGCGGATGCGAAGAAGAACGGCCTGGAGAAGGCTGCGACCACAAGGGGACTTCACGCGGTCACGACCGACTACATCGCCAAGGATGGCGTGGTAGCCGGATTGGCTGATGCGGCCCCGCTGCTGACGCAGGCGTTCGTTGTGACCAAGGGCGCCGACCCGGCTTCGGTATCGACCGGGGATGGGTTTGCCGTGTTCCAGGTGGCGGATGTGAAGGCGGCTCACGCTCCCGATTTCGAGGCGTACAAGCAGCACATCCTCGAGGACTATCGCGAGCAACAGGTTCCGCAGTTGCTCAATACGCAGTTGACCAAGCTGGATGACCGGGCGAAGGTGCTGAACGATCTGAGGAAGGCGGCCGACGAGATGAAGATCCCAGTAAAGACAAGCGAACTGGTGGGCAAGGATGGACAGGTTCCGGATCTGGGCGCGATGAGCGGTCCGGGTGCGGTGGCGTTCTCGCTGGCCAAGGGAGCTGTCTCGGGACCGATCAATGCGGGCCGGGTTGGCGTTGTCCTGAGCGTGCTGGAGAAGCAGGAGCCGAGCGCCGAGGATACTACGAAGAACTTTGCCAAGACTCGGGAGCAACTGCTCGCTACACAGCGTGAGGAGATCTTCCGCGTGTACATCGGCAACCTGATGGAGAAGTACGAGAAGGGCGGGGCGATTCGGTATTCGAAGAAGCAGCCGGCTCCAGGGGCTACTCCCTTCGGTAGCTAATTCGTTTGGATCTTTCACCAGGATGCCCCAGAGGTTTCATACTCTGGGGCATCCTTATTTGCGCTTGTTCGACAGAAAGACCAGCTAGGTCTTCGATTCGAACGCTGCTGAAGCAGATCCTGCGAACGCGCCGCCAAGCACACAGATGACTGCGAATGGTCGCGGAAGCTTCGCTCCGACAGTGGCACCGCTCAGCGCTCCCGTGAAATCCGCAGCCACAACCTTGACTGTCTGCGGATGGTCTTTGGCGTATTCGATACTGTTGCGTGCGATGCTGATGCTTGCCACGGCTACATCGCCAAGCTTGCCTACAGCGTCCGTATAGATTTGCCGAATCTTTTGCTCCATCTCCTTCGTGTCGGCTGAGTGATAGATCGCGCGGATCACGTCCGCTAAACTCTTTTGATCCCCCTGGCTGATGACACCCAGCTCCCTGAGCAGGTCAAGAAGTTTGTTCACTCCGGCCTCGGTATTGATGGGAGTCCCGGCCAACTTCTCCGAGACTCTTCTGAGCATGCGTCCGTGAATGTTTCCAGTGTCCTCCGGTTTGAAGGGGAGTTGTATCTCTTGAGCGTTCCGCCGGGCGGCTGCGTCAGGGGTAAACATTCCAAGTCCCCCACCTATTGCGCCTATAAGTGCTTGCCGGCGGTCTATTGTGATGGATTTCATTCGTTTCTCCCATGCTTAGATCGGATAAGTATCCGGGCCCCGGAGAACGTAGGTTCCGTATCGACCTGGATGCTGCATGACAGGCACCGATACTTGCCGCGAGGTCTATCACGAGCTCCTGCACCAGGTTCTTTGCAGAGACCTCGCCAAGTGGCGGATAGTGCCAAAGATTGAACTGACCTATTCGTAGCATCCATTCTTCATGTGGCGACACGTATGATTTGGGCATCAAAGATTGGAGCGGTATCAGGGGGAGCGATGAGTGGGGAAGTAAGGAACCAGGAGCGGCTGTCGGGGGTTTTGCTACATGTGACGTCTTTACCATCGTATGGCGGGGTAGGGGATTTTGGTCCGGCGGCGTATGCATTCGTCGACTTTTTGGCGGAAGCGAAGCAGCGGTTGTGGCAGGTTTTGCCGCTGAGTCCCACGGGATACGGTTGCGCTTGTTCGACAGAAAGACCAGCTAGGTCTTCGATTCGAACGCTGCTGAAGCAGATCCTGCGAACGCGCCGCCAAGCACACAGATGACTGCGAATGGTCGCGGAAGCTCCGATACTTGCCGCGAAGTCTAACACGAGCTCCTGCACCGGGTTTTTTGCAGAGACCTCGCCAAGTGGCGGATAGTGCCAAAGATTGAACTGACCTATTCGTAGCATCCATTCTTCATGTGGCGACCACGTATGATTTGGGCATCAAAGATTGGAGCGGTATCAGGGGGAGCGATGAGTGGGGAAGTAAGTAACCAGGAGCGGCTGTCGGGGGTTTTGCTACATGTGACGTCTTTACCATCGTATGGCGGGGTAGGGGATTTTGGTCCGGCGGCGTATGCGTTCGTCGACTTTTTGGCGGAAGCGAAGCAGCGGTTGTGGCAGGTTTTGCCGCTGAGTCCTACGGGATACGGTAGTTCACCCTATTCGGCGCTGTCGGCGTTTGCGGGCAATCCGCTGTTTATCAGCCTGGAGAGGCTGGCGCAGGATGGATGGATCGGGTGGGAGCGTATCGAAGGGTTGCCTGGGCATGACGGCCCTGCGGACTTCAACGCCGCCTTTCGGCTGAAGCTGCCGTTGATCGAGGAGGCGGCGAGGAACTTTCTCGACAAGGCACAGGATGAGCAGCGGGCACGATTTCAACGGTTCTGCGAGCACAACATCGCCTGGCTGCCGGGCTATGCGATGTTCACTGTATTGCGGCGGCTGTACAACTACGTGAGCTGGAATGAGTGGCCGGCGGAGTATGCGCTGCGCAAGGACGATGCCTTGACGGAGGTCTTGAATCGGTATGGACGCGAGCTTGCCGTGGAGCAGGCGATCCAGTTCTTCTTCAATGAACAATGGTGTGCGTTGCGGAGCTACTGCGGCGAGCGCAACATCCGCATTCTGGGCGATGTGGCGATCTTCGTGAGCTACGACAGCGCCGACGTGTGGATGAATCCGGAGATATTCGAACTGGACGAGGAGCGGCGTCCGATTCGCGTCTCGGGGGTGCCGCCGGACTACTTCTCGAGTACGGGCCAGCGATGGGGAAACCCGCTCTATAAGTGGGGGACGCGGAAACCCGCTCTATAAGTGGGGAACGCTGCGAGAGCGCGGATTCGACTGGTGGGTGGCGCGGATTCGCCGCGCGTTGAGTCTGTATGACTCGATACGGCTGGATCACTTTCGCGGCTTTGAGGCGTACTGGTCGATCCCGGCGGATGAGGCGACGGCGATCAATGGGCAATGGGTCAAAGCTCCAGGGCACGAGTTGTTCCAGCGGCTGAAGGAGGTCTTCGGCAGCCTGCCGTTTGTAGCGGAGGATCTCGGCCTCATCACGCCGGAGGTAGACGAGCTGCGGGAGCACTTCGGGATGCCGGGGATGCGGATTCTCCAGTTCGGATTTACAGACCGGGGAAGTCATCTGTACCTGCCGCATCGGTTTGTGCCCAACACCGTGGCTTATACGGGGACGCATGACAACAACACCACGCTGGGATGGTGGCGCGAGGACGTAGGCGAGATGGAGCGTGCGCATGTGCAGAGCTATCTGCAGACGATTGAGCATGACGGCGATATCGTGTGGGCGATGATTCGGGCGGCGGCTCGGTCTGTGGCGAACCTGTGCATCTTTCCGATGCAGGATGTGCTGCATCTGGGCAGCGAGGCAAGGATGAATACGCCGTCGGCGGGGGAGGGGAACTGGACGTGGCGATACGGGTTGAATGCGCTGCACCCGGACTTCGCGACGCAGCTGGCGGCATTGATGGAGATGACGGACCGGGACGGGTACGAGGCTCCGAAGGAGGGCGGGGAGGCGGGCAAACCGGCTGAAGAGGCGTCGAAGCGGGCGGAGTTGGGCTCAAACGTTTAGACTGTTGAGAGTACATCCAAATCTTTCAGGAGCACCCATGCCTCTCTCTGGCGAAGCCATCCGCACCATGAACTACGTTGACGATATCTCAGTTACGCTGCGCCGGATTCTTGCTGTTCTGCCGTCGCTGACAGAGGAAGAGCGGCAGCGCGTTGCCGAGCACATCAAACATGCGGAGCCGAGCTACGAGTCGGTGATCACTGCCGTGGCGAGCAAGAAGTGAGCGGGACGGCTGGGCTCCAGCCGCCGCTTGAGATTCGAACCGTCGCCGTCATCGGGGCCGGTGTGGCAGGGCGCAGCTTTGCCCTGGCGTGTGCGGCGGCGGGTTTTTACGTCGTGCTTGAGGATGTGATGCCGGCAAAGCTGCGGCATGCGGAGGCGGAGTATGCCGATGCGAGCCTCCAAGGGCCTTATGGGGCGCTGGAGCTGGCCACTACGGTGGAGGACGCGGTGCGCGAGGCGGATATCGCTGTGGACTTCGTTCCGGATGAGCTGGAGTCGAAGCTGGAGATCTTCAGCATGATCGACCGCATGGCTCCGCCGAAGACGATTCTGTGTACGCCGAGTTTCTTCAGCATGATCGACCGCATGGCTCCGCCGAAGACGATTCTGTGTACGCCGAGTTCTGCGCTGAGTATTACGGACCTGGCTTCGTGTGTTTACCGGCCGGAACGCTGCGTTGCGGTGCGGGGGGAGCTGGTTGGGCTGGGAGCTGCGGTGCGGCTGCTGTATCCAGCTACGGCCGGGGAGGCGATGCTGGCGGAGACTGGGAGGTTTCTGCGGTCGCTGGGCCTGGTGGTGGAGGCGGAGGCCGATCCGGATGTGCCTGTGCTGATGAAGAATGCGGGTCGAGCGGTAGTCTGACCCGGAGGATTTTACCGGTTCGTCACATAAGGGAACTGTTTTCTATATCTTTGCGTAACGGATGTTGGATACCGTAGTCCAATTATTGCTATGCGCGCCCTCTTCGACATCTTCGCCCAGGTCTTCCAATCGATTACAGCCAATAAGCTGCGTTCGTTTCTGACGATGTTTGGAATTGCATGGGGCGTGGCTTCGCTGCTGCTGCTGATCGGGCTGGGCGAAGGGTTCCGCTCGGGTCAGCGGAGAGGGTTGGCGGAGCTGGGGACCGACTTCATCATGATGTTCGGCGGCACGATCCCCGCGCTGCCGAATCAGCACACGGGGATGCAGCCCTATAAGCTGACGCTGTCGGATGCGGATGCGATTCGGGCCGAAGCCAGGTATGTTCGCAATACGACGGCGTTCATCAACCGCGGCGACTTGAAAGAGGTCAGCGAGTTTTCGAGCGCGGGTGGCCCGGTGTTTGGGACCGAGGTAAACTTTCCCGAGATTCGGCATCTGCCCATCGTGCAGGGCCGCTTTCTGAATGCCGAGGACCTGATGCAGCATCGGCAGGTGGTGGTGCTGGGGCAGAAGAACAACCAGTTGCTGTTTCCGGGGAGGCCGTCGCTGGGCGCGTTCATCACGCTGAACGGATATCGCTTTCAGGTGATCGGGGTGGCGGACAAGATCGGGCGCGGCAATAACAGCAACGACAATCAGAAGGTCTACATTCCTTTGACGACCATGCTGGATATCTTCGCCATCAAGGGGGAAAATATCCCGCGCGATGCGATCTCGTCGATTCAGTACCAGCCGTTGACTCCAGATCAGAACGAGACGGCGAAGGCGGAGGTACACCGAATTATCGCCAAGCGGCATGGCTTCGACGCGAATCTGAAGGATGCGTTCGAGGAGTGGGACACCATCAAGTCGCAGCGCACGGTGGGCGTGATCTTCACGGCAATGGAT
>Ga0193743_1002854_pt1 | contig 11817 bp, 10 predicted proteins | sample L2c2metaG_FD_143038 | JGI IMG/M metagenome (GOLD analysis project Ga0193743, IMG submission 143038) | Soil microbial communities from a riparian zone of the East river system, Colorado, United States - L2c2 | ecosystem: Environmental > Terrestrial > Soil > Riparian zone | place: USA: East River... | reverse complement strand
CTCGTCGCGTTGCTGGGTCGCGATGCCGGCCATCGCCAACATCAGCAGCGTCTGCAGGCCACCGATCAGCGCGGTGAAGCCCGCGTTGCGGGTCGGCAGCCGGCGGAAGATGCCCCAGCCGAGGCGCCGCGACGTCGGCGCGTCGGGATAGGTCGCGGTCAGCCGGAACGGGCGGGACTGGCTCGACCGCCGGGAGAGCGTGTCGGTCGGCGGCACGGTGATCTCGGGCGGCAGCTGATGGGTGGGATAGAGGTAGGCACCACCGCCGCCGCAGGTGACCAGTTCGCGGTCGACGCCGGAGTAGCGGGCGTAGTGGTGCAGGTCGCCGGAGAGCATCAGTCGCACCCGCGCACCGGTCGGCGCGATGATCGTGCGGATGAAGTAGTCGACCGCGCCGTAGGAGTCGGGGTGCTCGGTCGTCGCCTTGACCCACGACGGTTCCGGCACCGCCAGAATGACCTTGCTGTCGGGGCCGAACTGGCGGGCCGCCGCCTCGAAATAGTTGAGCTGGGGGTCGTCGATGTAGGCGCCGAACTGCTCGTCGAGCGCCAGCAGCCACCAGTCGGCCGGCAGTCGCACGGCGAAATAGGACCGGGCCTGCTTGGTGCGCCAACCGCCGAGCGACGCGTCCCGCTGCCGGGCGAACAACCGCAGGAACGCGGTCAGGCCGTCATACCAGTCGTGGTTGCCGGGCACCGCGTAGAGCGTCGGCGACGGCGCGGACTCCGGCGGGCACGGCAGGGCCGCCGTGTAGGGACCCTTGCAGCGGTCTTCGTAGGCAGGCGCGCTCGCCGTCGGATAGACCTGGTCGCCGCCCATCACCAGCATCTGGCCGCGGGGCAGCGGTTGGCCGTCGAGCTCGAGCTCGGGTTGGGCCAGCAGATAGGCGATCGAGTAGGTGGAGTTGAACCCGTCGCCCAGGTCGGCCACGTAGTCGAGCCACAGCTCGCCGTCGGTGCCGGGCTCCTCGATCACGTCGCCGGGCAGCGCGTTCTGCAGTTCGCGCTTGTCGAGATAGGCGCCGAAGAGGATGGCCAGGAGGGTACGCACGCCGGTGCTCAACAGCAGCAGCGGTCCGAGCCACGGCACCGGCGGGCGTGGGTTGAAGCCGAGCTCGATCGGGTTCATCGTGCGGGGGCGGGGTCGCCGGGTGGGCGTGGCCTCGGCTTGCGGGAGGCGCTCGACGGGGGGCGACACGGTGGCATCATCCGTCACGTGCGGGAGCCTAGCCCCGGCCACGGGGCCACGGACAGCCGTCGATCGGGAGTCTGACCGGTGGCGTGACACCCGACCGGGTGCCGTATGCTGGGCGGGCCGTACCACGGGTCCGCCCCGGCGGTTGGCAAGCCGCCTTAGCTCAGTCGGTTAGAGCGACGCACTCGTAATGCGTAGGTCCCGAGTTCGATTCTCGGAGGCGGCTCCAAAACCAAGTTTTGCCACCCTCGCCGTGGGTAGCGGTAACCCTATGAACGCTCCCGAACGGCGCTGGGACCCCTTCGCAGAACTCCACTCTCTCCGGGCCGAGCTTGGTCGGCTCGTCGGGTCCGGCTTCGGCCGAGGCGCGTCGAACAACATCGATCTGGACCAGACCGACGAGGCCTTCACGATCACCGCACGGCTGCCCGGCGTGGCGCCCGAGGAGGTCGCGCTCGACGTCGATGTGCGCGAGGTCGTCATCCGCGCCCGGACCGAGCCCGCGGCCGGCGCGGAGCGCGCGTTCGAATACCGGGTGGCGCTGCCGGCCGACGTCGACCCCGACCGGGTCGACGCGGTGATGGATCACGGGCTGCTGACCGCGACCTTGCCCCGGGTGGTGCGCGGCGGCCGCCGCACGATCACCCTCGGGTCCGGTGGACGCAACGTGATCGAAGGGAAGCGGCCGACGCCTTCCGATCCTGCCGCCGACCGGGAGATGCACCACCCAGACACGACCTCCTGATCAGGGGATGTTGGAGTGGTGCGCTACACATTTCATGGCAGATGCAGGTAGTTCAGCAGAACACTTGCGCAATGAGCACCGACACCCCCGCCCGCCCACAGCTGAGCCACCGCCAAATCCTGCTACTCATGTCGGGCCTCATGCTCGGCATGCTGCTCGCGGCCCTCGACCAGACGATCGTGGGCACCGCGCTGCCGACCATCGTCGGCGAGCTCGGCGGGATCAACCACTACTCGTGGGTGGTCACGGCCTACCTGCTGGCGTCGACGGCGTCGACCCCGCTCTACGGCAAGATCTCCGACCTGATCGGGCGCCGCCCGGTCTTCCTGTTCTCGATCGGCACGTTCCTGGTCGGCTCGCTGCTGGCCGGCCTGTCGCAGAACATGACCGAGCTGATCTTCACCCGCGGCATCCAGGGCATCGGCGCAGGCGGCCTGATGACGCTCGCGTTCACCATCATCTCGGACGTGGTCTCGCCCCGGGAGCGCGGTCGCTACCAGGGCCTCTTCGGTGCCGTCTTCGGCGTCGCGTCGGTCGCCGGCCCGCTGGTCGGCGGCTACTTCGCCGAGACCAACTGGCGCTGGATCTTCTACATCAACGTGCCGCTGGCGATCGTCGCGATCATCGTCGCGTACCGGGTGATGCGGTTGATCCCGTTCCAAAAGCGGGAGCACAAGATCGACTGGCTGGGCGCCGGCCTGCTCGTGATCGGCGTCAGCGCGCTGTTGCTGGCCCTGAGCTGGGGCGGTTCCGAGTACGCGTGGGGCTCCGGCGCGATCATCGGCCTGTTCGCGATCGGCGCGGTGTTCGCCGCCCTCTTCCTCGTGCAGGAGAACCGGGCGTCCGAGCCGATCCTGCCGCTGCGCCTGTTCCGCCGGCCGACCTTCGCGTTGGCCAACGGCGCGGGCTTCATCCTCGGCCTGGTGATGTTCGGGTCGATCATCTTCATCCCGCTCTACCTGCAGATCGTCAAGGGCGCGTCGCCGACCAAGAGCGGCCTGCTGATGCTGCCGATGATGGCCGGCGTGATCGTCACGTCGGTGCTCACCGGCCGGGCGATGAGCCGGATCGGCCGCTACAAGTGGTTCCCGGTGGCCGGCTCGGTGCTGCTCGGCCTCGGCATCCTGCTCTTCACCCAGCTCCAGGTGGACAGCTCGCTCGGCGTCGCGTTCTGCTTCATGGTCCTGATCGGCGTCGGCCTCGGCCTGTCCATGCAGTCGCTGGTGATGGCGGTGCAGAACGCGGTTGAAATGAAGGACCTGGGCGCGGGTACGAGCGCCGTGACGTTCTTCCGCTCGCTCGGCGGCTCGTTCGGCGTGGCGATCCTCGGCGCGGTCCTGAGCAGCCGGTTGGCCACCGAGACGGCCGCCCGGGTGCCCGGCGCGCTCCAGGGCCTCACCCCGGAGCAGACCAAGGCGGTGCAAGGCACCCTCGGCACCGGCAACATCTCGATCAACGAGCCGTCGAAGATCCTGGCGCTGCCGGACGCGGTCCGCAACGCGATCCAGGTGTCGTTCGTCCACTCGCTGCACACGGTGTTCCTGGTCGCCGGCCTGGTCGCGATCGTCGCGGTGGTGGTCACGGTGCTGCTCCCCGACCGGGAACTGCGCGGTGGACCGGCGGCCGGCCAGCCGCCGACACCGGCGGAGATGGAAGCCCGTGCGGAGACTCTGATCTGAACCTTGGTCCCATGTGAGCTGCGACACTAAGTTGTTGGTATGCGCAGCACGATGATGGACACCCCGCTCCTTGTCTCCCGGATCCTCGACCACGGCGCGACCGTGCACGGCGCGTCGGAGGTGGTGACCTGGACCGGGGCCGAGCCGCGGCGGATGACCTACGCCGAGGTCGGCGCGGCGGCCGCACAACTGGCCCACGCCCTCCGCGACGACCTCGGCGTCACCGGCGACCAGCGGGTCGCGACGTTCATGTGGAACAACAACGAGCACCTGGTCGCCTACTTCGCGGTGCCCAGCATGGGTGCGGTGCTGCACACGCTCAACATCCGGCTGTTCTCCGACCAGGTGGCGTTCATCGCCAACCACGCCGAGGACCGGGTGGTCATCGTCGACACGACGCTGATCCCGTTGCTGGCCAAGGTGTTGCCGCAGATGGGCACCGTCGAGCACGTCGTGGTCGTCGGGGGCGGCGACCCGGCGCCGCTGGTCGGGCGGGTCACCGTACACCACTGGGACGACCTGCTCGCCGGCAAGCCGACCACCTTCGACTGGCCCGAGGTCGACGAGCGCGACGCGGCCGCGCTCTGTTACACGTCGGGCACCACCGGCAATCCGAAGGGCGTCGCCTACTCGCACCGGTCGATCTGGCTGCACTCGATGGAGGTGTGCATGCCGGAGGCCTTCGGCCTCAGCTCGACCGACCGTGAGCTGGCGATCGTCCCGATGTTCCACGCCATGTCGTGGGGCATCCCGTTCGCCGCCTTCATGTCGGGCGCGTCGCTGGTCATGCCGGACCGCTTCCTGCAGGGCAAGCCGATCGCCGAGATGATCGCAGCGCTCCAGCCGACCAAGGCCGGCGCCGTGCCGACGATCTGGAACGACGCGCTCGACCACATCGAGCCTGGCTCGGCGCTGCGTGAGGCGATCGTCGGCGGCTCGGCCTGCCCGCCGGCGCTGATGAACGCCTACCAGGAGCGGCACGACGTGCAGATCGTGCACGCCTGGGGGATGACCGAGATGTCGCCGCTGGGCTCGGTGTCCCGCCCGCCGGCCGGCGCGACCGGCGACGATGCCTGGGCCTACCGCTACACCCAGGGCCGGTTCCCGGCCGGCGTGCAGGCGCGGATCATCGGCCCGCTCGGCGAGCAGGTCCCGGCCGACGGCGAGTCGGTCGGCGAACTCGAGGTCCGTGGCCCCTGGGTGACCGCCCACTACCTGGGCGAAGACGAGCCCGACCCGGAGAAGTTCCGCGACGGCTGGCTGCGCACCGGCGACGTCGGCACCCTCTCCGCCGACGGCTTCCTGACCCTGACCGACCGCGCCAAAGACGTGATCAAGTCGGGCGGCGAGTGGATCTCGTCGGTCGAGCTGGAAAACGTGCTGATGGCCCATCCGGCGGTGCTCGAGGCCTGCGTGGTCGGCGTGCCTGACGAGCGCTGGGACGAGCGCCCGCTGGCGACCGTGGTGCTCCGCGAGGGCAGCACGGCGACCCCCGACGAGTTGCGCGCGTTCCTGGCCGAGCGGCTGCCGAAGTGGCAGCTCCCGGAGCGGTGGAGCTTCATCGAGGCGGTTCCCAAGACCTCGGTCGGCAAGTTCGACAAGAAGCGCGTCCGCTCCGACTACGCCGGCGGCACCTTGGAGGTGCGCACCCTCGCCTGAACGCGGTTGCCGGTGGCGTACGTTGTGCGTACGCTCGAACCATGAGCGCGAAGGCTGAGCGTCTGCACCTACGTCTGGACCCCGAGCAGAAGGCCCTCCTCGAGGCGGCGAGCGAGGCCACCGGTTCGACCGTGTCGACGTTCGTGCTGACCGCCGCCACTGAGGCGGCGGCCAGCGTCCTCGCCGACCGCCGCGTCTTCGTGCTCGACGACGACGCCTGGCGCGCCTTCGACGAGGCACTCGACCGCCCCGCCGCCGAGGTGTCCGGCCTGCGCGACCTGCTCACCGCCCCCACGGTGCTCGACCCGGACCGGTCCGGAGACGCGACGTGAGCTTCCGCTTCGCCGCGGTCGAGCCGCTGTCGCCGATCCACGCCCTGGCCGGCTTCGACTGCGGATCGGCCGCGCAGTCGGAGTGGCTGGCCGATCACGCACTGCAGGCGCACCGAGCCGGCCTGTCCCGGGTCTACGTCGTGCGCGGCGTCGACGACGAGGAAGACCGGGTCGTCGGCTTCTACGCGCTCGCCGCCGGCAGCGTCGCGCCGGCGTCGGCGTCCCGGCGGATGATGCAGGGCGCCGGCCGCTACTACCAGCCGGTGGTGATCCTCACCCGCCTCGGCGTCGACAAGACGGTGCAGGGCGTCGGCCTCGGCCGGGCACTCGTCGTCGACGCCCTCCGCCGCATCGCCGGCGCCGCCGAGGTGATCGGGGTCCGCGCGGTGTTGATCCACTGCGAGTCCGAGTCGGCCCGCGACTTCTACCTGCGGCTGGCCAAGTTCGAGCCCAGCCCCACCGACCCGATGCACCTGCTCCTGCTGATCAAAGACCTCCGCCGCGCTGTCGCGCCCTAAGCAGACTTGCGCGTCGTCTTCTTGGCCGGCGCCTTCTTCGCGGCGGGCTCGGCCTTCTTCGCCGCCGCCGTCTTCTTCGCGGGTGCGGCCTTCTTCGCCGCCGGCTCCGCCTTCTTCGCCGCCTTCTTGGCCGACGTGATCGGCGTGGCCGGGCGGGCCTCGCCGTCGTCGGCCGGTGCCTCGCCGCGGGCCGCGCGGGCCCGTTTGACCGACGCCTTCAGCGCCGCCATCAGGTCGACCGCCGCTGACGGGGCCTCTTCCTGCTCCTCGGGCTGGACGACCTCGCGGCCCTCGACCTTGGCGTCGATGACCTCCTGGAGCGCGGCCCGGTAGTCGTCGGTGAACGCGTCGGGCACGAAGTCGCCGGCCATCGAGTCGATCAGTGAGCTGGCCATCGCGAGCTCAGGTGGCCGCACGGAGATGTCTTCGTCGAGGAAGCCGAAGTCGGCCTTGCGGATCTCGTCGGGCCACAACATGGTGTTGAGCAGCAGCACGCCGTCGCGGACCCGCAGCGTCGCCAACTGCTCGCGCTGGCGGAGGGCGACCTTGACGATCGCCACCCGGTCGGAGTCGCGCAGGGCGTCGCGGAGCAGCACGTAGGGCTTGGTAGCGGTGCCCTCCGGCTCCATGAAGTAAGCCTTGTTGTAGAGGATCGGGTCGACCTGCTCAGCCGCACGTCGATCGCGCGTGAGGTGCTCAGCGGCAGCTCGGCGAAGTCTTCGTCGCTCAGGATGACCATCTCGCCGCCGCCGATGTCGTAGCCCTTGGCGATGTCGTCGTAGGTGACCTCTTCGCCGCACACCGAGCAGGTGCGCTTGTAACGGATCCGGCCGCCGTCTTCCCGGTGCACCTGGTGGAACCGGATGTCCTTTTCCTCGGTCGCCGAATAGAGCCGAACCGCGATCGACACCAAGCCGAACGAAACGGCGCCCTTCCAGATTGCGCGCATGACGCTCCCATCGTGCTGCCCGAAAACCCCCGCCGCCCGATAGCAGCCCGGACACCGACCATGCTCGCACCGTTACGGGCTACTTACCAGCGTGCGGGCCGCCTAGGGTGGGAGCGTGCCGATCAGACCGATGCTGGCCAGCACGGGTGAGCTGCCGTCCGGTGCCGGCTGGATTTACGAGTTCAAATGGGACGGCGTACGCGCGATCGCCGATATTTCCCAAGGGGACCGGCGCTTATGGGCGCGCTCCGGCGCGGAGATCACCGCCGCTTATCCGGAGCTCTCCGGGCTCGCCGAGGTGACCGGCGACGCGCTCTTCGACGGCGAGGTCGTGGTCTTCGACGCGAAGGGAGTTCCGTCGTTCACCCAGCTCGCCGAGCGGATGCACGTCCGCGACAAGGCCCGGGCCGCCCGGCTCGCGGCCAGCCTGCCGGTCACCTACATGATCTTCGACCTGCTCCGGTTCGACGGCGAAGACCTGACCGGCCGCCCGCTGACCGAGCGCCGGGCCGCCCTCGACGGGCTCGGGCTCGGCGCGCCGCACTGGGCGGTGCCGCCGACCTTCACCGACGGCGAGGCGACCCTGGCCGCGGCCGAGGAATACCAGCTCGAGGGCGTGGTCGCCAAGCGCGCGGGCTCGCTCTACCGGGCCGGCGTCCGTACCCCCGACTGGGTCAAGGTCAAGTTGGAGAGCACCGCCGAGTTCGTGATCGGCGGCTGGCGCCCGGGGGTTCGCAAGATCGGCGGGCTGCTGGTCGGCGCGCCCACCGACGCGGGCGGCCTGGCCTTCCGCGGCCGGGTCGGCGGCGGCATCAGCGCCGCGGCCGAGCGGGCGCTGCTCAAGGTCCTCGAGCCGCGGGTCGCGCCGGACAGCCCGTTCGGCACCGGCGACCAGTCCGTCCCCCGGGAGGATGCCCGCGGCGCGATCTGGGTAAAGCCCGACATCGTGCTCGAAGTGAAATACGGCCAGCGAACGCCCGACGGACGCCTGCGGTTCCCGCGGTTCCTGCGGCTGCGGCCCGACATGACGCCGGAGGACGTGACCGATGGTTAAGCAGCCGACCCGGATCCGGGTGGAGGTCGAGGGGCAGGAGGTGGAGCTGTCCAACCTGGACAAGGTGCTCTACCCGGCCGCCGGGTTCACCAAGGGCGAGGTCATCCACTACTACACCCAGGTCGGCCCGATCCTGCTGCCGCACCTGCGCGACCGGGCGCTGACCCGGATCCGCTACCCCAACGGCGTCGACGGCCAGTCGTTCTTCGAGAAGAACGCGCCCGGCGGCACGCCGAAGTGGGTGCGGCTCAAGCGGCTGCCCACGCCCGGCTCCAGCCAGGGCCGGGAGACCATCGACTTCGTCGTCTGCGACGACCTGCCCACGCTGGTCTGGGTGGCCAACATGGCCGGGCTCGAGCTGCACACTCCACAGTGGCGGATCGGCCGGAGCAAGGAGCCCAAGCCCGACCTGATGGTCGTCGACCTCGACCCCGGCGCGCCGGCCGGGCTCGCCGAGTGCGCCGAGGTCGCCGCGCTGCTGCGGGAGCGGCTGGCGGCCGACGGCATCGACAGCTACCCGAAGACCTCCGGCAAGAAGGGCATGCAGCTGTGCTGCCCGATCGCCGGAACCCAAACCGCCGAGATCGTCACCGGGTACGCCAAGGTGGTCGCCGAAGAACTGGAGAAGGCACATCCGCGCCTGATCACCTCGAAGATGGCGAAGAACCTCCGCCCCGGCAAGGTGTTCATCGACTGGAGCCAGAACAACGCGGCCAAGACCACGGTCGCGGCCTATTCGCTGCGTGCCCAGCCGACACCCACCGTCTCCACGCCGCTGACCTGGGACGAGGTCGAAGACGGCGCGGTGCGACAGTTTGTCGCCGGCGAGGTGCTCGACCGCGTCGCCGAGTTCGGCGACCTGATGGCCCCCCTGCTGGAGAAGGGCCCCAAGGTTCCGAACAGCCCGCCGGCGGTCGGCCCCCGCGTCCAGCGTTAGGCGAGCACGTCGTCGGCGTCGACAATGGTGTACGCGTACCCCTGCTCGGCCAGGAAGCGCTGCCGGTGCGCGGCATATTCGGTGTCGATCGTGTCCCGCGACACCACCGTGTAGAAGTGCGCCTGCCGCCCGTCGGCCTTGGGCCGCAGCACCCGGCCGAGCCGCTGCGCCTCCTCCTGCCGGGAGCCGAACGTGCCGGACACCTGGATCGCCACCGCCGCCTCGGGCAGGTCGATGGAGAAGTTGCCGACCTTGGAGATGACCAGGGTCGGGATCTCGCCGGTGCGGAACGCGTCGAACAGCCGCTCGCGCTCCTTGTTGGTGGTGGCGCCCTGCACGATCGGCGCGTCGAGATAGTCGCCGATCTGGTGTAGCTGGTCGATGTAAGCGCCGATCACCAGGATCTGGTCGCCCTTGTGCTTGTCGACCAGAGCGCGGACGACAGGCAGCTTGGTGCGCGCGGTCGCGGCGGCGCGATAGCGCTCGTCGGTCTCCGCGGTCGCGTAGGACATCCGCTCCTCGTCGGTGAGGGTGACCCGCACCTCGGTGCACTCGGCCGGCGCGATCCAGCCCTGCGCCTCGATGTCCTTCCACGGCGCGTCGTAGCGCTTCGGCCCGATCAGCGAGAACACGTCGCCTTCGCGGCCGTCTTCGCGGACCAGCGTCGCGGTCAGCCCCAGCCGGCGGCGGGCCTGCAGGTCGGCGGTGAACCGGAAGATCGGCGCGGGCAGCAGGTGCACCTCGTCGTAGATCACCAGGCCCCAGTCGCGGGCGCCGAACAGGTCGAGGTGGGCGAACGCCCCGTTGCGCCGGGTGGTCAGCACCTGGTAGGTGGCGATGGTGACCGGCCGGATCTCCTTGCGCTCGCCGGAGTATTCGCCGATCTCCTCGTCGGTCAGCGAGGTGCGGGCGATCAACTCGCGCTTCCACTGCCGGCCGGCGACCGTGTTGGTCACCAGGATCAGCGTGGTCGCCTTGGCCTCGGCCATCGCCGCCGCGCCGACCAGCGTCTTGCCGGCGCCGCAAGGGAGCACCACCACGCCGGAGCCGCCGGCCCAGAACGACTGGACCGCCTCCAACTGGTAGGAGCGCAGGTGCCAGGTGTCTTGCGCGAGGTCGATCTCGTGCGCCTCGCCGTCGACGTAGCCGGCCAGGTCTTCGGCCGGCCAGCCGAGCTTGAGCAGGGCCTGCTTGAGCCGGCCGCGCTCGGAGGGGTGGACCACGATGGTGTCGTCGTCGAGCTTTTCGCCCAGCATCCCGGCGAGCTTTTTGCTCTTGGCGACCTCGATCAGCACCATCCGGTCGGTGGCGCGCAGCGTCAGCCCGTGGGTGGGGTGGTTGACCAGTTGCAGCCGCCCGTAGCGGTCCATCGTGTCGGCGACGTCGACCAGCAGCGCGTGTGGCACCGGGTAGCGGGAGAACTTGATCAAAGCGTCGACCACGCTCTCCGCGTCGTGGCCGGCGGCGCGCGCGTTCCACAGGCCGAGCGGGGTCAGCCGATAGGTGTGCACGTGCTCGGGTGAGCGTTCGAGTTCGGCGAAGGGCGCGATGGCCATCCGGCAGGCGAGTGCGTCGGGGTGATCCACCTCGAGCAGCATGGTCTTGTCGGACTGGACAATCAGCGGGCCGTTGTTCACGCGGGTACTCCAGGGTCCGGAAGGCGACCCTCCAGTGTTGCACGGAAGAAAACGTGAGGCGATCCGCAACCGTCCGGGGTTCTCGAACGTCTATCAATCGACGACCGCTCTGGGGAGGGCCTCGATGCATGGTGTGCGCGGAACGACCGTGCGTCTCGTTGCCGTCGCTGTCGTCATGGTGGTCGGTGCCGGCGCGTGTGCGTTCGCGCCGTCGCAGCCATCGGCGGCCGGTGCGAATCCGGTGCCGGTGAGCGCGACGGCCGGAACGGGGGCGAGCGGCCCGCCGGACCCGACCGCCACGGCAACACCGGTCACTCCGGAAGCCACACCGACCCCGGAGCCGAGCAAAACCACCCAAAAACCCAAGCCAAAGCCGAAGCCCAAACCCGCGGGGTGCCCGACCGGCGAGCGCCAGCGTGACGTGGAGACGGCCCTGGCCGACCTCGGCTCGTTCGGCCCGATCACGGTCGACGGCAAGCAGTCGGCGCAGGACTGCAAGACCATCAAGACCTTCCAGCAGCGGTTCGGCATCTCGCCGGCCGAGGGGCGTGCCGGGCCGACCACCGCCAACGTGGCGAAGCGGATAGCCGCCACCGACCCGCGCAAGTGCAAGGCCGGCAAGGGGTTGACGTTCTGCGTCGACCTGACCAACCAGACCGTGTTGGCCGTCCGCGACGGCAAGGTGATCCTCGGGCCGACCGTGACCCGCACCGGCATGGCCGGCGGTTTCCAGACGCCGACCGGCAACTACAAGGTCAACTTCCGCAACATCAAGGAGTGGTCCAACCCCTACGAGGTGTGGCTGCCCTATTGGCAGCACTTCATCAACGGGATCGGCTTCCACGAGACGACCACCTACATCCACAACGGCGCGATCGGGTCGCACGGCTGCGTCAACCTGCTGCCCGCCGACGCCCGCAAGCTGTGGAGCCTGGGCAAGGTCGGCACCCCGGTGCACGTGTACGGCCGGCGGCCCGGCACCTGAGGGGTGTTGTGACCGGAAGACGGCATGCCGCGCAGCGGCATGCCGTCTGAGGACCTGGGGCTGCGCCGCCAGCGGATCGGTGCGACGCTGGGTGACATGGGCATCGATGAACGTGAACGGGCGGTGGC
>Ga0193743_1002853_pt1 | contig 11817 bp, 11 predicted proteins | sample L2c2metaG_FD_143038 | JGI IMG/M metagenome (GOLD analysis project Ga0193743, IMG submission 143038) | Soil microbial communities from a riparian zone of the East river system, Colorado, United States - L2c2 | ecosystem: Environmental > Terrestrial > Soil > Riparian zone | place: USA: East River... | reverse complement strand
CGACCAGCACACCCTTCAGCGGCGCCCTGCGATGTGCTGCCAGCAACGCCTCACCGGTCAGCGCATGACGGGTTTCGCTGGATGTCTCGATCAGCACCGGCTCGCAGCCCAGCGCGGTGAGAATGTGGCGATAGGGCGGATAACCGGGGACCGTGACCGCCACCCGATCGCCCGGCTCGAACATGGCCAGAAACGCCAGGATGAAAGCGCCCGAGGAGCCCGTGGTGACCACGATCCGCTCGGCGTCCACGGCACAACCGTAAGTCTCCCGGTAGTGCCTGGCGATGCGCCGGCGCAGCGAGGGAATTCCGAGCGCCGAGGTGTAGTCGATTCGCGCCTCGTCGAGCGCCGCGTGGGCGGCCGATATGGCCGCTTTCGGCGCGGGAGCCGCGGGTTGTCCGACCTCCATGTGGATGACATGGCCGCCGGCCGCTTCAATGCGCGCCGCCGCCGCCATCACGTCCATCACCATGAACGGCGGAACCTCGCTTCGCCGCGAAGCCGTCAATAGGCTTTTGGCCCGGTCTCTCAGTGTCGCTTCAAGCATCGATATCTGCTATTTGGCCCCAGACTAGCCGCATTCCACCGTTTGTTAGGGCATATCCCGTATCCGGCCCGCCGCCAATCATTAAAGACCGCTCAATAAAGACCGCCCAATGTTGCTCCACAAAGCGCTACGCAAAAAAACCTCCAAGCTGACCGCTATCACCATCGCGGTTGCGCTCGCCCTTGCGCCGATGGCCGCGCCTGCGCAACAGGGAGGCGGCCTGCGGCTGCTCCGCGACACCGAGATCGAGCAGCTGCTGCGCGATTACACAAGGCCGATCCTGCGATCCGCGGGCCTCGAAAAGCAAAACATCCAGGTTGTGATTATCAACGATAGCGCTTTTAACGCCTTCGTCGCGGATGGCCGCCGCATTTTCGTGAACTACGGTGCGCTGATGCAATCCGAGACCCCGAACCAGATCGTCGGGGTGCTGGCGCATGAAACCGGCCATCTCGCCGGCGGCCATCTCGCCAAGCTTCGCGAGCAACTGGCGCAGGCGCAGACTCAGATGATCATAGCCATGCTGCTTGGCGCAGGCGCGATGGTGGCGGGATCGAGAGGCGGCAACAGCAATAGCGGTCTGGCCAACGCCGGCGCCGCCGCGATCGTCGCGCCGCAGGAAGTGATCCGGCGTACCTTGCTCTCCTACCAGCGCCAGCAGGAAGAAAACGCCGACCGCGCCGGGGTGAAGTTTTTGACCGCTACCGGCCAATCCGCGAAGGGCATGTACGAAACCTTCAAGCGGTTTACAAATGAAAGCCTGTTCGCCGCGCGCGGTACGGATCCTTACGTGCAGTCGCACCCGATGCCCGCCGAACGCGTTGCCGCGCTCGAAGAAATGGCGCGTTCAAGTCCCTATTGGGACAAGAAGGACGATCCGGCACTGCAGTTGCGCCACGACATGATGCGCGCCAAGACGTCCGCGTTCATGGAACGGCAGGACACCGTCTATCGGCGCTATCCGCTGTCGAACGACAGCCTGCCCGCGCGCTACGCGCACGCGATCGCAACCTACCGGCACGGCGATTTGCGCACCGCCCTCACCCAGATCGACGGGCTGATCCAGGTGCAGCCCGCCAATCCGTATTTTTATGAATTGCGCGGCCAGGCGCTGCTGGAAGGCGGCAAGCCCACAGAGGCGATCGCTCCCCTGCGAAAGGCCGTGCAGCTCTCGAATAACGCACCGCTCATCGAGATGTTACTTGGGCAGGCGCTCGTGGCATCTAATAATAAGGCCTATACCGAGGAAGCGATTGCGATTCTGCGTGCGGCTGTGGGACGAGAGACCGAGGCGCCGATCGGCTATAGCCAACTCGCAATGGCCTATGGCCGAAAGGGAGATTTCGCGCAGGCCGATCTGGCATCGGCGCAGGCCGCCTATCTTCGCGGCGACAACAAGACCGCGCGCGATCTCGCCTCGCGCGCGAAAACCCGTTTCGCCATCGGCACGCCCGGATGGGTCAAGGCCGACGACATCGTCACTGCAAAGCCACCGCCCGGCCAAAAGGGCAACTAGAAATAAACAGAGCTAAGGTACAAGGTCTTCGGAAACCCGCCTTCACAAGAACTTGCCCGAGAAACTCGCTCAAAAGGATTTGCCAATGCCTTCGCTCCGCCTGCTCGCTCCCGCATTGTTCGCGCTCGCACTTTACGGCGCGCCGCCGGCTGCATCGGCGCAGAGTTTTTCCGACGGCCAGCGCGGGGATATCGAGAAAATCGTCAGGAATTACCTGCTCACGCATCCCGAAGTGCTGGAAGAGGCCATGGCCGAGCTGGGCAAGCGCCAGGCCGCCGCCGAATCCGAGAAACATGAAGCGAGCGTCGCCAAAAACGCGGAGACGATTTTCAATTCGCCGCGCGGCGTCGTGCTCGGCAACAAGGACGGCGACGTCACCTTCGTCGAATTCTTCGACTATAATTGCGGCTATTGCAAACGCGCCATGACCGACATGCTCGATCTGATGAAATCCGATCCCAAACTGAAAGTGGTGCTGAAGGAATTCCCGGTGCTGAATCCCGGCTCCGTCGAAGCTGCACAGGTCGGGGTCGCCGTGCGCATGCAGGATCCCGGCGGCAAGAAATATCTCGACTTCCACCAGAAGCTGCTCAACGGGCGCGGCGCGGCAGACAAGGCGCGCGCGATGGCAGCGGCCAAGGAGGCCGGCCTCGACATGGCCAGGATCGAGAAGGATCTTGCGAGCCCGGAAGTGCGCGCCACGCTCGAGGAAAACTTCAAACTCGCCGAGGCGATGGGCATGAACGGCACGCCGAGCTATGTGATCGGCAAGCAGGTGGTGATTGGCGCGGTCGGCGCTGACAGTCTCAGGGAAAAGATCGGCATCGCGCGTTGCGGCAAGGCGACGTGCTGAGGCACTGACGTCCTGCGAGCGCAAGCGACGAAGCAATACGGTTTCGTTTCTCCGTCCTTTGGATTGCTTTGCGGAGCCTGTCATCGGGCGCGCATTCGTGCGACCCGTTGGCGCCGACCGGTTGGCTGACAATGACGGAGAAACCATCGACGTATTGATCCGTCGAGACTCGCGGAAATCCGCTCGCAGGACAACGTATGGGTTAGGCCGCCGTTATCGTCGGAATCTTTGCAAGCGCTTTTCCGAGCTGCTTTTCGGCAACGTGGAGATCATAGGCGCGCTGCAAATCAATCCAGAGATCGGGTCCATTGCCGAGCAGTTTGCCGAAGCGCAGGGCCATCGCCGGCGTGATCGGTTGCTTTTCGCTGAGGATGTCGAACAGGGTCTGACGCGAAATTCCGAGCAGGCCGGCAATCTCGGTTTTGGTCTTGCCGAGAGCCGGCAGTACATCCTCGCGCAGCATTTCGCCGGGATGCATGGGCTTTAATCCCTTCAACAGCGAATTCGATGACATCAGTGATAATCCTCCAGATCAACCTCGATCGCGTCTTCGCCATCCCAGCCGAATGTGATCCGCCAATTGCCGGAGGCATCTACGGCGTAACGACCTTTGCCCTCTCCCTTGAGCGAGTGAAAGCGAAGACCCGGCAGATTCAGGGCGTCCGGAATTCTGGCCTTATCTAACGCCAACAAAATTCGGCGGATCCGCGCGGGGTTTTGAACGCTCAATTTCGAAGTATCACCATCCGTTGCAAATTTGCGAAGGGATTTGCTCCGAAATGATCTAATCATGACGCGTTGTAAGCCATTACCTGACAATATGTCAAGTATTGCCTTGCAGGGGCTCTGTCTGGTTTTCGGGGTGCGCTCCATCCGATCCTGCGAAGGCATTTGTGTACGAAGCGTTCATCGCGCATTCACTAAACAAAAATGGTGGAACCGCCGATATCGCGGAACATCGCACATCTCCTTTCGTTGTCGGCGCGGGCAATGCAAACACGTGAGGAGATGTTCCATGACTAATCGTTTGATGCTGTCGGTAGCCGCGGCGGCGCTGATCGCCGGAGCCGGCTTCGCCAACGCACAAGGAACCGGCATGGGCCGCGACGCACCGTCGTCCGGTTCCAGTGCACAACAAGGCGCGCCGTCGTCCGGAAATTCGGCAGCCCCGTCGAATCGCGACGCGGCGGAACCGATGGGGCCTTCGTCCGGCACCAAGGCTACGCAGTCCGAGCAGAAATCACCCACTGACAGCAAGAATCAGCGCGCTCAGGACGACATGAAGGCCGGCGCAAAGGGTGACAAATCAGCCCAGGACAACAACATGAAAGGCGACAAGTCGAAGAGCATGAGCTCTGAGACACAGGACAAGGGCGCCACCGGCAAGGACATGAAGGCCGAGGGCCGCGACAGCCGTGGCAACATGAAGGCCGAAAGCCGTGAAGGCCGCAGTGGCACCATGGACCAGAAGGGCACGGCGGACAGCAAGTCTCAAACGACGCAGCAGTCTCAGCCCGGGACCACGCAGTCGCAGCAGACGGGACAAAGCACTCAGTCCCAGACGACGACGGGACAGGCAGGCGCCTCCGCGAAGCTTTCGACCGAACAGCGCACCAAGATCACCACAGTGATCCGCGACCAGCGCGTTCAGCCGACGACGAACGTTAACTTCTCGATTTCGGTCGGCACCCGCGTTCCGCGGGGTGGCGTCAGCCTCCACCCGCTTCCGCGCGAGGTCGTGACGATTTATCCGGAATGGCGCGGATATGAATTTATCCTCGTCAAGGAGCAGATCGTCGTGGTTGATCCGCGGACGCTCGAGATCGTGGCCGTCCTCGACGCCTAAAGTCTCGACGGTAGCGACGAGTTCGGGGCGGGCAGAAATGCCCGCCCGCTTTTGGTTCGCAGCCCGCGCGAGCGCGCACGCCAGCATTACCTTTCGAGGATTACGCGTTCTGCCGCCGGTGGCGCGACATCGGCGGCAAGATCTGGGTCGATCTCAACTGTAAGCTGGCGCACCTCGGGCAACACAATTTTCGCAGTGATCTGGCCGAAAGCCTGCGGCTCCAGAATCGCTGGTGATGGGATGGTGGCCTGTCGGCTGCTGTAGTTGCCGGTCTTTGACGTTGGTTAATGAGCCGATTCCGCAGGTTCTGCACACCATTTTACGAACCGGATGAGGCATTTGAGCGGTGTCCGGGGCAGCCTAAAGGCTTCCCCTTGAGCCCGTTGTTACCTATAACCCCGCCACCTACCGTCACATTGCCGGGATTTAGATGGCCAAGGCACCTGCCGAAACGATTTACGTGCTCAACGGCCCGAACCTCAATTTGTTGGGGACCCGCGAGCCCGAGACCTACGGTCATGCGACGCTCGCCGACGTCGAGAAACTTTGCGTGGAGACATCAGCGCAATTCGGCCTGAAGGCCGATTGCAGGCAGTCCAACCGTGAAGGCGAACTGATCGATTTCATCCACGAGGCGCATGCCAACAAGGCCGCCGGGATTATCATCAATGCCGGAGGCTATTCGCACACCTCGATTGCGTTGCATGACGCTTTGGTGGCGGTGAAAATCCCCGCCGTCGAAGTGCACATCAGCAACATTCACGCCCGCGAGAACTTCCGTCATCATTCCTTCACCGCGAGGGCTGCTTTCGCAACGCTTTCCGGCTTCGGCATCGACGGCTACAGGCTCGCGATCAATGGCCTTGCCGCCAGGATCGGCGTCAAGGCAAAAGCCTGACGCCCGTCACCAAATAGAAAGTTCCGGAACAAGATCATGGCGCGCCAGCCTGACGATAAACCAGCCGCAAAATTCAACAGCGACGACAGTGCGCTAATTCGCGAACTCGCACTTCTGCTCGACGAGACCAGTCTCACCGAGATCGAGATCGAACGCGCAGGTTTGCGGGTGCGGGTCGCCCGCAACATCAGCATCGCGGCATCGATGCCGGCGAACTTTCAGTCGGCCGCTGCCGCGTCCGCCGCCGCCCCGGTCGATATCGCCGATGTCGCCAAGCATCCCGGCCTGGTGCCCTCGCCCATGGTCGGCACCGCGTACTGGGCTTCCGAGCCCGGCGCCAAGCCCTTCATCGAAGTTGGCACCAAGGTGACGGTCGGACAGACGCTGCTGATCATCGAAGCGATGAAGACGATGAACCAGATTCCGTCACCGCGCGAGGGCACTGTGACGCAGATTCTTGTCGAGGACGGCCAACCGGTCGAATTCGGCGAACCGCTGGTGATTATTGAGTAGAGGCGACTTGCGAATAACGAATGGTTCTCACGCTGACTCTTCGCCACTCGCTATTCGCTACTCGCCAACTAGGACAACATGTTCGACAAGATCCTGATAGCCAATCGCGGCGAAATCGCACTGCGCGTTCTGCGTGCGTGCAAGGAACTCGGCATAGCTACGGTCGCGGTGCATTCCACCGCCGACGCCGACGCCATGCATGTGCGGCTTGCCGACGAGAGCGTCTGCATCGGCCCGCCGCCGTCAAAGGACAGCTATCTCAATGTGCCCGCGCTGCTCGCGGCCTGCGAGATCACTGGCGCGGACGCGGTGCATCCCGGTTACGGCTTTCTGTCGGAAAATGCCCGCTTTGCCGAAATCCTGGCCGATCACAATTTGCATTTCATCGGGCCAAAGGCCGAACACATCCGCCTGATGGGCGACAAGATCGAGGCCAAGAAGACCGCGAAGAGGCTCGGCATTCCCGTGGTACCCGGCTCCGACGGCGGCGTTGGTCCTGACGACGACGCCATGGCGATCGCGCAAGCGATCGGCTTTCCGGTGCTGGTAAAGGCGGCCTCGGGCGGCGGCGGACGCGGCATGAAAGTCGCGCAGACCGCCGACGATTTGTTGCTGGCGCTCTCCACCGCCGCCAATGAAGCCAAATCGGCGTTCGGCGATGCCTCGGTCTATCTCGAAAAATACCTGCAGAAGCCGCGCCACATCGAAATCCAGGTGCTCGGCGATGGCCGCGGCGGCGCGATCCATCTCGGCGAGCGCGATTGCTCGCTGCAGCGACGCCATCAAAAGGTCTGGGAGGAAGGTCCCTCGCCGGTTCTCGCCGCGGCAGCGCGCGCGAAAATCGGCGCGACCTGCGCCAAGGCAATGCAGGATATGAAATATCTTGGCGTCGGCACCATCGAGTTTCTATTCGAGGACGGCGAATTCTATTTCATCGAAATGAACACCCGCATCCAGGTCGAGCATCCCGTCACCGAGATGATCACCGACATCGACCTCGTGCTGGAACAGATCCGTATTGCCGCCGGCGGCGAATTGCCCGCGACGCAGGATGAGATCAACATCATCGGCCACGCCATCGAATGCCGTATCAATGCGGAAAATCCGCAGACCTTTCGTCCCTCGCCCGGGAAGATCACCCAATACCACCCACCGGGCGGCCTCGGGGTGCGGATCGATTCCGCCGTCTACCAGGGTTATGTCATCCCGCCCTATTATGACTCGCTGGTCGGCAAGCTGATCGTGCACGGCAAGACCCGCGGCGAGTGCCTGATGCGGCTGCGCCGTGCGCTGGACGAAATGGTGGTGGAAGGCATCGAGACCACGCTGCCGCTGTTCAGAGCTCTGGTCCGGGAACCCGCCATTATCGACGGCGACTATCATATCCACTGGCTCGAACAATATTTGGCCGGTCAGCCCGCTGGTTGAGCGGCGGTTCGATTCGCGAAAAATGACTGTGGACCCCCTGGAACCAATTGCCTGAACAGGCGTTTCGGTCGGCTGGAAACCTTTCCCGTTCGGGGGGACTGCTTGCATTCCGTTCGTTCATGACGCGAGATTGTTGTGACGCCTGACTCCATGAGCCGGCGCGCGATTGGGCAAATCCTGCTGCTCGCGGCGGGTCTCGTCGTGCTAACGGTTATCAGCGCCGGTTCGGTCTATCTGGTCAACAAGGCACGGGAGGACGCGCGCTGGATTGTCCACACCGTCGAAGTCACAAATCAGGTATCGCTCGCTCAATTGCAATTGCGCCGCGCCGAAAGCGCACAGCGCGGCTATCTTTCAACATCGCTGACGGATTTTCAGAACGATTTTGAGGAAGCTTCGATCCAACTCGCGCCGGCGCTAGCGCGGCTCAGTCAACTTGCAAGCGACAATCCCGTTCAAAAGCGGCTGCTTGACGAGATGCTTCCGCTTATCAATCAGCGGATCGAAGAATTCCGCAACACCATCGAACTTGCGCGGACGCAACGCATGGGTGATGCGGCCCGGATCGTGCGCGAGGGCATCGGCCGCAACGCCATGAACCACATCGACGAACTGGCACGCCAGATGCGCGCGGAAGAAGATCGTCTGTTCGTCCAGCGCACCACCAGCGCCGACCGTAGTCAGACTCTGGCAGCATCGATGACCGGCGTGGGTTCGGGCTTCGTCGTCGTGCTGGCCGCCATCTCGATTTTTCTGGTGCGGCGCTCGGCGCGCGGGCGCGACCACGCCGAAGCCCAATTGCGCGATAACAACCTCAATCTGGAGGCCGCGATCGACGAGCGCACGTCAGATCTTCGCGAGGCCAACAACGAGATCCAGCGCTTCGCCTATATCGTCAGCCACGATCTGCGCTCGCCGCTGGTGAACATCATGGGCTTCACCAGCGAACTTGAAGAATTGCGCGCCGACATCTTCAAGCGGATCGGGGCGCTCAGCCGGGCGGCGGCTTCGGCTTCGCCCATGCCGGTGGTTACAGGCGGGATCGAGCCTGTCCTCGAGGCCGAAGACAAGCAGCTCTCGCAGGATTTCGCCGAGGCGCTGGAATTCATCAAGTCGTCGATCGCCAAGATGGACCGCCTGATCAACGCAATCCTCAACCTCACCCGAGAGGGGCGGCGCGAGTTCGAGCCTGTGCGAATCGACACCCGCGAACTGATCCAAGGCATCGTTACGACCGTCGCGCATCAGGCTGCGGAGGCCGAGGCCCAGATTCGCATCGGGCCGCTGCCGGACATCACCAGCGACCGCCTCGCGCTGGAGCAGATTTTCTCGAACCTGATCGACAACGCGCTCAAATATCTCAGGCCGGAAGTTCCCGGCGTCATTTCCGTCCGGGGCCGGACCAAGCTGGGCTTTGCGATCTTCGAGATCGAAGACAATGGCCGTGGCATCGATCCCAAGGACCATCAGCGAATTTTCGACCTCTTCCGGCGCGCCGGTGCACAGGACAAACCCGGACAGGGAATAGGACTTGCCCACGTCAGGGCCCTGGTGCGGCGGCTCGGTGGGACCATATCGGTGTCATCGGAACCTCACAGTGGCAGCACATTTACGATTACACTTCCCATCGGCTGGAGAGCCAGTAACCGGGATAGAGATTCATGAGCAAGCCAGTTACCATCATCATGATCGAAGACGACGAGGGACACGCCCGGCTGATCGAGCGAAATATCCGCCGTTCCGGCGTCAACAACGACATCGTGCCGTTCACCAGCGGTACAGCCGCGGTGAACTATCTGTTCGGCAGCGATGGCACCGGCCGCGAACAAAAGGGCGAGGCGTTGCTGATCCTGCTCGACCTGAATTTGCCTGACATGACCGGCATCGACATCTTGCGGCGGGTCAAGGAGAGCAAATATCTGAAATGTGCGCCGGTCGTGGTGCTCACCACCACCGACGATTCCCAGGAAATCAAGCGTTGCTATGAACTTGGTTGCAATGTCTACATCACCAAGCCGGTGAACTATGAAAGCTTCGCCAACGCCATTCGTCAGCTTGGACTGTTCTTCTCCGTAATACAGGTTCCGCAATCCGCCACATGAACGCCGCCAGATGAACGCTGCAATGCCGACACTGCTGTATATCGACGATGACGAGGCGCTTGCCCGGCTGGTCGATCGCGGCCTGACGCGGCTGGGCTTCAAGGTCGTCCATGCGGCGAGCGGCAAGCACGGGCTCGAGCGCCTCGAGCAAGGCGGCGTCGATGTGATCGCGCTCGATCAATACATGCCCGGTCTCGACGGCCTCGAAACCCTCGAGCGGATACTAGCGGTCCCGAATGCGCCGCCGGTGGTGTTCGTCACGGCCGCGCAGGATTCTAGCATCGCCGTCACCGCATTAAAGGCCGGCGCCGCCGATTATCTGGTGAAGGACACGCTCGGCGATTTCATTCCGCTGCTTCAGGTCGCCGTCAACGGCGCGCTGCGGCAGGCGCGCATCCAAAAAGCCCGCGACGACGCCGAGGCCGAGGTCCACGCCTCGCGCGACCGCTATGCCGCACTCGCCGCCGAGCGCGAGGTGCTGTTGCGCGAGGTCAACCACCGCGTCGGCAACAGTTTGCAGATCATCGCGTCACTGCTGCACCTGCAGGCCAATTCGAGTACCCAGGATGACGTCAAGGCAGCGCTCACCAACGCGATGGGGCGCGTCGCCGCCGTCGCGCAGGTTCACCGCCGGCTTTACACCTCGCACGACCTGAAGAGCGTGCTGCTGAACCAGTATCTCGACGCCCTGCTTGAGGATCTCCGCAGGTCCGCAGAGGGCGACAGGATGTCGCGGCTGACATTGAAAGCCGAGCCGATCGAGATCGATCCAGACCGCGCGGTGGCGATCGGCATTATCGTCAATGAGCTCGTGATGAACGCCGTGAAATACGCCTACCCCGATGGCGCGGGTCCTATCCACGTCGACCTCCATGCGCAAGGCGACGATCTGCTGTTGTCGATCTCCGACGACGGCGTCGGCCTCAACGTCAAGATCGACCCGCGTTCCACCGGCATGGGACAGCGCATCGTTACCGCCATGGCAGCCAAGCTCGATGCCAGTGTCGAGCGGGATCCCACGCATGTCGGTACCCGGATCGTGGTGCGGTTCCGCCGTATCAATGCGCCCGCAACGAAGCCCACGAGCGCGGCGGCCAGCTAGCCGTGGCCACGGCGCCGCTTGTAGCCCGCCTTCACCCTGCTATCCTCCCGCCCATGACGTCACGCGACTCCGTTTCTTTCGAAATCACGCCCGAAGTGCTGCTGCGCGCTTATGCCTGCGGCATCTTCCCGATGGCCGAAAGCGCCGACGATCCGACCCTGTTCTGGGTCGAACCGGAATTGCGCGGCGTGATTCCGCTGGGTGGCTTTCGCATCTCGTCGCGGCTGGCGCGCACGGTGCGCTCCGATGCCTTTACCGTCACCGTCGACACGACTTTCAAGGCAGTCATCGCCGGTTGTGCCGCGCCGCAGCCCGGCCGCGACGACACCTGGATCAACAAGCGCATCCGCGATCTCTATGTTGGGCTGCACGAACTCGGACATTGCCACAGCGTCGAGGTCTGGGAGAATGACGACCTTGTCGGCGGACTGTACGGCGTCAGCCTCGGCCGCGCCTTTTTCGGCGAGAGCATGTTTCATCGCGCCCGCGACGCCTCGAAGGTCGCGCTGGTGCATCTGGTGGCGCGGCTGATCACGGGCGGCTTCGAGTTGCTCGACACCCAATATGTGACCGAGCATCTGCGCAGTTTTGGCGCGGTCGAGATTTCGCGGCGGCGCTACTCTGCGCTGCTCGACAAGGCCATCGCAGGCGACGCCGATTTCCGGAAATTGCCGGTTGACCGGCCCGTCAGCGGCGCCAAGGCGCTGCAGATCATCGCGGGGTGGGAATAGATTGCACGCCGTCATCGTGTCCCGGACGCGGTGCAGCGCTTCTTCAGCGGTGCACCGCAAAGCCGGACCCGCTCTTGGCCAATAAGATTGACCCGGATCAGCAGCGCATCACGCCGCAAGCGCGGCGCGCTGCGCAGCATCCGGGGAACGTAGCCGCTTATTGCCGGAATAGCGGGAACAGACCGGGTTGTCGCTGGGGCTGTTCCTGCGGCTGTGGCTGCTGTTGGAATTGCGGCTGAGGCGGCGGACGCTGAGCCTGCTTCGGCGCGCGTTTCTGCGCC
>Ga0193743_1002852_pt1 | contig 11817 bp, 9 predicted proteins | sample L2c2metaG_FD_143038 | JGI IMG/M metagenome (GOLD analysis project Ga0193743, IMG submission 143038) | Soil microbial communities from a riparian zone of the East river system, Colorado, United States - L2c2 | ecosystem: Environmental > Terrestrial > Soil > Riparian zone | place: USA: East River... | reverse complement strand
GAAGATCAACGGCACGACGTACGAGATCCAGACGGTGGTCTTCCCGGTCCGGTACACCGACTTCGACGAGGACATGGTCGAGAACGCACTCGCCCCGCACTACCGGCCGGGACCGCAGCACGCGGAGCTGGTGATGACGGCGAGTCAGGGCAGGGTCGGGATCTTCGACCTCGAGGTGTTCAACGGCCGGCGGCGCTCGGTCAGCTCGATCGGTGACAACAACAACCTGTGGGGCGGCGGGACGGTGAACGCCCCGGTGGTCTCGCCGAGCATGCCGCCCGGTCCCGAGTGGTTGACCACCAGCCTCCCGACGGCCCGGATGTCGCTCGCCGACGTCGCGCCGTTCCGGACCCGGGTGAACACCTCAGTGCTGGAGATCCCGGCCGGCGAGACCCTGCCGGTACGACGTCCGCTCGGTCCGACTGCTGGTTCCATCGCATCCGAAGGAGCAGGCGGCGGCTACCTCTCGAACGAGGTCGCCTACCGCAACACCCTCCAACGCGATCTCGTGGACCCGCTGATGCCGGCCGGCCACCTGCACGTCCCGGTTCTCCAGTTCGACACCACGAACACGACCGCCATCACCGACCCGACGTACGAGTCCAACCGCGACGCGATCGTCACCGGCGCCCACGCCATCCTCCGCGCGGCCCTCAGCTGAGGACCGCGCCGAGGTCCGCCAAGGCTTACCGGGGCGGGACGTTGTGGTTGCCGGCGAACAGGTTGCCGGGGTCGTACTGACGCTTGACCGCCGCGAGCCGCTGGTAGGTCTGGGTCGGATAGACAGCGGCGACATCCTCCTCGGTGGCAGTGGTGAGGAAGTTCGCGTAGGCGCCGCTGGTGTACGGGGTGAGTCTGCTCCAGATCGCGTCCAGAACCGGACGAGCCCCGTCGATGACCGGCGCCGGACCCGCGGTGGTGGTCACGAACATCAGCTCCGCCTGGCGATGCGCATAGGCGGTGGCGTCGTCGGGCACCCGGGAGACCGCGCCACCGACGCTGCGAACGGCGATGATCGGCGACCGCTCCGACGTCCCGACCTCGGCAAGGATCCGGAGGACCTCGGACACCGCCTCCTTGCCGGCAAAACCGCTGCGGGTGAGGAGCTGGATACCTGGCGGCGGAATCGCTCCGTCCACGAGCGTGTCCGCGTACGGCGTCAGCGCGACCTCGTCGACGACCACCCTGCCGAGCCGTCGGATCGGGTCGATCGCCTGCGCGGCGAGCTCCGGGTCGTCGCCGTCGAAGGCGACGTGGATCTCGACCAGCGGCTCAGGTCCGCCGGCGAACGGATTGGCGACGACCGCGATGGAGGTGAGTTCTTCGGGGGCGCTGCGGAGGTAGTCCGCCCAGCCCTGGAACACAGTGGCCGTCTCCGCTGCCGGGAAGGCGATCTTGCCGTAGAAGACGTCCGCCGTCGGATGGGCCACGAACTCGAAGGCGGTCACGATCCCGAAATTGCCACCGCCACCGCGAAGCGCCCAGAACAGCTCCGGGTTCTCCTCCGCGGTCGCCTGGACGACCTCTCCGTCGGCGGTGACCACCTCTGCGCCGACCACGCTGTCCAGGGCCAGACCGTACTTCCTGACCTTCCAGCCGATGCCACCGGTCAAGGTCAGCCCACCGACACCGACGCTCTTGGTGTCGCCCGAGGAGATCGCCAGGCCGTCCGGAGCCAGGGCGGTCGCGACCTGCCCCCAGGTGGCACCGCCGCCGATCCGGACGAGGTGACGTTCCTTGTCGACGACCTCCACGGTCGCGAGCTTGCTCAGGTCGATCACGACGCCGCCGTCGTTGGTGCCGAAGCCAGGGAAGCTGTGGCCGCCGCCTCGCACGGACAGGTCGAGCTTGACGGCGGCGGCGAATCTGACACCTGCCTGCACGTCCCCGACGCTCTTGGGTCGCAGCACGTAGACGGGGCTTCCCGAGACCAGGACCGAGCGACTGGCCGACTCGTACTCCGCTCCGCCCGGTTCGATGATGTCGCCGCCGAAGTCACGGCGAAGAGTTTCCAGCACTGAGGTCATGACGTCCTTCCACACAAGAATTCGGTTCGAATACCTGTGTGACGAAACAACTCGACCAAATGTGACGACGGCTCCGGCACCCCCGAACCGGGCCGACATCAGGCGTCGATGCGGGTCTCGTCCAGTTCGTAGGCGCCTTGGACGATGAATTCCTTGCGGGGGGCTACGTCGTTGCCCATCAGGAGGTCGAAGACGCCGGCTGCGGCTTCGCCGTCGTCGACGGTGATGCGGCGCAGGGTGCGGTGGCGGGGATCCATGGTGGTTTCCGCCAGCTGGTCGGCGTCCATCTCACCGAGACCCTTGTAGCGCTGCGGGGGCTCTTTCCACTTGACGCCCTTCTTCATCAGCTCGGCCGACTTCCGCTGGTACTCCGCGTCGCTGTAGGTGTAGATGTACTTCTCCTGCCCCTTCTTCGGGTTCGTCAACTCGAAGCGGTGCAGCGGCGGTACGGCGGTGTAGACGCGACCCGCGTCGACCAGCGGCCGCATGTACCGGAAGAACAGCGTCGCCAGCAGGCAGCGGATGTGCGCGCCGTCGGAGTCGGCGTCCGCCATGAAGATGATCTTGCCGTAGCGCGCCTGCTCGAGATCGAACGTGCGCCCGGACCCGGCCCCGACCACCTGGATGATCTCGAGCAGGGCCGAATCACCCTCGACGATGAACAGTTCGGACCGGTCCACGTCGTTGCTCCGGCAGTCCGCCAGCTTGGCCGGCAACGCCGACGACTCCAGCGCGGTCTTCCGGCGCTGCAACTCCCGGTGCTGCCGCGCGGCAACCCGGGTCCGCGACGCCGCGACCACCTTCTCCAGTACTGCGCGGGCTTGTGCCTTCTGCGCGCCCTTGGTCGAGGTGAGGAACGACTCCAGCTCGGTCTGGACCACCTTCGCCACGATCCGCGAAGCGGCCGGAGTACCGAGCACCTCCTTGGTCTGCCCGTCGAACTGCGGCTCGGCCAGGCGGACGGTGACGACGGAGGTGAGGCCCTCCATCACGTCGTCCTTGATGATCTCCTCGCCGCTCTTCAGCAGCCGGGTCCCGGTCAGTACGCCGGTGAACGCCTTCGACAGCGCGCGCTCGAACCCGGCCATGTGGGTCCCGCCCTTGGGCGTCGCCACGATGTTCACGAACGAACGGGTCTCGGTCTCGTACCCGTCGCCCCAGCGGACCGCGATGTCGACGTCGAGGTCGCGCTCGACATCCGTCGGCGTCATGTGGCCGGCGTCGTCGAGCATCGGCACGGTCTCGGTGAAGTGACCGGTTCCAGTCAGCCGCACCACGTCGGTGACCTTCTGGTCTGTGGCGAGGAACTCGCAGAACTCGCTGATCCCGCCGTCGTGCTTGAACGACTCCTCGGTCGGCTCGTCGGTCCGCTCGTCCCGGATCACCAGCTCGAGGCCCGGCACCAGGAACGACGTCTGCCGCGCCCGGGTGACCAACTCGTCGTAGTTGAAGGTCGCGTCCTTGGTGAAGATCTGCCGGTCCGCCCAGTACCGGATCCGGGTGCCGGTGACACCCTTCTTCGCCCGGCCGGCCTTGCGCAGACCCTTCGCCGCGGTGAAGCCGGCCGACGGGCCCTCGCCGTCGAACTCCCCCGCCGCACCACGACGGAACGAGGTCGTCCAGATCACCCCACCGCGGTCGACCTCGACATCGAGGCGGGCGGACAGGGCGTTCACCACCGAGGCACCGACACCGTGCAGACCACCGGAAGCGTTGTACGAACCGCCGCCGAACTTACCGCCGGCGTGCAGCTTGGTGAAGACGACCTCGACCCCGCTGAGCTTGGTCTTCGGCTCGATGTCGACCGGGATGCCACGGGCCTTGTCCCGCACCTCGACCGACCCGTCCTTGTAGAGGACGACGTCGATCCGCTCACCGTGCCCGGCCAGCGCCTCATCGACCGCGTTGTCGATGATCTCCCAGAGGCAATGCATCAGACCGCGGCTGTCGGTCGAGCCGATGTACATCCCCGGCCGCTTGCGGACGGCCTCCAGCCCCTCGAGGACGAGCAGGTTGCGGGCGTTGTACGTCGGGTCGAGCTCGGCACTGCGAGGCGTCGGGGCGGCCACTGGGCTCCTTCACTGCTTTCACTGGTTCACAAGCGGACTGCATCACAACAGGCGGGCAACGGCTCGCCGTCGCACTTGTTCTAGCCTACGCAGCCGCACCCCCAAAACTCGGGAAGCCCCGGCTGGTGGCGTTGGTGTATCCATACTGGATGCCTTCCCCGCCCCACCACCCCAGTCGATGTGGTCGGGGTACCCCGGCTAGCACCAAAATCGCCTGACAGAAAGGTGTTCCGGCAGATATCGATCCGGACTCGATTGACGTGTTCTACGACACTCCGAACTTCAGCGCGCTGTGACGGAATCATGGCGCACAGTGAAAGAAGACACGCCCGACACTCGCTGGAAACACGAATTCGCCCGAATCCGAAACGATCGCCCGTCAATATGCGTCATAAGGGAACAGGTGGTTCGTCTCACATACGGACACGCTGCCCCTACCGGGAAGCGATCCGCGTGTCAGGATGTTTCTATCTGGTGAGTACGGAACTAGATGAGATGAGGCCTCAAGTGACTACAGCACTCGCCCCGAGTTCGACCCTGTCGGCTGCGGACCGTTGTGACCGCTGCGGCGCGCAGGCCTACGTCCGCGTAACCCTGACCAGCGGTGGGGAGCTTCTGTTCTGCGCCCACCACGGCCGGGAACACTCGGAGAAGCTGCGCAACATCGCGATCACCATCCACGACGAGACGGGTCGGCTCGAAGACGCTCCGACTGCCGTCGCCGCGGAGGACGACCGGTAACCGGGCCTCACAGCGCCGACGAGGGCGCTCCCGAACAGGTTTCATCGATGGCGGTCACCCGGACAGGGTGGCCGCCATCCGTCATTCCAGCGGTCACACCAGCGGTACTGCGGGCGCGGGTCCGTGCCGACGCAGTTCCTGCCAGGCCCGGGCCATCCGGTCGACAGCGTCGGCCATCACCTCGTCCGGGTAGCTGAACGGCACCCTGAGGGCTTTGTGCCGGGCCGGCCGTTCCGCGAGCGGCCGCGGGGCGCGGATCCAGCCGATCCTCAGTCCGCCCCAGACGGCCTTCGACACCGATCCGATGGTCAGCACCTCGGCATGCGGCGGTGCGAATGCGGCCAGCGGCGGGATCTCCGGTCCGCTCGGATCCCAGGCCGAAGAAGCGTTGTCCTCGACCACGACCACGCCGTACCCGGCCGGCATGCGCTTGTCGGTCGGTCGCGGTACTTGTGATCGGGCTGCTCTTCGATCTCACCTATGCGATTGGCGCAGACGCCGTCGGCCGCCGCTTTCGCTCACAGCGCGGGGGCAACGTCCAGCGGTACTTGGTCGGCGGGATCTACCTGAGCATCGCGGCACTTGCCGCCGTCAGCGCCTTCTCATGACTCGACGGTGAGCTCGCCGTCCTCGATGCGCACCGTGAGGGTTCTGTCGCCGACTCTGATGCCGTCCAGTTGCAGGCGGTGCCAGGGGAAGGGCTCGGCGGGGGTGATGTCGAGAGAATCGTTCGGAACGTCCGGCGAGATCCCCAGTGCTGCCACGACCACCGCAATAGCCGAGGCGGCTGCCCACGCTTGCGGACGGCACGACAGCGGGTACGGCGTCGGCGTGCTCTCCACCTCGGCACCGCTTCCGCCGTACAACTCGGGCAGCCGGTAGCCGAACCCCTCCGCCGCATCCAGCAGCCCTCGCACGTACGACGTCGCGGTCGCGGCCTGGCCGGCTGCGTACAGACCCTGGACCCCCATCGCGGTGTCATGCGGCCAGATGCTGCCGGTGTGGTAGCCGAGCGGGTTGAACCGGGTCATTGCCGAGGACAACGTTCTCATCCCGAAACCGCTGTCCAGCTGGGGATCGGCCAACTGCGCGGCGACGGCGGCTTCCTCGGCTTGATCGAGGAGACCCGTGCCGAGAAGGTGGCTCATGTTGGACGCGGGTCCGGCAACGGGGCGTTTGTCGCCGTCGAGCGCGATCGCCGGGTAGCCGTCCACCCAGAAGGTGGCCCGGAAGCGCTCTTTCATCGCGGCGGCCCAGTCGAGCCACTCGGCTGCACCATCGAGGCCGAACGCCGTCAGGAGTTCAGCACCCGCGAGGGCCGCAGCGTAGGCATAGCCCTGGACTTCGCAGAGCGCGATCGGCGCCGTGGCGAGAGTTCCGTCCGGCCACTGCACCGAATCGTTGGAGTCCTTCCAGCCCTGGTTGGCCAGGCCGTGACCGGACTCGTCGATGTACTCGAGGAAGCCGTCGCCGTCGGGATCCGCGTAGTCCCTGATCCAGGTGAGCGCTCTCTGGAGGTTCGGCAACAACTCACGGACCTCGTCGGCCGGCATCCCCCAGCGCCACGCCTTGTGGAGCGTGGTGATCCAGAGCTGAGTCGCGTCGTGGGTTCCGTAGTAGACCGGCGGGAGCACCAGCCCATCGCCGTGGTCGGCGACCTCCGCGCGGAGCTCGTGCGGGATCTTGCCGGGCTGCTCGGCCGCGTCCGGGTCGACCTTGGTCCCCTGCCTGCGCGCGAGAGCCCGCAAGGTACCGGCCGCAAGTCCCGGATCGACCGGGATCAACATACCCGCCGAGATCAGCGAGTCCCGCCCGAACAAGGTCAGGTACCAGGGCGGTCCCGCGCCGAGATAGCGCTCTCCCCGATCTCCGGTGCGATCTGCGACCAGCTGGAGACCAGCCACATCGTCAAGAGAGCGCCGCACCCATCGCTGCAACCGAGCGTCGTCGCACTCGACGCCGACTTCGCTGTACGACGAACGCTCGGCAGGCGGCTCGATCTTGAAGCCGTCAGTCGCTGGGAACGTGGCAGTCACTCTGAGGCTCACCGTCGACTGCTCGCCCGGCTCCACCTTCAGAATCCAGCTCACCCTGTCCTGCTGAGACTGATCGGGAGCGGGATCGAAGAGAGCGCTTACTCGGGTCCCCTTGTCCTCCCACTGCAGGCCGTCGGGTACGCGGACCGGTTCCAGTTCGGGGAGGTCTGCGGCCGCTTCGCTGCGGACTGCCGCGGTCCCGGCCAGGTCGGCGCCTAAGGCAACCACCAGCTCATACTCGACGGTGTCGCGCGAGCGGTTCACCAGGGTGATGCGCTCGCTCATCCCCTCGCCGTCCACCTCGCGGACCCGCTCCAGCGTCACCGTGGTGTCGTGGCCGGAACCACCCCCGCCTTCGACGACAGCGGAGTACGAGGTGGTCCAGGCGGTGGGCTCGTCGACGTGCAGCGGAGCGGGGGCGGTGCCGTCGATCGTGACCTGCAGCCTCGACAGGATGCGGAGGTCCCGGGCATAGACGCCCTCGGCGCCGGTGCCACTCAATTGCCCCGATCGTGGTGAGAGCACCACCCAGGGCGCGGCCACCGCGGTGACCAGTTCGTGCAGATAGGGCATGTGCCCACCCTAAGCGGACCGCTTTTACGGCAGAGTGGCAGCGTGAACGACGTTGCGACGTTTCTGGTCGGGGTGGCGATCTTCGTCGGCATCATCGGCATCGTGGTCCCGGTCCTGCCCGGCGCGCTGCTGAGTCTCGCGGCCATCCTGGTCTGGGCCCTTGAGGAACAGAGCGCCACCGGCTGGATCGTGCTGTCCGCGGCCGTGGTGCTGATCGGGGCCAGCCAGGTGGTCAAGTACGTCGTACCGGAGCGCCGGCTGCGGGAATCCGGGGTCCCCCGGCGGTCGATGCTGGTCGGGGTGCTGCTCGGCATCGTCGGGTTCTTCGTGATCCCGGTGATCGGCATGTTCGTCGGGTTCCCGCTCGGGGTGTACCTGTCCGAGCGCCAGCGGCTGAACGCCCACGACCCGGCCTGGGAATCGACGAAACATGCTCTGCGCGCCACCGGGTTGTCGATGCTGATCGAGTTCATCGGCACCGCCCTCGCCGCCGCCGTCTGGCTGATCGCCGTCCTCTTCATCGTCTGACCTGCTCACTGCGGGCAGCGACCCGATTACCAGGGTTTTGCCAGGTCCGCGGGAGGGTCGTCTCAGGTCCACCGCGCAGCGTGGGACGACCAGTGCCAGGTGATCACTTGGCACGCAGTACCGGGAGGCAGAAAGTCATGGCGTTGCAGAAGCTGACCGACAAACCCTGGCGGCTGGCAGGCACGGTGGCGGCGGTTGCCGTCACCACGGCGGCCGGTGGGGTCGCCTGGGCCACCACCAGTGCTGACACCCCTTCACCTTCACCGTCGCCGTCCGCATCACCTTCCGCACCGGCCGCACCGGCCGACCCGGCCAGGCCGGAGGCCGGCAAGCGCGGCGAACACGGAGCGTTCGGTGGTGCGTTGCACGGGGAGTACACGGTGGAGAAGGAGGGCGGCGGGTACCAGACGATCGCCACCCAGCGGGGTGAGGTCACGGCGGTCAGCGCCGATTCGATCACGCTGAAGAGTGCCGATGGTTACAGCAAGGCCTACACCGTCACCGCCGAGACCCTGGTGAACGCGGCGCGCGACGGGATCGCCAGCATCAAGACCGGCAACACCGTCTCCGTACTGGCGGTCGTCGCCGACGGCAAGACCACCGCGACCAGCATCAGCTCCGGCACAGCGCGTGACGCGGCGAACCAGAAGTGGGGTCTCAAGCGCGGACCACGGTGACACTCACAGGTGATTGCCAGGAATCTCCCAGGGATCACCGGGGTGAGGGCGTAAGACTGGGCTCATGAGCCCTCACCTCCTGGTGGTCGACGACGAGCCCAATATCGTCGAGTTGCTGTCCGCGAGTCTCCGGTTCGCCGGCTACGAGGTGACGACCGCGACGCACGGGACCGAGGCGCTGCGGAAAGCCCGGGAGGTGGAGCCCGATCTGGTCGTGCTGGACGTGATGATGCCCGGCCTGGACGGCTTCGAAGTGGTCCGTCGGCTGCGCGGTGAGGATCGGCACGTGCCGGTGCTGTTCCTCACCGCGCGCGACGCCGTCGAGGACAAGGTGCTCGGCCTGCACACCGGCGGCGACGACTACGTCACCAAGCCGTTCAGCCTGGACGAGCTGGTCGCAAGGGTCCGTGCGCTATTGCGGCGCTCCGGTCACCGCGAGCGGGAGGCGACTGAGCCGGCTGTCCTCAAGTACGCCGATCTGGAGCTGAACGAGGACAGCTACGAGGTTTTCAAGGGGGGTGAGGCCGTGCAGTTGTCACTCACGGAGTTCAAGCTGCTGCGCTGCCTGCTGGAGAACGCCGAGCGGGTGATGTCGAAGGGCCAGATCCTGTCCGCCGTCTGGAACTACGACTTCGCCGGGGACGCGGGCGTGGTCGAGTCGTACATGTCGTACCTGCGTCGCAAGGTCGACACCGGCGACCAGAAGCTGCTGCACACGGTCCGTGGCGTCGGCTACGTACTCCGAACCCCGCGAGGCCCCAACTGATGCCCCACCGCCGGCTGGCCGACCGGTACCCGCTCCGCATCAGCCTCGTCCTGGTCCTCCTGGCCCTGGTGACCGCAGCGCTGCTGGCGTCCGGCGTGGTCGCCACGACGATCATGCGCGGCTATCTCACCGAACGCGTGGACACCCAGCTCAGCGATGCGGCCAAGGGGTTCGCCAATCGCCCCCGCAACGGAGAGTGGCCTCCCCGGAACAACCCCGACAACGGGCCGAAGCTGCCGAGTGCGTTCGTCATCCAGCGTTTCGAGGCCGACGGTTCGGTGGCGCAGGGAGACGGACCGGTCAGCCAGCCGCTGCGCGCGACCGATGCACAGCCTCAACTGCCGACCATGACCCTGGCGCAGGTGGTCGGCCGGAACAACAAGCCGTTCGACGTTCCTGCCGTCTCCGGCAGCGAAACCTTCCGTGTGATCGCCGTTCCGGAGACGAACGGCGGCGGCTTCCTGATGGTTGCGCAGAGCCTCGGCGACATGAATCAGACGATTCAGCAACTGGTCGGGGTGCAGATCGCGGCCGGGGTGATTCTGCTGGTGTTGCTGGCCGGCGTCGGGACCTTGGTCGTACGGCGGAGTCTGCGCGGGCTGGAAGACGTGGAGCACACGGCAGTGGCGATCGCCGGAGGGGATCTCAGCCGCCGGGTGCCGCAGCGGGATCCGCGAACGGAGGTCGGGCGGTTGTCCCTTGCGATCAACCAGATGCTCGGGCAGATCGAGACCGCCTTCGCCCAGCGGACCGCGTCGGAGTACGCGGCCCGGCGGTCAGAGGATGCGGCCCGCCGCTCGGCGGAGGTCGCGAGGCAGTCCGAGGAGCATGCGCGGCAGTCGGAGGAGCGGATGCGGCGGTTCGTGGCGGATGCGAGTCATGAGCTCCGTACGCCGTTGACGTCGATCCGGGGATTCGCCGAACTGACCCGGCAGCGGGGTGATGCGAGTGATCCCGCGACGATGAAGCGGATCGAGGACGAGGCGAAGCGGATGGGTCTGCTGGTGGACGATCTGCTGCTCCTTGCGCGACTCGATCAGCAGCGGCCGTTGCAGCACCAGCCGGTCGATCTCCTGACGCTCGCGGGCGACTCCGTGCACGACGTACAGGCTGTTCAGCCCGGGCGGTCGATGAAGCTGCAGATCCTGCCCGACTCGTCTGCACCTGTGGTCGACGGGGACGAGGCGCGGTTGCGTCAGGTGCTCGGCAACCTGGTGAGCAACGCGTTGCACTACACGCCCATCGAGGCACCGATCACGGTGTCGGTCGGTACGCGTGACGGCGAGGCGATCCTCGAGGTCGCCGACACCGGTCCGGGCCTCAGCGCCGACCAGAAGACCAGGGTCTTCGAACGCTTCTACCGGGCCGATTCAGCCCGAACCCGCTCCACCGGCGGCTCCGGCCTCGGCCTGTCCATCGTCGCCGCCCTGGTAGCAGCCCACAACGGCAAGGTAACCGTCACCGACACCCCCACCGGCGGCGCCACCTTCACCGTCCACCTCCCCCTCTCCCCCAACACCTGAAGGGAGTTGCCCCCTTCAACTGACCTTCGGCGATTTCTCCAGACCATCCAGTCGCCTGGCCATCATGTCGAGTGTCGGCCACGGAGGACCCTCGCGCAGCGAGCGCACGAATTCCTCCCCGAATCGCCTCCCGTTCGGAAACTGGTCGCCACGGTCCCAACGCCACGCTGCGACCATCGCGAGAACAAGCTGCCGGCACTCGTCCAGCAGCCCTTGGTCAACGCCCGGGTAGCGCTCGCAGACGGCCTCGGGAACATGGGCGAGATCGAACTCGACGGGTCCACGGCAGCACGTCTCGAAGTCGATGAACAACGCGCCCTTCTTCGTGCTGAGCACATTGCCTGGATGCGGCTCGCCGTGAAGCAGCTGCTCCTCGGCGCCGCGGTCGTCGATCGCCCGTCGCAGACTTCCTAGTCTGCTGCTGAGGAACACGCGGTCTGCGTCGGCGAGCTCCGGCGAGAGATCCGGGTTGGCGACGATCTCTTCCGCCTCCGCGATTCGATCCGTGAACCGTGGGCTCGCCACCTCAACCTTGCGCATGCCGACGTGCAGCCGCTCCAGCGCCTCGGCGTAGTCGACTGGTGAGACGTCAGGTGTCACGGGCTCGTAGTAGATCCACAGCGTCACTGCGAAGCCATCGCGTGTGTACACAAGCGGGTCCACCCGAGGCTCCAAGACGCCCACCGGGCTTCCAACCTCGGCGAGCCGTTGAGCGAGCTCGACTTCGAGCTGTGCAACCTCTTGCCCCACCGGGGCGACCCGGGCAAGGACGTCGCATGGCATCAGGCGCAGCGCCAGCTTGTTCGAGTTGTGGAGAACGATGGCATCGTTGGCCGGCAGGTCGAGCGATGCGGCGACCGAGATCGCGGCCGCGATC
>Ga0193743_1002851_pt1 | contig 11819 bp, 10 predicted proteins | sample L2c2metaG_FD_143038 | JGI IMG/M metagenome (GOLD analysis project Ga0193743, IMG submission 143038) | Soil microbial communities from a riparian zone of the East river system, Colorado, United States - L2c2 | ecosystem: Environmental > Terrestrial > Soil > Riparian zone | place: USA: East River... | reverse complement strand
CGGCTCCTCCTGCTCCTTGCGCAAACTCTCCGCATCCACACTGTCGCGATGACGCGGCTTCGCCGTACCCGTCACCGCGATGCCGCGCTGCCGCAGCATGCCAAGAAAGGCGCGCGCGGCGAAGTCCGCCGGATCTTCCAGCGCCAGTCCTTCGTGCAGTCCAGATCCGCCGATAGCAATAGCGCCATAGACCCGCACATCGTGCGATCCCGGCGCACGATCGATGCCGTACTCTGCTTCCGTTCCGCGCGGCGCCGTCGTCAGCGAATTCTCGAGCGTGTAATAAGGCGCAGTTGAGGAAGGAAGTGGCGGGTCCCACTGTGGCGTCACCGCATCGCCTGGCTGCGCACCGGGATCGGCGTTCAGGAAGACAGCGTTGTCGTTCACCGTCAGCGCCGAGATGGGCGCGCCATAGAGCCACTCCAGATCGTCCCAGCTCCACCCGGTGCCGTAGCGCTCCGCCGGAAACCAGGTGTCGTCCCCGATGACGTTCCCGTCAATCGTCTTCACGCCGCTTGCCGCCACCTGATCCGCCATCGCTTCGAGCGCAGCCAGCGGCGGATTCGGCCGCTCCGTTTTTGCGTTATAGGGCAGCGCCCTGCCGGAGATATTCGGATCGCCGACACCGAGGATTGCGATGTCGCCGTGCAGCGTGCCGGTGCCGTCGATCGCACCCTCCGCCACCACGTTGGTCGTATACGTAAGCGACAGCGGGAGCAACGCCGCCGCCGTCGCCGTGGTAAACATCTTCGCGTTCGACGCCGGCTCAAAAAGTTGGCCATCGTTCAGCGCAAACACCTGCTTGCCCTCGAGCGTCGTCACCGAGATACCCCAGTGCGCATTGGCGATATCCGGCTCGGCAAGCAGCCGGTTGACCTGGATAACCAGCGGCGGCCCCTTGCGCTGGCGCTCGTGCAGGCGGTGATGCGTTGTTTGCGCCGCCAGCGGGAATGGCGCAAGCAGCAGGAGAGCGATGGCGGAGAAAGCGCGGCAGTGCATGAACGCGAAGTGTATCAAGCGCTGCTCTTGAGCATTTCCCCTATTCACCCGATCGAGGCTGCGATGCGAACGCAGCTTTTCATCGAGAAAAGCTGCACTGAGCGAATATCGGGCAGGACACGCCCATAGGGGAATGCTCTTGAGCCCTTGCGATACCCTGAGCCCACATGCATCGCCGCGCCCATTTCGACTGGAAGCTGCGCACGCGCTCGCTTGCGCTGGGCTCTGCCACGCGTGTGGTCGGCATCCTGAACGTGACGCCCGATTCCTTCTCCGATGGCGGCCGCCTGCACTCGGTTGATGAAGCCGTCACGACTGCGCTCGTCATGTTCGCGGACGGCGCCACCATCGTCGATGTCGGCGGCGAGTCCACCCGTCCCGGTGCCGGCGGGACACTCTCCACGCAACAGGAGATCGATCGCGTCGTCCCCGTCATCGAGGGCATCCGCCGCGCCCGGCCAGACGCGCTGCTCTCCATCGACACCTACCGCGCCGCTACTGCGCGCGCTGCCGTCGCGGCCGGCGCCGAGATCGTCAACGATGTCAGCGGCCTGCTGTGGGACGACGTCATGGCCGCCGCCTGCGCGGAGCTCCAATGCGGCGTCATCCTGATGCACGCGCGTGGCCGCCCATCGGATTGGAAATCGCTCCCGCGACTCGCACCAAATGAAGTCCTGCCGTTGGTCAAGCGCGAGCTCGCACAGCGGCTCAATGCAGCCATCGCCGCAGGCATCGCACCGGCACGCATCGTGCTCGATCCCGGCTTCGGCTTCGGCAAAGTACACGACGCCAACTACCCGCTGCTGCAAGGCCTCCCTGAACTCGCCGCTCTCGGCCAGCCACTGCTCGCCGGCGCATCCCGCAAAAGCTTCCTCGGCCACACCCTCGTCCCGCTGTACGGTGCAGCAGGCGCACCCGTCTCCGCGCGCGAACACGCGACACTTGCGGCGAGCACCATCGCTATCCTCATGGGTGCATCGCTCGTACGCGTGCATCGGGTACGGCCGATGGTGGAGGCGGCACTCATCGCAGACGCTACGCTCGCGGCCGCGCGGCAGTGACGCGCATCTCACCCCTAAGCAATCCGGCTGACCATGACCACCCTCTTCTCCAAGGTGCGCAACCGCACGCTCAGTTTTCTGGAACGCCGCGGTCCGAAGATCGAAGATGTCTGCGTCAGGCGCGAGGTAATTTGTCCGGCTGAAGATACCGAAGCACCGCCCAGCATCTGCGAACCACGCGACTTCGAGCGCGTCACCGCATGCGAAAAGGCCACCACCATGGAGCAGGAGCTTGCCCGCATGCGCGGCGGCACGCGCCACCACGGCCCCACCATCCTCTACGAGCTTGCGGACGCCGCGCTCTGGGACGGATGGATCTCGTCGAAGGGCTGGCGTTCCTGGAACGCCCTGCATCCCTCGCCCCCGCCGCAATCATCGTCCGGCGGCCAGCCAGTCCGGATGGATCGCGCCGTCTGCGGATCCACCTTCGTCGGATCCTTCTATTTCGGCCACTGGCTTTCTGACGATCTGCCCCTGCTGCTCGAAGCAGAGCGGCACGGACCCGTGGTCTCTACCGCGCGTGCGCCCTATTCACACGAGCCCGGCTACCTGGAGCTGCTCGGGCTGCGCTCGCAGCCGCTCATCCGCGCCCGCTTCGACCGCCTCACCTGGATCGACAACGTGGCCCAGAACAGCCGCCGTGCGCAGCAGTACCGCGAGCTGCGCCGCCGCATGCGGCAATCCGCCTCGCCCGTGAAAGGACGAAAAGTCATGCTGCATCGCGGGCGCAGCGGAGCCCAGCGCCTGCTGGCCAACGAGGATGAGCTGGAAGCGATGCTGACCAAACGCGGCTTCGAAATCCTCGATCCCGCAAAATGCAGCGCGTTCGAGATTGCGCAGGGCTGCGCCGGCAGCCGCATCGCGTTATGCGTCGAAGGCAGCCAGTTGACGCACGCCTTTCTCGCCATGGCGGATCACGGCGCCATCGTCGCCATGGTGCCGCCCTTCCGCTATATCAATCACTACAAGGACCTGACGGATTGCATCGGCACCATGCGCTATGGATCGATCACGGGAACAGCCGTCGAAGACGGCTTCCGCATCGATCCCGACGAGCTGCTGCGCTTGCTCGATCGCGTGGAGACGGCGCTCGATGCCGGCGGATAACTCGCGTCTCAGGTACCGTCTCGGGTACCTCTGAAAAGTCACCGTCAACTCGACCGGAGGTGTCTTCCGCAAGGGAGGCCGGCGGAGCGAAAAGATCTGCTTTTTCGCTCACTGCGCGAGCATGCGGTATCTGTTCATCCCTAGTGTTTATTGCCCGGAGCGATGCGGCTCGCCTCAAAGCTCACGATCTTCCACTCGCCCGTGCGGCGGCTGTAGACCCGCGTGTAGTGATATTTGCCGCCGATGTCGCGGTCCCCATCGCGACCTGCGACCGAGACCTGCGACGTGACCACGGCAGTGTCTCCGTAGACGCGCACCTTCACGTTGCCCGGCTCGATGCTCGAGATCTTCACCGTGCCCGAGCGCTGCAGTGCCAGCGCATCGGCCTTGGTTTCGAGAGTCCCATTGGGATTGATGCCCAGATAGTCGTCAGCCAGCAGCCGGTTGACGGTCGCCACGTCGTTCTGCAGGACCGCCGTGCGCCACTGCGTTTCCAGGTTCTCAATCTCCCGGTGCAAACGGTCATCCCGGTGCAGCAGCGGGACGGCTGCCGCATGCCCCGCTACCGGCATGCAAGTCAGGCACGCCACCAGTAGAAGCACGATGGCTCCGTCACGTCCGGCTAACCCTCGGGCCCTGCGATGGAGATGCATAAGCGTATGGATGGTATTCCGGAGCGAAACTCTCAGTCAAAAAGATGCGCTGGACTGCGCATTACCACCGTTGAATGGTGATAGAGCGGATTTACCAGAGTTGTACTCCGAAGCCATCCTCCTAAGCCATTGAGCCGACCGCGCCATTCCATCAGCCGCTCGTCGCAGTTGGTGATTAGACCAACGTATTTGTGAAAACGGTATAGCAACGATAGATCCGCTCCAATGATTCATCAGATGAGCGCGCTCAGGTTTTCGCTCGCCCGCTCGCGCAACAATTGATAGAGCCCCTCAATCGCATAGCGGCGAAAATGGGCGCTCGCGCGGTGCGCAGCGAGTGCCGCTTCGTCTGCATACTGTTCATAAATCAGCACCGTGTCCGGCTCGCCCTCGATGCGATGCGGCACATATACCACGCACCCCGGCTCCCGCCGAGACTCCTCGGCGAGGGCACGCAACAGTTCACCCACCTGCTCCCGATCCTGTGAGTCGAAACGCATCCTGACTGTGAAGCTGACCATTACTCTCTCTCCTTCAGTAGATACGTGCGCCCCGACCGGATTGTCTCCGAAGTGTTGCCGCATGAGGATTGTAGATGCGGTCTCAGTCAAGAAAATCGCGCCTCACTCCACCCTGATGACCCTGGCTGCCCCGGATGCCTCTGCTCCCCGGATGCAAAGATGCGCTCTACGCCTGCATGGAATCCAGCGCAGCGCGGAAGCCCGGCATCTCCATCGTCTGCTCGCGGTCCGGACCCGTAGACACCATCCCGATCTTCGCGCCGGACTCCCGCTCCAGAAAGCGGAGGTACTCCTGCGCCAGCTTCGGCAGGTCGTCGAAGGACCGCACACCCTCCGTGTTCGTCTGCCAGCCCTTCAGTCTGATGTAGACGGGCTCGATGCGCTCCAGGCCGCTGACATCCGCGGGAATCAGATCGGTCTGCTTGCCAGCAATGCGATAGCCCGTGCACACAGGAATCTCATCGAGCGTGTCCAGCACGTCCAGCTTGGTCACCACCAGCCACTCCGTCCCGTTGATCTGGTTGGAGTAGCGCAGCAGCGGCAGGTCCAGCCAGCCGCAGCGGCGAGGCCGCCCGGTGACCGCGCCAAACTCCTGCCCGCGTGTGCGCAGTTCCTCACCCATCGCGTCGTGGATCTCCGTAGGGAACGGGCCCTCGCCCACCCGCGTCACGTAGGCCTTGGTCACCCCGATCACTGTGCCGATCCGTGTCGGCCCCACGCCGGTGCCCGTCACCGCCCCACCCGCTGTGGCGGAGGACGAAGTAACAAAGGGATACGTGCCGTGGTCGATGTCGAGCAGCGTGCCCTGCGCGCCCTCGAACATCACGCTTTTGCCGTCGGCAATGGCCTTGTTCAGCATCGCGGCCGTGTCGGTCACATAGGGGCGCACCTTCTCCGCGGCCTCGGTGTACTCGTCGTAAATCTGCGCCGGGTCCAGCGGGTCCGTACCGAACAGTGCATGCGCAATCGCGTTCTTCTCGCGACACGCGTTCTCAATGTGCGTCTTCAGGATCCTGGTGTTCAGCAGGTCCACCACCCGCAGGCCGTTGCGGTGCATCTTGTCTTCGTACGCCGGACCGATGCCGCGGCTGGTGGTCCCGATCTTCGTTCGGCCCGGTGCGCTCTCGCTCGCCAGCTCGATCATCCGGTGGTACGGCAGAATCACCTGCGCCCGGTTCGAGACAAACAGCTGCCCCTTCGTGTTCACGCCCAGCCCGTCCAGCTTCTCTACCTCTTTGAGGAACGCCATCGGGTCCAGCACCACGCCGTTGCCGATCACCGCCTGGCAGTCCGGCCGCAGCACGCCGCACGGCACAAGCTGCAGAATGAACTTCTTGCCGCGAATGATGACCGTATGGCCCGCATTGTGGCCGCCGGCGTAGCGCGCCACCACAGAGAATCGCTCCGAGAGCACATCTACGATCTTGCCCTTGCCCTCATCGCCCCACTGGGCACCCAGTACAACCGCAGTCTTCGCTCGCATCCTGAACTTTATCTCTCCCGCGTGTCTCGATCTCGGTCCGGAACAAGGCTCCCCCAGGCCCTGCCACGCCTTCGGGCAGTAATATCCTGTGCTACGGAGGGAGCTGTTGCCAGCATCGCACCAGGTGGCTCTGGCGCCAAGGCTGATGATATACGGCAGAAGTGCACGGACAAAGCATCCGCGCCGCACCTCCCGAATCACTCACGACCAGACCATGCCCGAACTCCCCGAAGTCGAAACCGTAGCCAATGGCGTACACGCCCGCATCCACAGCGACCGCATCGAAGAAGCCTGGTTCTCGAGCAAGCCCGAACCCATGAAGACGCCTCCCGCCGCCATGGCCAGGGCGCTCACCGGCCGCACCATCGAGCGGGTCCACCGTGTGGGCAAGCACATCGTCTTCGACTTCGTACCCGATTCCAATCGCGATCCCGTCCAGTGGATTGTCCACCTCGGCATGACCGGCCGCCTCGTCGTCGCCGACCCCGATGTGCCGCGCCCGCCTCACACCCACGGCGTGCTTCGCCTCCGCTCCGGTCGCGAATTACGCTTCGTCGATGCCCGCCGCTTCGGCCGCATGGGCATACACATCGTCAAACAGACAGAGGACTCCGCCGATCTACCCGGCTTCACCGGTCCTGGCAAAGAACCCCTCCGCATCTCAAAGGTGGACTTTCGCAAGCTCTTCCACGGTCGCCGCACCTCCATCAAAGTGGCGCTGCTCAATCAGAAGTTGCTGCACGGCGTCGGCAACATCTATGCGGATGAAAGCCTCTTCCGCGCCAAGATCCGCCCCCGCCGCATGGCCGCACGGCTCACGGCGCAGGAGCTGGACCGCCTGCACACCGCCGTGCAGAAGGTGCTGCGCGAAGCCATCCGTCTTGGCGGCTCGTCGGTCTCGGACTATGTCGATGCCGCAGGCGAGCGCGGCTTCTTCCAGCTCCGGCACTACGTCTATATGCGCACCGGCCACCCCTGCCTGGTCTGCGGAACCCCCATTCGTCGCATCGTAGTGGCCGGTCGCGGCACCCACTATTGCCCCGTCTGTCAGCGATGATTCCCGTGCCTCGCTACGAAAAGCAGGAGTTCGTCCCCGCAAATTCCAGAAATCGGAAGACCCGTAGAGCCTTTCACCTGGTCAAACTATAGAAAGCAATCAAGTTGGCGATTGGCATGGCAACTGCACTAAGGTATGGCAGCCAGCGACGCACGCGGTCCCCGATTTTAAGAGGACCCCGGCGAATTACCTCCGGTTGAGCAGAGTCAGGCGCCTATCAGGCCCTACCGTCACCGGACTTCAAGAACCGCAGACGAGCGCGGTCATTCGGGAGGCCAGTGATTGGCCATTGCGACCGCGCCGCCCCATCGGGCGGCGTTGTTCGTCCCAACTGCTCCGCTCTCTGCCTTGGGTTCTCCATTCGTGCCATTCCGCCTGCCACTTTTGCACTTGCACCGAAGCAAGCCAGCAAGTATGCTTGTACTTGCCTATCGAGCGGCTGACGCCCTCACGTGGACCGGTGCATAAGATCCTGGGATGGATCGATCCGGAGCCAGACTGAGGGTTCGCCCTACTTCGAATAGTCAATAACGGTATGATCCGCGATTCGGTGCTTCGGGCTGAAAACAAGCCCTCGGAAGCCTGTATGAGCGGGTAACGCCAGCACAAAACGCTTTTGAGAGCCGACAATACGCTCAAGCCCGTTGAAAGCACGTTGCGACGCCCGCACTCCCATTACTCGGAGGCCGCGCGTCTCCATCTCTGGAACTCTATTCCGGCCCCCAGGATCTCTCCCGGCGCTCCCGCTGCTTAGTTCGTAGCAAGAGCACCGGCGTTACAAGAAAGATCGTTACCGCAGAAATGCACCAGGAAGTGCACGAATGACAACAGAATTGAACCCGTCCCCGGCCTCTGAGCCGCAGGGAGCCGTGCAGGCGCAGTCCTCAAATGGCGCGCCGCAGACCCAGAACCCACAAGGACAGAACCCACAAGGGCAAGGTCAGGGGCAGGGACATCGCCGACGTCGCCGCCGCCGCAACAAGGGCGGTCAGACCAAGGGACAGCAGAACGGCCCTCCCCAGCAAAATGGCGCTCCCCCCATGAATGGCGCATCGGCGAACGGGCCAGCCCCCGGCGTCTCCCACCATCAGGGCCAGCAGAAGCAGAAGTCCGGCAAGCGCTTCTTCCAGAAGAGCCCCGGCAATCAAGGCAGCTACGGCAATGGCAGCGGTCCCCGCCCCATGCCCGGCAACGGAAATGGAAACGCCGGCGGACGCCGTAAGAACAAAGGCCGCCGTCAGCAGGTCTTCGTCGGTCCGATGGACCACAGCTATCGCGGCGGAGCCAACGGCAACGTCGCCGATCCCATCACCCACTCTCAGAACGGTGACTTCCGCGGCATGCCGCACAGCGGCTTCTACTCCGAAACCGATTATGTCCAGCCGGTGCCCATCCGCGAAGACGCGCCTACCCGGATCTACTGCTTCATCGAAGACCTCTTCATCCTGGCCAAAATTCAGGAAGTCTCGAAGAAGCTGGGCATCAAGGTTGCCTTCCTCAAGCCGGAGAAGGACGTCGTCACCAAGCTGACCGAGACCAGGGAGGAAGACCGCCCTGCCCTCATCCTCTTCGACCTGAACAACGCGAACGCCAAGCCGCTCACCCTGATCCCCAAGATCAAGACCAAGCTCAAGCGCGGCACATCGATCATCGGATTTCTCGCGCATATCCAGGGCGAGCTGAAGAGCAAGGCGATTGAGGTAGGCTGCGACACTGTGATGCCACGCTCCACCTTCTCGCAGAACCTCCCCAGCCTGCTCCGCCGCTACGGCTCCATCGAAGAAGCAGAAGATGAGCGGCAGGCGATCCAGGCCTAGACCGTATTCCTCTCGATTCACGCCAAAGGTCCGCGATCAGTCGCGGACCTTTTGTTGCAAGATGCGGGATAGTCGGCGCGTGTCTCATCGTCCGTGTCGTTTGGATCCTGCTAGACAAGTCAGAAAAGAGAACATGGCCGGAGAAAGTGTTGACCACTTTCCTGGTTTTTCTCGCATTGGGTTTCCTTGCATACCCTCCGGTACACAGAGCGCGTATGCGCAGCATGGCTGAGGCGGGCTAATCGCGCATTTTGTCCTTCACGGTCTTGGCCAGCTTTTCAATCTCCGCCGCCTTCTTGACTACATCAGTGGAAAGCGTGCCCTCGTTGGACTTGTCCACTTCTTCCTTCAACTGTTTTGCCAATGCCAGCAGCTTGTCCGTGTCCTGCACAAGCTGCTTCTGCCGCTCCGCATTCCGCGCCTTCTCAATCTGCTCGTGTGTCGGGTTGTTATCGACTCCGATTGGGGGCCCGTTTCCGAAGGGGGGCGGCAGAGGCGCCAGATAAGGAGACTGAGAATTTTGAGCTGCCGAAACGGCCGGAAGGTCAACTCTGCAATTTACAACCCATGCACCTGCCATCAGAATCCCGGCCAAGGCAACTGCTACCCAGCGCACCTTGGCAATTGAGCGTCGCATCCGTTCATTCATAGAAAGGGCTCCAGACTTTTCTTCGCTAACGCTAACCGGGCGGCCAGTGCATCGACCGTCCACCCAGCAGATGCAGATGCATATGATCGACCGTCTGGCCGCCATCCTCGCCGGTGTTCATCACCGTGCGGAATCCCTTCGTCAGGCCCTTCTCCTCCGCGACCTTCTTCGCCACCGCCTGCAGGTGCCCCAGCAGCCGCTCATCGCCGGCAGAAAGGTGCGCGAGCGATGCAATGTGTTTGCGCGGAATCAGCAGCACATGCACCGGCGCCTGCGGATGAATGTCAGCGAAGGCGACAGCATCGTCGTCCTCATACAGCTTCTGCGCCGGAATCTCACCTGAGGCGATCTTGCAGAACAGACAATCCATGGCGACAAGCTTACCGCAGTCTACTTCGCAAAAAACCGCGGATGACCGCCCGGCGTCCATGGGTCGTAGTCGCGTGCAAACTCCGCGCGCTTCGCGGTCGGTGGATGGTCGTATGTCCAGAAGACCATCCACGGATTGGGATCAGGAATGTCCAGCGACTCTTCGCCCATCGTCTGAAAGCTGCGCACACCAGTAGCCTGCGGATCGGCAACGATGCCGTGCACCACCTCCTGGCCATACACGTCGGCGCGATGCTCCACATGACGGATGATGGCATTGCTGATGGGCTCGCTCGCGATGGAGAAGACGTGGAAGACGAGCATCAGCAACACGATCGCGCTCCAGTCCTCGACGGCCGGCACCTGCCAGCGCTCTCCATAGCGGCGTACCAGCCAGTGCGCAACATGAAACGCGAGCCAGAGTGCCAGCAGCGTGCCCGCCGCCGCCATCATCAGGCCGTGGACCACATCGCCAAGCACGTAATGGCCAAGCTCATGGCCAAAGATGAACAGCACCTCATCCGGCGATGACTTCTTCAGCGATGTGTCCCACACTACGACGCGCTTCGAGCTGCCAAAGCCGGTGACGTAGGCATTCATCTCCGTCGTCTTCTCGCTCGCCTTCATCAGGAACATGTGATCCGGCGGAATCGTCTCGCCGCTGCGCTCGACCACGCGCTCCAATTGCGCGACCAGCTCTGGATGGGAGCGCGACAGCGGCTCAAAATGATTGAACAGCGGATCGATGATGAGCGGCTGCGCATACACACCGGCCAGCATCAGCGGCAGAGACAGCAGCCAGAACCACAGCCACCAGCGCCGGCGCGAATGGCGCACGATAGCAAAGAGCAGCGAGCCCACCAGCGTCGAGACCGCCAGGCTCACCAGCAATCCTTTTGTCCAGTCCCAGAACCACGCCGGCCATCGCTCGATGGAAAGTCCATACGCGAGTCCGAGATGATGCCCTGCAAGCGACAGCGGCAGGTTCAGCAGCCGGATCGCAATGATCAACAGCGGCAGAAGGATCAATCCCTGCACCCACGCTCGCTGCGTGATGCGCGCAGCGAAGCGGCTGAGTCGCGCAGCCCAGTGCAGCCGCAGGAACAACAGCAGGGACACCAGGCCCCACACCGTCCCGATCGCCCACAGCCAGTTCTCATCGCGATTCAGCGCCTCGGCGCGCTTCAGTTTCGCCGGAGGCAGCGAGTATGCCGGCCCCTTGGGCGCTGACTGAAGCTGCTGCGCAGAGGCGGCAGGCGCCGGAGCAGGAGCCGCCGCCTGACCGAAGCAAGCGCTGGAACCCAGGCACCCCGAAAACAGGCACCCGAAAAACAGCGACCAAAAAAATGACCGGTAGACCAGCAACGTCCGAAACCGCATGTCACGTTGTAGCAAAGCGCAGCTCTCGCCTGCCAATGTGCTTCGCTCAGGCGCCCGTGGGCATGCTTGCCGGCACCGCTTCATTCTCCGCGCCATGGGACACGCGCGGAGTCTCGGACGTCCTGTCTTCCGTTCCCAGTTGCGGCGTTCCCAGTTGCGGCGTTCCCGGTTGTGGCTCGCTATTCACGACGGACGGATGCGTGACCAGCAGCGTCAGCGCAGATTGCACGGGCACAACCTCCGTTGGCGACGAGCGTTCTATTTCAGCCTGCGCCAGGACGGCCTGGCTCAGTGCCGCCACATCCAGCACAACTGGATTTTTGGGCAGGCTGAATCGACCATTGCCCAGGTACACCAGCGCCAGCGAGCCCGCAACGAACGGATGCAGCACCGCGACCGGCAGCACATACTTGCGCTTCACAAACGCCTCCAGCACACCATCTATCCGGATGCTGCGCGGAATGCTGCCGGGCACCTGCGGAATGACAAAAACCTGCAGCGGAATCTTGCGCTTCTTGCTGGTCCGCATCAGCGACCGCACCAGCTGCTTAGGCGTCGTGATCCCCACATCCGAGATCCAGTTCCGGCTAATCGCGTGCGGATAGTAGTACGTATTGATCACGGAGCGCGTAAAGTCCGCGCAGTTGTGATACAGAAGATTGAACTGCGCCCGGTTCTCGCTGGTGTTGAATTCCTCGATCAGCTGATCATCCTGCTCCACTG
>Ga0193743_1002850_pt1 | contig 11822 bp, 10 predicted proteins | sample L2c2metaG_FD_143038 | JGI IMG/M metagenome (GOLD analysis project Ga0193743, IMG submission 143038) | Soil microbial communities from a riparian zone of the East river system, Colorado, United States - L2c2 | ecosystem: Environmental > Terrestrial > Soil > Riparian zone | place: USA: East River... | reverse complement strand
ACCTGCCTTTAGTAAGCCAGGCGGTGAAGGGTCTATTCATATTAATCCCTAGCCTCCCTCAGACCGTAACTCCCAGTTCGCGTGCGGCATTGCCGTTGTAGACCTTGCGCAGGATGGAGTCAGGCAGCTTGATGCCATAGATACGCCAGCGACCCTGTGGGGGCACGTTAGCCGGAGCGTAGTCGAAGTATTCGTCATCCGTCTCAAGGAAACGGTAGTAGATCTCGTAGAGCTTGTCATTGAAGACCTGCTGCGGAAACTCATCGCCATGCGGAGTGGCGTCGGTGCCGAACAGAATTCTATCCTGATACCTCTCGAAGAAGTCTCGTGATGTTCGCGGTTGCCGCCCCAGTTCGCCGATGCGTGCCGCGATATCCACGGTCATATTGGGGAAGCGGTCCAGGTTCTCTGCGACATTCGCGAGATTCTCAGAGAAGTTGCCAACGTGCAGGGCAATAAAGTGTGTCTTAGGATGTCTCGCGATCACCCGGTTCCGCGCTTCGATCAGCGCTGCATTGCTGGGGAAGCCGGGCCCGTAGAAGGACCAGTCCGGATGATTACTGAGCTCTTCGTAACGCTCGTTGAAGCGATCGGTAGGGTTGAAGAAGGCGAGGGGATCTGAGACATGAATCGCAACGGGCATCTTCAGTTGGCCGCACGTGTCCCACATGGGATCGAACCTGGGATCGTCTATCTTGACCAACTCCCCGGAGGTGACGTACTCCCGCAGGTAGAGCCCCAGTGTCTTGAGAATCTTCAGACCTCGAGCCCCATCGCGGTGAGCCTGTGCAATGGCCTCTGCCTGCAACTTAGGGTAGTTAGGCTCCTTGAATCGCGAGTAAGAGGGCACCGTGAAGGTATAGAAGCGTCCCGGAGATGCCCTGTCGTACCTCGCAACGGCGTCGGCAAGCCCCTTGTCGTACCCACCGGTCAGATTGACCATGGCATGAATATTTTTGCGGTCCATGACCGCGAGCAGCTCCTCGCGCGTCCCGAGATAGTTGAGCTCAGGGGAGAGCTCCACACCATTCACGGGCTTGGCCGAGAACGAGATGTGGGTATGAACGTCGATGACAGGGAAGCGAGCGCGTTCAACACGCGTCTCCCTCACCTGGAGCATGCTCTTCGGCTCATACTCGGCCAGGCTAAGCGGCTTGGGCTCGCTCTTCGCGTCTGCTGCGGATGCGGTAGGAATAATCGTCGATCGAGCAGCGGTCTCGGCCATCAGTCCCATCCCAGTACCGTACAGCAGTTGCCGACGATTCATTGCGCGCTCTCTCCTTCTTCCAGGTCAGCTTCGGCAGGCCGCTACGGCTTGCGTCCCCATTTCGATCGGAAGATAGCCCGTCTCAGCTAACCGGTATTCGTTCAAAAGAGTAGCATTTCATTGCTCTTATCGTCGTTTCATTTTCACTTGATGCCATTCCCCCGATTTCGATGAATGCATCACGTCTGCGCTGACCGAAAGCTGAGCAGAACCAGAGAGCAGGATTAGATAGGCGGCAGCCCATCCACCACCGTCACCCCTGCTGGTGGAGTAAACACGAAGTCCTCGTTCTTTACAGGGACATTCTCCTGCATTCCGGAGAAGGCAAACTCAGTCACCGCTCCATCCACCTCTTCGAGGCGCATCCGCTCGATGGCACCCATAGCCGTCACACCCAGGGTCAGCAGCTTCACCCTCTGCTCCATCCCTTTGGGCACGCCTGCGATGCGAAACCCCGAACCCTCAGGCGTTACCGTCAGACTATCCAGCTCTTTCTTCAACTGCGTATGTCCCAGCAGCAATCGCAGCGGAGAGCGCAGGTCGTCAAGCTGCTTTGCTGGAACCCGTTGTGCCTGATCGGCTCCCGGTGTGTACGACCACGCAAACTTCCCATCCAGCACGAAGACTTTGCCGACGGGCTGGTCGTAGGTCCACCGCATTCGTCCCGGCTTCTTCAGGACCAGCGTCCCCGACTCGGTCCGATCCATTCCCATGCCCGCATAGTGTTCCGTGTAGCGGGCACGCAGAGAGCTGAGATGGTTGTAGTGGTCGTCGACCTTGCGAATGAGCGCCTCGCCATCCTGCGCAAACAGGCGCGCCGAACAGCACACCACCGTCAAAAGAAGAGTCGCAAGAAGAGCCTTGGCGAATCTGAGAGACATCACTGAATCGGCTGCGTGCAGTTCGTTCCGCCTGCCGGGTCGAAGCGGATGGTGTTGTTCTCGTCGGAGCAGAAGCCTCGGTCGCCGGACTTCCCAACCGACTGAGGCACAGCCGTAATCTCATACGAGGTATACATATCCTGATTGTTCACCGTCACCTTGGTGCAGTTGGTGATCGCGAACGTATAGCCCGCCTTCTGGCCGGTAGACAGGTCTGGTGCAATCAGCTGTGACGCCTGTGCTGTGGGTGCCCCTGCCTTCGGATCGCCTCCCAGAGTCGTCAAGGAACAAGAAAATCCATTGGCAGGATAGGCCGAGTTGTACTGCAACTGTGCCTGCCCAATCGTCCGCACAGACTGGACCGCGGAGGTCTCATTCGCCTGCTTCCTCAGCTTCAGCAGCTGCGGCACGGCCAGTGTCATCAGGATCAGCATGACGGACATGACGATCAGAAGTTCAATCAGGGTGAAACCCTCTTCAGTCGAACCCTCTGCGAGTAGGCGTGCTGCATGTCGCTCAAGTACGGTCATCGTCTTCATCAATCCTCGGCAATCCAGTCGGTCTTACATCGAACAAAACTTTATCAGCAAACAAGGTCCTGCCGCTCGATCTTCATCGTGCCAAGATTCCCAAGCAGCGTCAAAGCCATAGCCTCGGGCCGAAACAGTTGCTGTGCCAGCTCCTGCACATCGGCAGAGGTTACCGCCTCAATCTCCTCGATGATCTCATCCACCCCGAAGAAGCGTCCGAAGTACATCTGCTGCCGCGCCAGGTTCGACATCCGGCTACCCGAGCTCTCGAGGCCGATCACCATATTGCTCTTCAACTGGTCCTTGGCGCGCTTCAGCTCAGCTTCGCTTACTGTCTCCTGTTTCAGACGTCCCAGCTCCTGCAGGGTAAGCTGCAGTACCTTCTCTGTCTTGTCGACGGAGGTCCCGGCGTAGATGCAAAGCGACCCGGTATCGCGAAATGGATTCATCTCCGAGTAGATCGAGTAAGCCAGCCCCTGGTCCTCGCGAATCGTCTGGAACAGCCGCGAGCTCATCCCTCCGCCCAGCATCGTGTTCAGCAGATAGACCCCATAGCGGCTCGCATCATTCACCGGAGGAGCGGGAACACCAAGGCAAAGCTGCACCTGCTCCAGCGACTTCTTTCGCTTCAAAGTAATGTGCGGGGTGGCGACCGGTGCCGCCACCTTCGACGGCAAGTCCTCGCCACTGGCCACCAGCGAGCTGAACTGCTTCTCCACCTGTGCCACGAAGGCATCATGCTCCAGGTTCCCCGCCGCCGAGAACACCATGTTTCGCGGAGTGAACCGGCTGGCATAGAAGTCGAAGACGATCTGTTGATTGAAGCTGGAGACGGTCTTCTCCGTCCCCAGAATGGGTCGTCCGAGAGCATCGCCCTTCCAGAAGTTCTGCGTGAAGATCTCATGCACCAGATAGTCGGGATTGTCCTCGTCCATCTTGATCTCTTCGAGAATCACACCCTGCTCCCGCGCCAACTCCTCGGGGGTGAAGGTAGGGTGCAGTACCAGGTCCGACAGGACGTCCAGGGCCGGCGGCACATTCTCGTCCAGCACCTTGATGTTGAAGCAGACCATCTCCTTGCCGGTAAAGGCATCGAGATTGCCGCCGATCGTATCCACCTCACGGGCAATCTGCTGGGCCGACCGCGAGGTCGTCCCCTTGAACACCATATGTTCCACGAAGTGCGAAACCCCATTGACCTCGGGCGTTTCGTCGCGTGATCCCGATCCGATCCACGCGCCCATCGACACGCTTCGAAGATGGGGCATGCTCTCGGTCAGCACCAGCAATCCATTCGACAGCACAGTTTTGCGGATATTGCGCGAGGCGCTCTTGGTTGCAGAAAGTTCCTCAGTAAGCGTTGCAGGCATGCGGCTCCTTGATCTTTATTGTTTCACAAGATTCGTAGCGACCGGGGCCGGGAGAGTACACTGGAAAGTAGAGAGTTTGATGAAGAGTCTATCAGTATGTACCAGAAAATAAAGGATATAGAGTTCATTTTGATGCCTCCTTCGAAGGCCCTCTTCGGGATGCTGCCCGAGGAGCTGAAAGAGCTCATGGCGGAGCTGGGCCAGAAGGGTTATCGCGCGGGCCAGATCGCGGAAGCGCTCTACCGTCAGCGAGTTACTAGCCTTGAAGAGATAACGGCGCTGCCCGTTTCACTTCGAGACGAGCTGGAGGCCCAGGGCTACGGCGTAGGGATGCCGGAGATCGTGCAGGCGGCGCGGTCTGTGGATGGCACCGAGCGCTACCTGATGCAGTTGGCCGATGGCGAGACCGTGGAGACAGTGTGGATGCCCGATGGCGACGGCGGCGAGCGCGGCGATGGCAGTGAGGCAGCAGCCGAGGAAGAGGCTGCGGAGGGGCTGGAAGGCAACGCCGGGCCTCGGCGCGACATGCGGAATATGGGGGCACTCGAGCGCAACGGGTACAGCCGTGCCACCATCTGCATCTCGAGCCAGGTGGGCTGCGCAGTCAACTGCCAGTTCTGCCTGACCGCGAAGCTGGGAATGAAGCGGAACCTGACTGCGGGAGAGATTGCGGGGCAGGTGGCGGCAGTGTTGAACCGGCATGGGGTCAAGATTGGCCGCGACCGCATCAACCTGGTGTTTATGGGCATGGGCGAGCCGTTTCTCAACTATGCGGAGTTCATCCGCAGCGTGCACCTGCTGGTAAAGAGCATAGGAATTCCCGAGTCCAGGATGACGGTTTCGACGAGCGGGATCGAGCCCGCAATCCGAAAATTCGCCTTGGAGCCGCTGCGCCCCAAACTGGCGCTGAGCCTCAACGCCTCGAACGACGTCGTACGGGAGCAGGTGATGCCGATTACGAGGAAGTGGAACATCGCGGCGTTGCTTGAGGCGGTGCAGACGCTCCCGCTGGGCAAGCGGGAGTGGGTGACGTTCGAGTACGTTCTGCTGGGCGGCGTCAACGATCAGCCGGAGCATGCGCGCGAGGTGCTGGAGCTGCTCCAGGGGATGAAGGCCAAGGTGAACCTGATCGTGTGGAATCCCGGGCCGGGTATTGCCTATACCCAGCCGAAGCCGGAGGATGTGGTGGCCTTCCAGAAGCTGCTGATCGATGGAGGTCTGTCGACCTATATCCGCAGACCGCGCGGCCGCGACATCTACGCCGCCTGCGGGCAACTCAAGCGGACCCTGGAGTCCTCTCCCGCTGCAGCCGCTCCTCTAGCGCGTATCGACATATAGGCTGCTTGTGAGTAAATATAGGCTGCTTGTAAGTAACTGAATATAAACTGCTTGTAAGTAACTTGCTTGTAAGTAACTGAATATAGACTGCTTGTAAGTAACTGATTTATATAAAATCTGTCATCTTGACTTGTAAGCAACTGATTTATATAAAAAATCTGTCATCCTGAGCGGAGTTAGAAGTGTCATCCTGAGCGGAGCTTCTCGCGGTTTTTTCGCGAGAAGCGCAGTCGAAGGACCTGCGGTTTGCTCGGAACGCCAACCTTTTCAGGCTAGTTCCCGCGCATCTCAACCCAATCCACGTCGTCTTAATATGTCGATACACCCTAGTCGAGATCGCACCTGCGGCCACTCCTCGCGGATAATCGAAAACCAGACGCTGTGGCGCTGTGTGCCATCGGGCATGATGTAGTGGTTGCGGAAGGTGCCCTCTTCTATCGCGCCCATCTTGCGCATCGCCGCCTGCGACTGCAGGTTCTCGTGGTGCGTCTTGAAGGCCACCCGGTGCAGCCCCAACTCCTCGAAGGCGTACGCAAGCTGCAGCAGCTTCACCTCAGGATTCAGCCCGGCACCTTGAAACTGTGGCAGAAGCCAGCTGTACCCCAGTTCGACCGTTCGGTGTGTCAGGTCCAGATCGGCAAAACGGGTGCTTCCGATGACGCGATTCCCATCCTTCAGAACCGTCACCCAGGGCAGGGAGGTACCGGCCGCCTTCGCCTGCATCGCCTCCTCCATCCAGCGGCGCAGGTCATCCTGCGTCTTTACCTGTAGCGTCATGTACCGCCACATGCGTTCGTCGTAGGCGATCTCCTCGATCGCAGGGAGGTGTGCCTCTGTAAGCGGCTCCAGCCTCACCTTCACCCCATCCAACACCGGTGTCTCTATCCCCATCCTCGCGCCTCACAATCCCTCACGGAAGGAAAAAAACCTGTCAAGCACAAACAGTGCTTATCTGTCTGATAATAAATGTCTTAACTTTGCCGATTAGTTCTGTTCCATTCGCTATACTGGAAACATACTTAGAAAAAACCCCGGCAGTTGCTGGGGTTTTTCCTTTAACCGCCACAAACCCTTTAGAAAGACGAATTTACCTGTAAGCCCAACAAGGTGACGACTTTACACGAGCATCAATATGCAAGCTATTCAATCCAAATGGTTTACCTGGGGGTACCCGGGGGGGGAGGGGGTACCCTTACCCGAAGTCCACATCAGCCAGAAATAGGCACAGGCCGCGACATAGGCACAGGCTGCGACAACCCGAGCGCAAGCAAAGTCTCCGTGACCCGGTCGCAGTCGTGCCGCAGGACGTCGCCCTCATGGACGAAGTTCCCTGTCACCGGCTTCACTCCGAGCGCGCGTATCCGGTCGAGGTCCGCCTCAATCGGCTGCTGGCCTTCGCGAGCGTACTGCTCCAGCCGAGCCGCGGAGATCGGCTCCGTGTTGATGATCGCGTAGTCGAAGATCGGCGAGTCCGCTCCTCCGCAATGCTGCAGGATCTTCTCGATGTGCTGCGACGCCGTAAGCCCAAGCGACTCGTTCGCCTGCGTCATCAGGTTGCAGACGAAGACCTTGATCGCCGGCGACGCAGCCAGCGCCTCGGGAAGGCCGTGTACCAGGAGGTTGGTGATCAGCGAGGTATAGAGCGACCCCGGGCCGAGCGTGATCAGGTCCGCGTTGGCGATTGCCTCAAGCGTCTCAGGCAGTGGACCAGCCGTCGAGGGTTCCAGCCTCAGCTTCACGATGTTCTGCTTGCTTGCGGTGATGTTGGTCTCGCCTCGCACGATCGAGCCGTCGTCCATCTCGGCCGACAGGGTGACGTTCGTATTGGTCGCCGGAAAGATCCGTCCTCGCGTAGCCAGAATCTGCGAGGACATCTGCACGGCCTGGGCGAAGTCTCCCGTGATGTGCGAGAGAGCTGCGACGAACAGATTGCCGAAGCTATGCCCCTCGAGCTCTCCCTGATCGAAGCGATACTTGAACAGCTTCGACAGCAGATGCTCATCCTCGGAGAGGGCGACCATGCAGTTCCGGATGTCGCCCGGAGGAAGCATCTTGAAGTCTTCGCGCAGACGTCCGGACGATCCGCCATCGTCCGTAACCGTCACGATGGCGGAGAGTTCGCTGATGACGCACCCCGAATCGGAGCATGTTCTATCCGGGTGCCCTGGATCCTCCGCCCGATCGGATCTCCTGCCCTTTCGTCGATCCGGCGCGGCAACGTAGCGCTTCAACCCGCGCAGCAGCGTAGACAGCCCCGTCCCACCCCCGATGGCGACCACGCGGAGCGCTCTTTCGCTGGATTCCGTTGAGTTCAGTATCGTCACGCGCTGTCCTCCATAACCCTCATGTTAGAGGATAACGGGCGGCAGGTGGTTACACTTCGGGGTACAACAGCTCCGTAAAGCGCGGATCGTCAGCCATATCCTGGAAGTCCGAGTCAGCCCTCGCCTGGATGCGGTTCCGCGGATTCTGCCGGATAGCCTCCGTCAGATGCTCCAGGCAAGTATGCGAGTCGCCAGTCATACTGGCCAGGACCGCCAGCCCATAGAACGCATAGTCCGCCTTGTCGTTCTGCTTCAGGATGGTCTTGAACTCTTCGCGAGCATCCTCGTAATGACCATCGTTCAGCAGGGAGATGGCATAGTCATAGTGTTCTTCGTGACTCGCGAAGCTGGTCTTGCCCTTCGTAACCTGCAGGAGGCAAGCGTTGATGTACATCCGTATGCGGTCGGCAAGATCACCCGGCCCAGCTGCCAGCATCTTGTCGAACGCAGCATGTGCCTTCTCGTATTTGCCCTCCTGCATCAGTCGCAGCGCGGCTTCGTAGTTCGAGAGCATCTGTGCGCGTCCGTTGTCCGCGGTAACAGGGAGGGTTCCAGCCAGTGTACGGGGTGAACGTTTCATAGCAGGTGCGGTTTCTGTCTTAGTCTGTGCCATGGTCAATATCTGTCGCCTGAGGCGCTCCTGAGCTTACTAATGGTACTAGGCAGCCGTTCTTTTCTGTTTGTTCTAGTGTCGGTTTTATACGCAGACCTGGCCGCAAGGTCAACTCCCACGTCGGTTGCCGCCAAATCCTGCATTTGCATTTACCGTTGCTACTTCCGTCCATAGATAGCAGGGTTCAACTCAGGATCGTTATACATCTTCATCTGCCGATACAGTTTGAACCGCCGCCTTCCTTGCAGCACCTCAGCCCACAGTACATCCAAACAAGCTGCCAGATCCCCCCGCTGCTCCTCGAGAAGCGCCAGCCGATCAGCATTTCGCCGCCGGTGCACATCCGTGGCTGTTTCGCGATGCGTCTGCTCACGAGTGTGATAGATCTTCAACGCAAGGATCGAGAGCCGGTCGATCATCAACCCTGGTGTCTCGGAGTGCAGGGGAGCTTCCTCATTCTGCTCCAGCTTTCCCAATAGCCACATGTCGATCTTCTCTACCAGATCATTGCGCCTCTGATTCAGCCCGTCGATAGCTCGTTTGACTCTGGCAATATCTACATCGGTTGCCCTTGGATCCCGTGCCTTGTCCTCTTCGTGCCAGAGATCGAAGTTTGCTCTGTGCTGCGCCATGACAATCGTCATCAGCCCATCGGCGTTGACCTCCATGTCCAACTCGTCTCCCGGCCCGTGTAACGCCAATGTCATCCCATCCTGCATCCGTGTAATCAAAAGAGCATCGAGCATACCCAGTCCCACTCCGTTCCGACACAACCCAGAGAAACTTTATCAGTTTGTACAAGGTCTGAGTTGCCGGAAGCCAGCGAACCAAGCAGACTAGAAGCAGACATGACGACTTCGACAAAACGGGTTTTGATCTATCGCCTTGGCAGCCTCGGTGACACTCTCATAGCTCTTCCCGCATTGCATCTCGTGGCTCGGGCCTTTCCCGATGCCGAGCGCCGGATGTTGACCAACTTTCCAGTCAACGTCAAAGCTCCGCCGGCGGCTGCGATCCTTGAAAACAGCGACCTTGTCCATGGATTTTTCCGGTATGCCGTTGGGACGCGAAGCCCGCGTGAGCTGCTGTCGCTCTGGTGGCAGCTCCTTCGCTGGCGTCCCACGGTGTTGGTCTATCTGGGAGCTCGCCGCGGTGTTGAATCCGCTCGTCGCGATGCTGCCTTTTTTCGTACCTGCGGAATCAAGCGTTTGATCGGTATCCCGGTTACGGAAGAGATGCAGCAGAACCGCTGGCACGAGGAAGAACAGGCTTTGGAACCCGAAGGAGCGCGTCTGGCCCGCAATATAGCCGAACTAGGCGATGCCTATCTTGACGATCCCGAGAGTTGGGGCCTTCATCTGACCGAAGGGGAACACGCTCGTGCTGCGGAGGCGCTTGCGCCGGTTGCAGGACGTCCTTTGATCGCGGTGAGTGTGGGGACCAAGGTTCAATCAAAGGACTGGGGTCGGGAGAACTGGCGGGCGCTATTGGCTCGGATAGCAGCGCTCTATCCTGGCTATGCGCTGACTGTCAGCGGTGCGCCCGAGGAGAGCGAGACCAGTGAGTTTGCGGCCGAGGGCTGGCGGCAGGCTTCAGTGGAGCCGGTCGTGAATCTCTGCGGTCTGCTTACGCCGCGTCAGAGTGCGGCTGCGTTTGCGCGAGCCCGTATTTTTATTGGACATGATAGCGGGCCTATGCACCTTGCTGCTGCTGTGCAGACGCCCTGTGTGGCGATCTTTGCGGCTCGAAATAAGCCTCGAGTCTGGTTTCCCTATGGCAGGCAGCATCGGGTTGTTTACCACAAGACCGACTGCTGGGGGTGCGGGTTGGAGACCTGTATCGTCGAGCGGAAGAGGTGCTTGACCTCGATTACGGTGGAAGAAGTTGTTGGAGAGGTTCGGGCTATCCTTGGTTGATTTTTAACCGCTTTGTTACAGAAAAATATTGGGCGGCTACGTAGAGGAGATTAGCCGTTTTTCGGGGTGTTTGGGGGAAATTGGACGCTAGATTGTGGCGTTTCGGTGGTCATGGTGTGGTGAAACGTATGGCAATCGTGGGCAACGAACAACGCTTGTTTCATCGATGAGAGTACGCAACGACCGTCGGGTATTTTTTGTGGCGCGGCGAAGATGCGATGATAGTTTCAGGGAGACTGTTTATTCATGCTGCCGGAACTTCATTCGATCCTGAACCTGCTCGAAGGTGGCTTCGGCCGACTCAAAGTACTCGTAATAGGCGACATCATGCTCGACCGCTATATCCATGGCGAGGTAGAGCGCATCTCGCCGGAGGCTCCAGTTCCGGTTATTCGACATGCACAGCGGTATGAGCGGGCCGGTGGGGCCGCGAATGTCGCGATGAATCTCGCTGGGCTGGGCTGCCAGACGTTTCTTGCAGGCTTCTGGGGAAGCGACGCGGAGCAGGGGGAGTTGGCGGGCATTATGGAGCGCGCCAGGATCGATACCGCGGGGGTTGTATCGAGTTCGCTGCCTACCATTTCGAAGACGCGAATTATCGGACGCATGCAGCAGCTTTTGCGGCTGGATATCGAGAGCCGGGACAATCCTCCGGATGTCGAGGCGCAGCGGCTGCTGGAGCGAGCCACGGAGCTGGTGAAGAAGGTTCATGCCGTGATCCTCTCGGACTACGCCAAGGGAGCGCTGTCGGAGGCTCTCTGTGCGGCTGTGATCCGTGCTGCGCGCGCCGCCGGTACTCCGATTCTGGCCGATCCGAAGACGCCGAACTTCGGCAAGTACTCGGGCGCGACAACGGTGTGCCCGAATCTGGGGGAGCTCTCGCTGGCGACTGGAGTGTCCGCGCACCAGACGGAGGCGATTCTGGCGGCGGGCCAGGCTCTGGTGGCGGAGCACGACTTTCAGTTCTTGACGGTGACGATGAGCGAGAAGGGCATCAGCGTCCTTCGGCGCGATAGCAGCTATCACTCACCCGCGAGGGCTAGGGAGGTCTTTGACGTCTCCGGCGCGGGGGACACGGTGATCGCTACCCTGGCCGCGAGTCTTGCCGGTGGCCTGCAGATCGAAACTGCGGTGGAGCTGGCGAACCTCGCTGCGGGCGTCGTTGTAGGCAAGGTTGGGACGGTGCCGATTGCGCAGCATGAGTTGATCACGCTGCTCACTCCGAGCTCGGGGCTGAGTGCGGGAGAGAAGATTCTGGATCTGGAGCGCATCCAGAAGCGTGTTGCGGAATGGCGTGCCTCCGGCGAGACGATCGTATTTACCAATGGCTGCTTCGACCTGCTGCATGTGGGCCACATCACGCTGCTGGAGGACTGCCGCCGCTTCGGCACGAAGCTCGTCCTGGGGCTGAACGCCGACTCCTCCGTCTGTCGCCTGAAAGGGCCTACTCGCCCGATTGTAGCGGAGCGGGAGCGGGCGCGCGTGATGGCGGCGCTGGCTGCTGTGGATGCGGTCGTGCTGTTTGATGAGGACACGCCGCTGGAGCTGATTCGTGCGCTCAAACCCAACGTCCTGGTGAAGGG
>Ga0193743_1002849_pt1 | contig 11826 bp, 10 predicted proteins | sample L2c2metaG_FD_143038 | JGI IMG/M metagenome (GOLD analysis project Ga0193743, IMG submission 143038) | Soil microbial communities from a riparian zone of the East river system, Colorado, United States - L2c2 | ecosystem: Environmental > Terrestrial > Soil > Riparian zone | place: USA: East River... | reverse complement strand
CGTGCTGTCCCGGCGGGTAGTTGCGCTTCTCCAGAGCTCCCGGCTTTCCCAGGCCGGGCAACTCCACACCCAGCGAACGCTGGATCTTGAACTTTCTACGTTGACTCATGCAGCCATCTCCTCAAGGACACAGGGCGCAGACGCGCCCCGCACCACCCGATCTCCGGATCGCCGCGGCGCTTCGCCAAAAGACTCCACGGCAACCCTTTATCTGAATGCGGACTCATTTAGTCCTGATTACAGATTCAACATTACATCGACAGGACTGAGGAAATCAAGCGCAGAGAAACATGCGGTTTTTCAGTGAAGCAACATACTGCATGTCAGCGTCGCCAGAACGATTGCCGTAATGACCACGTAGGTGCCGTCACGCTCAAGGGCGAAGCCGACGATCGACAGCGCGACGCGGATGATCGGCGTCAGCAGAAGGCAGATGATGCCAATCTGTGCGATAGCCAATCCACGGTTCACCGTATCCTGCGCCTGCGGACGGAAGGCCTGCTGCACCGTTCCTCGCGGAGACGCGAAGAGCGAATGCGCTCCTGTGAAGGTATGGAAGGAGACGGGGTCGGCCTGATGCGAGCCGAGAAAGATAGCTCCACCTAAAAGCCCTACGATCACGGCGACGAGAACACCACTGCGAAGGGTGAAGCCGATCAGACGCTGAAGCTGTTTGTCCTGAATGTCCATGTCTAGACCTTCCCTCTCAGTCCCTCGACGATCATCTGGATCGCGATCACGCCGACGACCACGGCAAACAGGCGTCTCAGCATCGGGACCGGCAGCCGCGGGAGAAGACGGGCGCCCACCATCGATCCTCCCAGCACACCGAGCATGACCGGCAGCGCAATAACAGGATGAATGTATCCGCGCTTGAGATAGATGGCCGCGCTGGCCACACCTGTCACGCCGATCATGAAGCTGCTGGTCGCCGTCGAGACCTTGAAGGGGATCCCCATGATCCGATCCATCGCGATCACCTTCAGGGCTCCAGAGCCGATGCCGAGCAGGCCGGAGAGTATTCCGGCAATGTACATCAGGCCGAATCCGGGTCCAGGGTGCGTGACCGAGTAAGGAATGGCATCCGTGCGCGACCGGTAGACGCCGTTCAGCTTCAGCCTCTCAGCGAGAGGGCTGGGGTTCACTGCAACACCTGTCTCCTTCCTCATCTGGCTGGTCTGCCAGGCGGAGTGCAGCAGAACCAGACCGAAGATGACCGCCAATGCAGCAGTAGGAATCCTGCTCGCCAGCATGGCCCCGCAGATAGCCCCAACGGTCGTGGCCAGCTCAAGAAACATCCCGATGCGGATGTTGGAGAGGCCGTCTCTCACATAGGCTGCCGCGGCACCCGACGAGGTGGCGATGACCGAGACGAGGCTCGCGCCGATGGCGTAGCGAATATCCACACCCAGCATCAGCGTGAGAGCGGGGGTGACGATGACTCCGCCTCCCAGCCCCGTCAACGATCCGACGAGGCCGGCGGCGGTGGCAACACAGAAAACAACGATCGTGAATTCGTAGGCGGGCATTCTCCTCCAATAAAAAATCATCCTTCAGACCGACTGCCGGTTTTCAAAACTGGCGATTGTGCCGAAGAAGCAATACTACCGAACCAGGATCTCCTGCTTCTCAGCGGGAATCTTGCGGATCGAGGCAGCGTCGAGGTTCAGGTGGGCCGTAATCATCTCCGGCGGCAGACGCCTGATCCAGTTGTTGAGCGAGACATCCTGAAACTCCTGCGCCTTGAACATCTCGAGGAAGACAAGGTCGGTGTCGCCGGTGTTCTCGACATAGTGACCGGCTACGGCAGGAACGAAGCCGACATCGTTCGCGTTGAAGTCCATCGTGCGCGCGCGCCCGGTCGGCATAAAGACCGTCATCCTTGCCTTGCCCGCGATGTAGAACTGCCATTCGGAGGCATTCGGATGCCAGTGCAGCTCACGCATTCCACCCGGTTTGACGGTTACCAGCCCCGCAGCAATGCTCTTCGAGACCGGAAAGTTGCGCGAGTCGACCACGCGAACCTCTCCACCGGCCGTCTTCTTCGTGGGAGCCATCGCCTCCATCTTGAAGGTGTACTGCTGCTGCGCCTGCACGCTCCTCCCTCCAACCGAGGCTCGATCCTCCGCCAGCGACTTCGGCATCTCCGCGGGGAAGATATAAAGCTCGTCCTTGGGCAGCTTCGCAATCTCCTCAGGAGAGAGGTTGAAGTTCTTCGCCAGAACCTCGGGCGGCGTATGCGCGATCCACTCGGAGAGCAGAAAGGTATTGTCTTCGGAGAAGTGCCCCTCATCGAAGACCAGAAGAAACTCGCATCCATCCGGCCCCAGCCCCTGAATCGAGTGCGGCAGCCCCGCCGGAAAGAACCAGAGGTCGCCCTTGTTCACATCGTCGATGAAGATCGTTCCGTCGGGATTCAGCACGGTCACACGTGCGCTTCCGTAGAGCATGAACGCCCACTCATCGGCGCTGTGCCAGTGCAGCTCGCGGAAGCTCCCGGCAGTAAGGCGCATGTTGACGCCTGCGATCTCGGTTGAGGTGGGAAGCTCGCGCTGCGTGACCTCGTGGGTCCAACCACCCTTTTCAATGCGCTTCTGTGTCAGATCGAAGGAGTACCAGATTGGGCCGACTGATCCATGATCGGTCGCGGGCGGCATGTTCGAGTTGGGGTTCTCACGCAGGAGCAGATCGTTCTCCTGCCCCGGATTGCTTGCAGGATCGTTCTTTCCCTGCTGCTGCGCGTGAACGGTAAGACCACTGAGCGCAGCCGTCGCCAGGGCCGCACCTCCTACCCCCAGAAAGCTCCTTCTCGAAAACTCATCCGTCGCTGAAGCACCTTTCCTTGAATCGCTCATTTTCGCCCTCGTCTTTTTTCCATGCATCGCGGACCTTCAGTCCGTCGATCTGTTGCTTCTTCATTGAAGAAGAGAGTGCGTGATAAGTCCATTCGTATGATCAGAACTCAGTAATCGAATTTATCGATTACTGGAGATTGTCTTGCCAAGGCCGGAGGCAAGCTGCACAAAGGAATCGACCAGCGGCGGGCGGTCTTTCCTTCGCACAGCAATCGCGATCTCCGAGACGCCAGCGGCGAGCGGCAACGGCTTCATCACTACGCCCTGCGACTGCGCCAGCACGACCGTCTTCGGCAGGATCGCCACACCGGCTCCAGCCGCCACCAGCGCGATCGCCGTGTACATCTCTCCGGTCTCCTGCGTGATGTTCGGGCTGAAGCCCTGACTGGTGCACATCTGCACGACGGCATCGTAGAAGCCAGGAGCCCAGCGTCTTCCATAAGCGACGAACCTCTCGGCGCCGAGGTCGGAGAGGCGGATCTGCCTCTTCTTCGCCAGCGCGTGATCCGCGGGAAGGACAACGACGAAGGGCTCACGGTGAATCACCGTGATGTCGAGTTGATCGTGCGCGACCGGCAGGCGAAGGAAACCGACGTCAATCGTCTTGTTGACGAGGTTCTTTAGCTGGCTGCTGGTGCGAAGGTTCATCAGGTCCAGCGTCACGCCAGGAAACTGCCTGCGAAAGGCCACGGCAATCGGGGGAACGATGGCAAGCGCGGCCGAGGAGACGAACCCGATGCGCAGCCTTCCGATCTCTCCACGGTCAGCCTTCTGCGCGCGCTCCACGGCCTGCTGCGCGCGCGCGAGCGTGGCGTGCGCTTCGGCAAGGAAGACACGGCCCGCATCCGTCAGCCGGACTGTGCGCTTGTTGCGGAAGAGAAGCTGCACGCCAATCTCTTCTTCCAACTTCTGGATCTGCGCGCTCAGTGCGGGCTGCGAGAGATGCAGCCTCTCGGCGGCGCGCACAAAACTCAGCTGCTCGGCGACCGCGACGAACGATGCAAGATTCCTCAGCTCCATCTCTCTCCTTCCCTTCCCTCGATCAGAGATGGGTCAGTCCTGCAATCTTTTCTGCGAAGGCGGGCCAGGATTGCGTCAGCTCTTCACGGGTAGCCGAGTCATAGTCTTCGTATTCGAAGCCGGGACTGACTGTACAGCCCAGCAGAGCCCAACTTCCACCGTCGAGCAGGCGCGATCCCTGCCAGACGCCGCGCTCCACGAGGACCTGCGGCCTTTGACCAGTGGCGAAGTCGTTGCCGATCACGATGGTTCGTCCGCTGCCGTCGGGTAGCAGCTGCAGCATCTCCACCGCGTCGCCGGCGTAGAAGTGGAAGATCTCGTCGGAGCGGAGACGGTGCATCTCGCTGAAGGTCTCCGGCTCGAGCAGGTAGTAGATGGCCGTCGAGGTTCGACGCAGGCCTGCGTAGCGCGCGTCGGCGAAGGCAGCGGGTGAGATCTCCTCCGCTGCCGCGTAGGTCTGGACGAACCAGCCTCCCTCGCGCGGATGAGGTGTCAATCCGAGAAGCTGTTTTAGTTCCGTTGCAGTCACAAATCTTCCTCTCACGTATTCTGAAGACGATCCATTCATTCTATGCAGCAGGCAGATGAGAGGCGGATGCGCTCACGACTGGAACACTACTTTGGCTTCGCGGAGCGGGGCACCGACTGGCGAACCGAGGTTCTGGCCGGGTTCACGACCTTCATCACGATGGCCTACATCATCTTCGTCAACCCCGCGATTCTGCACGAAACGGGGATGCCGATCGCCGCCGTAACCGCAGCCACCTGCCTGTGTGCCGCCTTCGGCAGTGTGCTGATGGGAGCGCTTGCCAACTACCCTCTGGCTCTGGCCCCGGGGATGGGGCTGAACGCCTACTTCACCTACACAGTGGTGAAGGCGATGCACGTTCCGTGGCAGACGGCGCTGGGAGCGGTCTTCCTGTCGGGCACGATCTTTCTGGTACTGACCTTCACCGGCGTGCGCCAGATGCTGGTAAGCGCGATTCCGCATCAGCTTCACGCCGCCGTGGCCGGAGGCATCGGGCTGTTTATCGCGTTTATCGGATTTCGCAACGCTGGCATCATCGTTCCGAATGCGGCGACGACGGTGGCGCTGGGGAACCTTCATACTCCGTCGACGGCGCTGGCGCTCTTCGGGCTGGTGCTGATTGCCGTGCTGCAGGTGCTGCGGGTCCGCGCGGCGATGCTGATCGGCGTGCTGGGAACCATGCTGGCTGGGCTTGCCTTCGGGCAGGTCCACTGGGCTCCGGTTCCCTACCACCTGGCCTCGTTGGGCGAGACGGCGTTCCGGCTGGACATTCGCGGGGCGCTGCGCATCGGGGCGGCCGAGATTGTCTTCGTCTTCCTGTTTGTCGATCTGTTCGACAACATCGGGACGCTGGTGGCGGTCTCGAACCGGGCCGGGCTGATGACGCCGGATCACCAGATTCCCCGGCTCAACCGCATCTTCTTCGCCGACGCGACCGCGACGATCGTGGGCTCGCTGACCGGAACCAGCACGGTGACCAGTTACATCGAGTCCTCGGCGGGGGTGGCGGCGGGAGGACGGACGGGCGTCACTGCCATCGTGACGGGGATCCTGTTTTTCGTCGCGTTGTTCATTGCTCCGGAGGTGGGGGCGATCCCGAGCTTCGCTACGGCTCCGGCGCTGATTCTCGTGGGTGGGCTGATGGTGACCGGGCTGGGACAGATCGAGTGGAAGGATCCGGGGATTGCGATTCCGGCGTTCCTGACTGTGACGACGATCCCGCTGACCTGGTCGATTGCCGACGGGCTCAGCTTCGGATTGACCAGCTACGCTGCGCTCGAGGTGCTGACCGGGAAGGCGAAGCGGTCAAGCTGGATGCTCTACCTGCTGTCGGCTCTGTTCCTGATGCGCCTCTTCTTTCTGCATCGGGGATGACCCCCTCCCACCCGTCAATTTTGCGCAAAGTATTCCATTCATGCGACTTAAGTTCGGACCTCTTGCATCGCACTGCGCTCGAGGGCCAAAACCCTTGCGATATGCGAGAACGCCAAGCCATGAAGGCTTGGCGTTTGGCTCTATTTCTATTTTAGTGGGTGAGCCGGATCTGATCGGCAACTTGTAAATCACGCTCTTTGTTGCGCTTATCGCGATCCGGCCCTTGACAGCTTATTTGGTGAGTGAGGGGACGGCTCGCGGCGTCATCACGGGCGTGGTGGCTCCGGTGCTTACACCGTCCTGGACGGCCTGGAAGGAGACGATGTTCTTCAGTGTCTCGTAGGGGACCTGGTTCAGGGGAACGAGATGGCCGTTGATGGAGAGCATGGGGGTCTGCTCGACGCCGATGTCGCGAGCCAGCTGCATGGAGGCTTCAACCTCTTTTTTGGTGGCATCGGTCGCCGCACAGGTGTCGATGGCAGCGGGGTCAAGGCCAGCCTTGGTGACGGAGTCCTTGAGGGTCTGGTCGCCGGTGGCGGCGGTCAGAGCCTCCTGCTTGGAGAAGACGTCCGTAGCGTAGGGGAAGAAGGCCTCGTTCTTCTGTTTGGCGATGCAGTAGCCGTAGGCCGCGGCCTTGAAGGCGAAGGGATGGATCTCGGCGAGGGGGAAGTTCTGAAAGACGACGCGGGCGTTGGGGAAGTCCTGTACGAGGCGGTCCATGGTGGCCTGGGCCTCTTTGCAGTGCGGGCACTGGAGGTCGGCGAACTCGACCAGCAGGAGGTCCTTGCCGGCGGCTCCACGGTAGGCTCCGTCAGCGCGGTCCTGCAGGAGCTTGCGCGTCTCGGCAAAGGGGGTGGCTCCGAAGGGGATGACGCCAGAGGCATCGGCGATGGCGTGCTTGCCGTCAGGAAGAACGAAGAAGGCTGCGGAGGCTACCTTGGCGTTGGGCTTCTTGTCGGAGACGTAGACGACGATCTTGCTGACACCTTGAGCCTGAGTGGTCTGAATGGCCTCGACGCGCCAGATGCGGTCGGGGTCGTAGCCCCAGAGAGCCTTGAGAAAGGCATCAACCGTTTGCACGGTAGGAGTATTGGCGGTGAAGAATTTGGGGTTGACCGGCGGAAAGGGGTCGGGGCGGGTGGAGGGATCGAGCGTCTGGAGCTGCAGGGGTGTCTTCGGCGCGGACTGCGCTGGCGCAGGAGCAGCCTGGGCTGGCGCGGGCGATTGCGCGGGCTGCTGAGCGGCGGACTGGGCAGAGGCGAGGGTGGCTATGCCAAGAAACGGCGCCAGTGCAGTCGACAGAATGTAAGCTCTCTTCAAAATCAAAACCTTCCTTTTTTAACCAGCCGTGGAGGACCGTACGGCTATTAAACCTGAACTTTGACAGCAATGGGAAACCGGCGTCCGGTGCCGAAGGATTTCTGCGTGACCTTGAGGACGGGAGCGGCCTGCTGGCGCTTGTATTCGCTCTGCTCGACGAGCTTGAGCACGGAGCGCACGAGGGTGGGATCGAGGTTCTGCTCCTCGGCGATCTGCTCGGCGGAGAGGAAGCGCTCGACGTAGGCCATGAGGATGGGATCGAGGACGTCGTAGGGTGGAAGCGAATCGGTATCGCGCTGGTCGGGGCGGAGCTCAGCCGAGGGCGGCTTCTCGATGGTGTTGCGGGGGATGATCTCGCGGGTGCGGTTGGCGTAGTGGGACAGCTGGTAGACGCGGGTCTTGTAGACGTCGCCGATGACGGCGAGGGCGCCGACCATGTCGCCATAGAGAGTGCAGTAGCCAACGGACATCTCGGACTTGTTACCAGTTGTTAGAACGAGCGCGCCGAACTTGTTGGAGAGCGCCATGAGGAGGACGCCGCGGGTGCGCGACTGAATATTTTCTTCCGCGATACCAGCGGGAGTTCCAGCGAAGAGCGGAGCGAGGACCTTCTGGAACTGCGCGAAGACGTCGTGGATCGGGAGCAGCTCGAACCGGATGCCGAGGTTTTTGGCGAGGCTGCGTGCATCTGCAATGGAACCGAGTGAGGAATATTCACTGGGCATGCCGATGCCGACGACGTTTTCGGCTCCTAGAGCTTCGACGGCGATGGCTGCCACGAGAGCGGAGTCGATGCCTCCGCTAAGGCCGATAAGGACCTTCGAGAAGCCGCATTTGCGAACGTAGTCGCGGGTGCCGAGGACGAGCGCCTGCCATACCTCGGCGATCTCATCACAGGGAGCGGGAGGGGCCTGGGAGGTGTGGGGTATATCGACGACGACGAGGTCTTCGGCAAAACAGGCCGCGCGGGCGACGACGGTTCCGGTGGGATCGAGAAGAAGCGAGGAGCCGTCGAAGACCAGTCCATCGTTGCCGCCAACCTGATTGACCAGGAGCACGAAGGCGTTGTGCTGCTGGGCGATGGCGGCGAGCATGTTCTGGCGGACGGCGGGCTTGCCCTGGCAGAAAGGCGAGGCAGAGATGTTGACGATGAGGCGCGGATAGCGGTCAAGCTGCTCGGCGTTGGCCTGCCACTGGCTCATGAGCGCATCGACGGGATCGACGGGATAGAGCTGGCGCGGCCAGAAGTCTTTGTCGTTCCAGGCGTCCTCGCAGATGGTGAGGGCTATGGGCTGGTCGCCGATGGAGGTGAGCGACTGCGATTCAGCGGGCTCGAAGTAACGCTGCTCGTCGAAGACGTCGTAGAAGGGCAGAAGCATCTTGCGCTGGATGAACTGAACCTTGCCTGCAGAGAGCAGGACGGCGACGTTGGAGACGTGCTTGCCGTTGGAAGAGCCGGAGGGCATGACGGAGCCGACGATGAGAGAGGGGCGACCGGCGGTGGCGGTCCAGGCGGCGAGTTCGTCGACAGCCTGAACGGCACGGTCGAGAAAGGCGCTCTTTTCGAGAAAGTCAGCGGGAGGATATCCGCAGACGGAGAGCTCGGGAAAGACGACGAGCTCCGCGGTCTGCTCGGCTGCGCGGGCCGCATATTCGAGGATCTTTCTGGTGTTTCCGGTGAAGTCTCCCACCGTAGGGTTGATCTGCGCCAGAGCTATCTTCACAGCTCTAGTCTAACGCCTGCGGCTTTGCGTGTGGGGATGGAGGATGCCCTGAAGAGATTCGCGCTTTCGCACGAAGAATCCCACTCATGTGATGAGACGCATGAATGGGATGCCCGATGTGGTTAGAGGTTAGCTTCCGGTTCCGGCGAAGACTACGCCGAGAGTGCGGGCGAGAATCTTCATGTCGAGCCAGAGGCTCCAGTTCTCGACATAGGCAGTGTCGAGGGAGATGTAGCTGTCGAAGGATGGGTCCTGACGAGCTTCAACCTGCCAGAGTCCGGTGATGCCGGGCAGAACGTCGAGACGACGGAGGTGCTCGATGTCGTACTGCTCGACCTCGCGCGCGATGGGAGGCCGCGGGCCGACGAGGCTCATGTCGCCGCGAAGGACGTTGTAGAACTGCGGAAGCTCGTCGAGAGAGTACTTGCGCAGGTGACGGCCGACGCGGGTGATGCGGGGATCGTTGGCGATCTTGAACAGGACGCTGTCGCGCTCGTTCATGTGCGCGAGTTTTTCCTTCAGCTTGTCGGCGTCCTGCACCATGGTGCGGAATTTGTAGCAGGCAAAGGTACGACCCTTGCGTCCAATCCGGCTGGCACGATAGAAGATCGGTCCCTTCGAGTCCATGCGAACCGCAATGGCAATGGCGAGCATGATGGGGGAGAGGACGGAGAGCGCAATGGACGAGAGCGTGATATCGAGCACGCGCTTGAGCCAGAAGGCCCCGAGGGGAAAGTCGCGGCGGTGAAGTGGGATGGTCGGGAACTGGCCGACGTATTCGACGGGTGCGTTCCATGCGAGGCCATCGTAGAGGTCGGGCACGACGCGGACGTCGATGCCGGCCAGGCGAGCCTCTTCGACCGTGTTGATGACGAGCTTCTTGTCGCCGGGGACGGAGAAGAAGATCTCATCGACGAAGAGCGAGCGGGCCAGCGAGAGGCAGTTGCGGACATCGCCGACGACATCGGCGTCGCCGGACTCGGCCTCACGCTCGGTGAGGGCGACGAAGCCCTTGAAGCGATAGCCGAAGTGGGGGAGGGACTCCAGGTGATTGCGCAGAGCGTGGCCGACGCGTCCTGCTCCAACGATCAGCACATTGCGGGTCTCGATGCCCGCAATGCTGCGGCGATAGAAGCCGCGGCGCTGGAAGGCGCGGCGCAGGCAGAGCAGCACGGTCGAAAAGGCGACCGTAAGCATGACCACCATGCGCGAGACGGCATTGCCGTTGGAGAGGTAGAGCGTCCCGCAAAGAACGAGCCCGGCGGTGAGCGAGGCCTGGATTGTCATGCGCTGTTCATGCAGACCGCTGCGTCCCTGGATAGGCCCATAGAGCCCATAGGAACGCGAGAAAAGGATCAGGCACACCGCATACCAGATGACATAGAGCAATAGCGTATGGGAGGAAAGCACCTCTGGGGAGGCGTGCAGCGGGCCCGGTAGAGCCGAATCCACCACGTGGACCTGCAGAGCGATGAAACCTGCCACCAATACGGTTACAAGATCCAGCGAAGCCCAAATGAGGCTCGCAACGGAAGGACGACGAAAAACCCCCACGGAAGCCGATTGATCCCGACTGCCCCTGGCAGCTGACTTACGTCCCGAGACAATAACCTGCTGTAGATAATCTGGAGTCGCCATAATGTGTCACGCCATTGCAACCAGGTTCCCAGGCTTGGAAGTTGGCGGGGACGGTCCCAGACGTAATAAAAGAGCGTCATAACCAACAAGAGAAATTTCAGTTATACATTTGACACAAGGCTAGAAAGGAAAGTTGCTCTAAAAACCCACCTGTCATCATTAAGACAGATAACACTTCTATAAACAGGATACCGGTGACGATCGACTTACGCAACTAACGTCCACCTCGTTATAGAGGAAAAATGTAACTCCTGGGATTCCACTAAGGTGTAATCCCAATCTCAGCTTTTCTCGGTCATAGTGGATGTGATGCGCGTTGCGGAAGAAGTCTGCTTTTTATGAATATGGTATGACAAGCTCGTCAAGCTGAAGAAACTCGCGCAAGACAGGATCGTCGCTCTTCTCCATCTCTTCCATCGTTCCAAAGAAATGCGCCCTTCCCGCGTGAAGGAAGACGACTCTATCTGCAAGCTTTTTGGCGAATCGCATGTCGTGGGTGACGACGATGCTGGTGAGATGAAGCTGCTGCTTGAGCCGCTCGATGAGGTCTCCCAGAAGGTGCGCCATAAGTGGATCGACCATTGTGGTGGGCTCATCATAGAGGACTGCCTCGGGCTGCGAGGCAAGTGCGCGGGCTATGGCGACAGAGCGCTTCATGCCGGTGGAGAGATCGGAGGGTAGAAGATCTTCCATACCGGCGACTCCGACCATCTCGAGCAGACCCTTTACAACCTGAAGAATTTGATCCTCTGAGAGCTCGCCGCGCTCGCGCAGGGGGAAGGCTACGTTCTCACCGACGGTGATGGAGTCGAAGAGCGCTCCGTTCTGGAAGACCATGGTGACTTTGCGCCGGACGATCTGCATCTTCTGCTCGTTGTATCCGGTGATGTCGTCGCCTGCCACGCGGATGGTTCCGCTGTCGGGCTTGAGGAAGCCCATCAGCATCTGCAGCGAGACCGATTTGCCGACACCGCTGCGTCCGAGGATGCACAGGGTTTCGCCGGGAAGGACGCAGAAGCTGACATCTTCGAGAACGACAAAGCAGCCGAAGGACTTCGAGATCCATGAACTCCTCAACAACGGGAGCAACGTCGGCGGAGACCTCCGCCATGAGAGGAGCCTCGGGCTCGGAGCTCGGATCGAGGCGAACTGGATCCAGACGAGCTGGATCGAGACGATCGTCGGAGACGTGCGCGGAGCCCTCGCCATCGTCTTTCTGAATAGCCTCGCGCTTGTCGCGATCCGGCGGGCTGTCCTGTTCGGGGGTGCCGGATTGCGAGCGCATGGATGGTTCACCAGCCATTGGATCTCCTCCTGGATATTGTTGCATTTCAGGAGGCTGACCTGACAGACGAGATCGCTTATG
>Ga0193743_1002848_pt1 | contig 11828 bp, 8 predicted proteins | sample L2c2metaG_FD_143038 | JGI IMG/M metagenome (GOLD analysis project Ga0193743, IMG submission 143038) | Soil microbial communities from a riparian zone of the East river system, Colorado, United States - L2c2 | ecosystem: Environmental > Terrestrial > Soil > Riparian zone | place: USA: East River... | reverse complement strand
TACTCAGTACTCAGCAATCAAGGAAAGGTTCGAGAATCGAAAGTGATTGTTTTCATTTTGTCAAAACCATGAAACGACTCCATGACATACCCAACCAAGAGACTTGACCAAATAGCTGAGGCTGTAATGTACCTGGGACAATAAAAGGCACACATGGGTGTGTACATACGCGACACGACAACCCCTTGAGAAAGCTAGCCACTGAGATGATGTGCTCATAACGAAGCGACCCCTTCGTCGTTTGTCCCATCATTTCCAATTTTTCATTTTATTTTTTTTTCATTTTTTTCAGGTCGTCGTGAACTAGCGATTCAAATGATGCGTTGCGCGATCACACTTGAGGAGACGTTTACTCTGCAATACACAAATGTGAATCAGATATTCGATGGCTTATGAGTGTTTAAGAAAAAAAAAAGAAAGGTGTGCGTACTAGAACGGGCTCTCATCTTTCTGCGTTTGCGTCGGAGCCTGCGAGATCTCTTTTTCTTCCACTTCTCTCTCATTTTCTGTTAGAGAGATATAAAGGTAATCAGTGCTTGAATGACCGACAATGTAGAACCGTTGGGTACGAACTGTTTATGATGGTGGAGGAGCTTGGGGTGTCTGGGAATCGTCTGACAACCTTGATGGATGGTGCTGTACAGTTCTTATATAATCGTTCCCACATCTTTGATTTGGACTTTTAGGTCCGCGCAGGTGAGACCCGGAAGTAACTTTAGACTCGGTACTCAATTCTCAGGTTGCTAGTAGCAATACAGAATCAATGAATTTTTTTACAGTTTTCTGTACAATGAGCTCGAGAATTGATGTTCATGCGACTCATCTGACAAGCCAGAAGTTATCTATACTATGGAGCGAGATTGAGTCGCAACGATGTACATCACAGTCACAGCCAGACACTTGTTGATGCGCTGCAGGCCGGTGGTGTTGACAAGAATTAGTCACTCGGGAGTGGTAAGACTCGATGAGCTTCCTAGCCGAGAAATGTGAAGAATATAATACCAAAAACATATGCTCTTTTCAAAAAAAATAAAATTGTATGGCCTAAATAAATTGCTCTAGCTGAACGTGACAACAGCGTCGACCACCTTATTACTTACCACCGATGACATGGGGATTAAGCGCTATGACCAAGTACCTCGGGAGCGATCCTCTGCTCAACTTGATTCAACTTATCCACCCACTGCTCTAGACGCTTAGCCAAACCCCCGATTTGCTCCCGTGACAGAACCCGCGGTTGTACCCACGTGATGACCGCGTTTTGTTCGACTTGGTCAAGAGAGCCTGTAATGAGCTTGAGGCTGATTGGAAAAAAGAAAAATAAAGGTCAGATTTTTCTCTGGCAAAGAAAGTAGGAAGCGTAGGAAATTGACGATGGGCTCGAACATTGCGTACCGATCCCAGGGTGTGCGGACGAAGGGGGTGGAAGTTTATAAAGAAAGATACAAGGGAGCTGAAAATGGGAATAAAAAATAAATTCACCTTAGTGCTTTCATCACCAAATGTTCGACCTCATTGACGGGTAACCGGGTTTCTTCAGCGATCGTTTGGAAACTCATAGTGCGATCACTGGCATGGCGTTTGAACACAGATTCAATAAGAGCCATGAGACAGATCTTCTGACGGAGGAAGGGGTAGTTCTCTTGTAGAATAGCCTGTAATAAGAGACAGGGATTCAATGTCGTCATACTTGCATCAGACTGGAGGGATGGTATACCTCTTTAGGGAAAAGTGGCGCGAGAGCTTCGAATTTGCCAATGTTCCCCTCATTGAATGTGAACAGCAATTTTTTCAGCCATTCATGTTGAGTGCCATTGAGAGAGTCAAGGATGGGATGCATCAACTGGATACAACCAAATTTAAAGTTTTCTTCTATCAGCTTGGGATTCATCGCAGGCCCACTCACCAGCTCTCCAAAATTATAGATGGTGTCACCAAGAAATGCAGAGACGCTAAGATCATGTGCGCGAATCAACCGCTCCTCTGGCGACATATCTTTTTCTAAATCCACACAAGCAAGATAGAGGAGAGAATTCCGATAGTAAGGCGCGTATTCTGCTTTTGCCTGAAAAAAAAAAGAAGATTCTGAAATCAGAACGCAACCATTACGACCTATAGAAATGCACCAACCTTATAGTAATCAGCCCCAACGCCATAATACGCTGCGTTTACGCCGTTCTCTAATACGCTGCGTTTACGCCGTTCTCGACGCCCTCAAGCGTATCGAGGATCTTCCATGCCGCATCCATATCTGATTTCGTCCCTTCGAGATCACCATACAGAAGCTTTGCATGCGCGATAGATGCGAGGAGTAGAGTATGGGCCTCTTTTGACTTTACCGTGTCAATTCGTGATAATAGAGAGGTAAGGAACGCGAGGTGAATCTGTGGATCTGCAGACAAAGATATTGTGGAAAAGGGTCACGTTCTCAGTCTGTCTGGAAATATAAAAACAGAACAAACGAACTGTCGATTTCTCTGGCCACTTTGACAGCCATCTCAGCCAAGCGCAGTTGGTTGATCTTGCTCTCAAAGTCCCTCACAAACCGCTCGAATACGTCTACCCGATACCGATGCGTTTGTGGATGATCGAAGAATTGGATAACCTTTTGAGTTAATTGATGCCATAGTCTGGTTCACCGTTAGACAATATTGCATCAAATTAATGATAAAGAGACGCACTTGCGCGTATATAATGATCTGAAAGATTCAAAAAATGGATGAAGTTCGGGTGGTGTGGCAGACAGTGCGGTGGAAATAAACTCGTCCAACACAAGTTTTGGCGGTTGCGGTAGAGACATGGTCTTCCCCTGCGTTCTGTCAGTTGTTGTGATCTAGTCGTGGTTGGAGGAACGCGTCACCTGGGGGCAATAGTCGGTTGTGTTTGGTTTTGGCCAAATTTACAAACACCATACGCGGAAATAGTAATTTAGTGAGAATACAGTCCCATAATGATGATGATGATTTGAATAATAATAATGTACAGAGTTGGACAGAAAGTTGTTCGTTGAACGTCGAATGATGATACATGGATGGTGGATAAAATACCTGAAAGATTCAAAAAATGGATGAAGATCGGGTGGTGTGGCAGACAGTGCGGTGGAAATAAACTCGTCCAACACAAGTTTTGGCGGTTGCGGTAGAGACATGGTCTTCCCCTGCGTTCTGTCAGTTGTTGTGATCCAGTCGTGGTTGGAGGAACGCGTCACCTGGGGGCAATAGTCGGTTGTGTTTGGTTTTGGCCAAATTTACAAACACCATAAGCGGAAATAGTAATTTAGTGAGAATACAGTCCCATAATGATGATGATGATTTGAATAATAATAATGTACAGAGTTGGACAGAAAGTTGTTCGTTGAACGTTGAATGGTGATACATGGATGGTGGATGAAATACAACAGACTAGAGTTTGATATTGTAATGAGGAAACGGAAAGAGATCTACTTTGCAGGTATGGAACAAGGATGAAGAGGAGATTGGGGTCCTTAATAGTTCCGTAAAATCATCCTTACCACCGCCCTAAGAGGTAGGGTTATGATATACCCAATACGATAGACGATATTAGACGTGAGCGAGTAGGGCCATGCCAAGAGTGGGTAGTTTGGGTTCGAGTCGATAGACTCCTCTTCCAGCACCGGCTCAAGAGGGGTCGATGGCGAAAAGCTTCCAGAGAGCGTGCGCTTTGAATACCTCCTTGGTTCAGAAACCGCAGCATTAGCTGAAAATAATGCCGAAGGGGAAAGCAGGGAGCTGAACAAGTTTTGATTGGGAGGAGCGGTCGCCCATGCCGGCATGATGTATCCTATCACGGAACGAACGGATGTCTGGACAGCGTCCAAATCGGTCGATAGGGAGGCTCCCTTCTCTTTCACATTTCTGGTATTCTTGAGCGCAACAACGACTTGTTCGACTTCCTTTATTTTGCCTTCGTACTTGTCCCATTTGCGTTCCTGTTTGCGCATAGCATGTTCCACAGCGTCAACAGCGTCATCAACGTATTCGTATACGTCTTCGGTAGTATTGGCAATTTTGGACTTGATTTTACTGACATATTTTTCCATCTGGGCAACGCGCTTTTCGAGGAGAAGATGTTGTTCCTCGCTACCAACGTGGACAGGTGAGGGGCGATGGACGTAATCTTGTAGCTCCATTGTGCGCTTACTTAATCGATCGACGAGGTGAGCCCATGGTCTCATACCGGTGGCAAGCACGAATAAGCCGGTGCTAAACCAGGAAACAGCATCTGGACCGAGGACGGAAGCAGTCGCGTAACGAAGGAGAGAGGCCCCGAGAAAAGGAGAGAGGAACGTGAGGGAGAGAGGCCCCGAGAAAAGGAGAGAGGAACGTGAGGAATAGGAAGAAGAATTCGAACCTGCGAAGCTCCGAAGCCGCTAATTGCGCATAATGAGCCTCTGCGGATTCGGGATCTGGTTGAGAGGCATGACGGGGCGGATATCTCCGCCTGGACTGTTGATAGAGCATCCAGGGGACTAGACGCAAATGGATTAATATCACCGTGTCGGAAACAAGCATGGACAATCGTACTTTCAATTATTTGGTGCAGATAGAAGATGAGGAGTACGATGAGGAGCAAATTCTTGATGTGGTCCCCGCCAGTGAGCCAATTACCTACGGGGGAAACTAGAGCCACGACAACCGCCAAATCAAATTCGTACCAAGCTTTAGATTTGGGCGACAGAGGACCAGAGTTATCATAGGTATGACGGCGATGCACATTTGTCGTATCGACCGTTGGTCGTAAGTGTTCATGCTTTTCAAGACCCTCAGGGCGCTCGTCCTCCTCGCCGGCCTTCTCGTCGTCATTTTCGCTGCCGCTGGTATCTGACCGACTCTCGTAGTCCGTGAACGAAGATGGGGCGATATCTTCGACTGAATCCTGGTGCTTCATCTCTGGTATGATTTTGGCATCCGCCAGGCTTGAGAGGGATGAAGCTCGCTCGAGAATACGTATCCTTCTTCGTAAAGGAATTTCTGGCTGAACAGCTGTGGTTTTTGTACTCATGACACCACTGTTTAAAGGGAAGGTGAAACGTGAGCATTGAGCAATGAGCATGGTATGACATTGTATCACGTGCCCTGATCCTGGTGATTAGATTAGATTTCCGCCTAGAGTAAAACATCAATTTTTTTGTGGAAAGGGGCCGAGCTCAAGCCGGCACAGGCGAGTAGTTAAAAATACGAGAATAGGAGCTGAAAGAAGAAAAAAAGATAAGAAAAATTGGTTAAACACAAGGAAGAGACTACTGTATATAAAGGGAGGCCACTAGGACATAAAGGATGTTAAAGAAAATGAGGATTACGACGGCTCCGCAGGACCTCGAGGATTCTCTCCTCCTCATCCTGATTCTCCGACTGGTCACGAGTCTACCTCTCGTCCATTTACACTTTAATTACATTCTTATTTCGGCAATCTCTACCAAGCAAGGCAAAGATATATTATCATCATTACATAAGGGCTCAACGTTCAACGGCAAGTCTCCCTGCTTCCCTTTCTTCGTTCATGTCCTAAACATATCATTTTTGGAGATTACAGATGCGGAATGAAGGAAGTCCACTTCACATTCTCAAGCGCACTGGGTGGTAGCGACCTAAGCGAGATGCACGCTTCCACAAGAAGGTACAACCGTGCCGGAAAATAAACAAACGTTCCTAGAAAACAAACCATCACTAACGTCCGCAAGACATTAAAGTCATCGTAGCCTTCTTGCATCGTTGCGGATTCGATGTCTGCAAGCATTGGGAACAGTGTGAACGCATTTGGGGCTATGGCAGCCAACAGGGCAGAGACACGCCAGATGGTTTGCTCGACATGAGTGGGGAAGGAGAAATTCCATGCGATGCAGTGGATTGCACCGAAGATGAGAAATTCCATGCGATGCAGTGGATTGCACCGAAGATAGCTGCTATTGAACCACCACCGACGGATAATAATTCTTTTGTAGAAGGGTCGAGGCTTCTAGCATAGAATGTATGAACCCTTTCCGAGTGATTAGGAATGGATGTTGAACCCGACATGGATATTCCAGCCATCGCAGCGAATGGAGTGAGGTGCAGGAAGATAATAGTCCGCCATAACCAGGAGTTTTCTTGGCCAGGTCGATATGTAAATGCAGTTGAAGCTTTGCTAGCTTGCCGGGATAAACCTCCTGATGGATCCTTCGGAAGAATGTGGGTCGAGTTTTGGTTGGAGGGAATTCCGGGGGTGATATGGATGCAAACATCATCACGTAGACTTGGGCGGCGCGATACCGTAAAAACCGTGGGTTGAACACCGCTTGTATTTTCAAGGGGAATTATAGGAATGGTACAAATATGAACATCATCACATAGACTCGGGCTGCGGGATACTGTAGGGACCGTGGCTTGAATGCTACGCTTTTCAAGGGGAATTACCGAGGTGGTATGAATGTCAATACCATTACGTAGAGTTGGGCTGCGCGATACCGTAGGAGCTGTGACTTGAACACCACATATCTTTTCAAGGGGAATTGCCGGGGTGATATGAATGCCAATATCACCAAGTAGACTTGGGTTAAGTGATACCGTAGGAGCCTCGGTGGCTTCAATGCCACGTATATTTTCAAGGGGAATTACCGGGGTGATATGACTGTGAATATCATCACGTAGATTTGGGCTGCGCGATACCGTATGAGCCTCTGTAACTTGAATACCACGTATATTTTCACGGGGAATCAGAGGAATAGCATGAATGTGAACGTCATCACGTAGGCTTGGGCTGCGCGATACCGTAGGAGCTGTGGCTTGAACACCATTTATATTTCCAGGGGGAACCGAACTTGTTGTGCAGGGTTCCGGGTTGTCATGCAGTAATGAAACTTGGGCCTCATATGATGTGGGATCCTGAAGGACAGAACAGATGTTGCCTGTTGCAGTCCAGGGGGTACTTACACCGGTATCAGATGTAATCGCTGGGATTGGAACGGATTCAATCGGGTCTGAAGTTTTTTCGCTAGAGCCCTTGTCTGGGTTGCGCGAGGTTTTAAGGAAGACAGGAACAGAACATCGGATATCCACAGGTTTATTCCACCAGAAGAAATATAAGACCCCATTCAAAACAGCGAAGGCCATGGTTACTAACTCAATCTCGGTGAGGGCCAGATGCTGCGCTAGTCGTGCGAAACACTGAGCAATAAACCACGATGTCTGAAGGATGACGATGCCTTTCGCTAGAAGATCCCCCTTGCTGCGGTCTTCAATCTCTTTTTCGGTGATTACTGGAAATTCAATGGCATCAGAATCCATGAGATTTTGTAATTTATCTGCGGAGAGGATCCCTAGTTGTTGATCGCCATCATAGAGCATAAATCCGCCCATCTGAATAAAAAATCCATGAGTCTTGGTCCACCCGTATGCTAATAAGTTGTTGGATTGATCAGGATAAAATTTAGAATAATGCCTATTCACCTCTAAATTGGTCTGCGATTACGCGTGCTCCCAACCATTGTCGTATAGCCCAACATGTGACCATTTCGGGGGCGAGCAACATAAAAATCATTGACCAAATCCTTCGACCCATCACTTTCCAGAAACCATCTCTTCGAGCAGGTATGTTCGGATGAATTGCGACCCATGTGCAGGCGAAAATCGTCAACAAGCAGCTCCAGACAATGCCGACGATGTTTCTGCCCTGCGAATTGTTTGTTGGACATTGACAAGGAACACAAGATGCCGCTAAAGAGAGGGCATCTAGCCTAGGAGCGATATGATGTGATTCCGGAAGGAAGGTGAAGCTTGAAGAGGTTGATACAGGATTCGCATTGATGTTAGTAGTGAGAAAGAAGCTCAGGAGGGCGATAACTGCTAACATGGACCACAGTTAGAAAGAAAGGAACGTTGGAAGCGTCCGAGTTCGATCTCCATGTCGACAATGGACATACTTAGAACAGTCAAACGTTTCGTAAAGCTGGTCAAGTCGCTGGTACAGCATTACATATCAGGACATATGGTCATTACTAATCAAAGTTATTTAAATAATCGATGACCTTGAACCCTACACTATGTAAGTACTGGACTCGGAAGCATACAGGACTGATCTTTCAATAACTGGTCCACTCGGCGAGTATTGGGTACAAAAGATTCAAATTCCAAAATGACGACCTGGCCTTCCTGATGTCTCTCTGCCAGTGAGCTCTCCCGGAAGTTGGAACTATCTAGTGATTTCGGCTGGCCTCCAAATCCAACTTTCTGCCTTGATAACGCCTTGATGCCCTTGGTGAGATCGCCTGTTAACGTGTCGAAAAGAGCTGTTCAGAGCGGGCCCAGACCTGGCTAGTAACTGCCTTCTCGCTGCAATGTGCCTACTATCTCCATTGGATGATTAACTTGTATAATCTTGTGAGTGATAAACCAACCTCATTTGTTATTTTTGGGGGTTTACCACAAATGTCAGGTTTAAATTACAAAGTATAATGATCGAAGCCAACATGCAACCACATTGGTTGGGCCCCTCGCACTCGTGACTTCTTGATTTCAGTCTGAGTGAAAAGATTTTGTGGATGCTGAAATATCCGCTTTGATGCTGACCCGTGACTTCTTGATTTCAGTCTGAGTGAAAAGATTTTGTGGATGCTGAAATATCCGCTTTGATGCTGGAATGAAAGGGCATTTGTCCTCGACATATCTATCGAGACCCTCGCTCATAACTTTGGTCTCGACTCTTTCTCGTAATGTCGCCTACACAGCCACAGCACATACACACTTCCTATTACGGACTCAATGTTCTCGCCGCTTTATGGCTTCCGCTTTCTGAACTCCCCTTGTCCTTCTGGCTGATATACGTAGATGTTAAAATGTCGAACAGGCTAGGTGTCTTTGTTTCCAAAGAGGGATTTCAGTTATTGTGTCCATTTATGGCAGCTACCTGAAGTTTCTTCAACTTACACGAACGCCTCCTTGTTCTCTGGATCCTTTTTATCTATGGCGCCAGGACGTCTGCTCCTCTCTTTCTGCCTGACCTCTTCGCGTTCAATAAACGACATCCATCTTGCGTCATCTCTTTCTTTGGCTGTTCAGGGCCTGACTAGACAACCCTGATAACAAACATGGCCGTTGGATTAGCCATCCTGTCTTTTCTCTGTGTTGCCTTTCTCTCTGTATTTATTTCAGCACAGCGCGTACGCACGAGCGTTCCAAGGCTAGCTATCATCCTTTGGCTATGTGGATATAATCTCGTGCGTGGAATTAATATGCTTGTCTGGGCTGGAAATGTAGAAATATATGTTCCGGTCTGGTGCGATATCGGCGAGCTTTTGATTTCTCGTTGCCGTTTATATAATAAACAAACCTTTGAATAGGTACCAATCTCATGTTGGGTGCCAACCTGGCCATACCTGCAGCATTCCTCTGCGTTTCGCGACAACTAGAACTCCTGTCGTCGATGAGAACCATTCCTTCTCATCCGACAGTAGTACGAAACCGCTTGATGTTCGATATTTTCATGTGTTACCTATTGCCTATATTTTACATGTTATTGCGTACGTTTTATGCCTCCACTCCTTTGACTATTTTTTTTTTCTGACATTTTTCGCCCGCCAGATCTGGTCGTTCAAAATCACCGATTTGATCTTGTTGAAAACCTTGGTTGTTCAGCATCTGTAGACCCCTCTGTGGTTGGGTTTTCAATAATGTGGATTCCGCCTCTCGTTATATGTAGCATAAGCGTCATATTTTTCGGTTTGCTGTTTTCTCGTTTAAGGATTTTAAAAAGGCTTATTCAAGTTTGGATGGCAGCTCTTTCGATTCATAACTCTTCTCGCCACGGTGTATCTCATTTTTCAAAACACCTTGAATCTCGATCAACAACCATGACTTCTTCGTCGTTTTTCCGCTGTTTGATTATATCCATGGCCACGACAATTGCCACCGGCGTAGTCTACCTTTTCTGCTCGTTTTCCGGTCCTGCGTTACACCCGTGGTCGTGGACCGCCGTCCATGCATCGATGTCTGAAGTTAACATCGTTTCGTCCCAGGATGACGTTACATCCATTCAGCTCGCTTGGTGGGGTGGCCTCGTCGTCTCGATCCTCTATCTCCTGCTGTCCTTCTGTCTTGGTGAAGAGACCCGGGTTATTTTTCAATGGATCAGAAAGCAGGCCACTCGTGAGAGGGGTTTCGTCCTGCCTATCCAGTGCGTTTTCCCGTCGTTTATTCGAAACTTCCGTCAACTTATTTTTTTCTCTTACTATTTCGCTTATAGACTTCCCAAAGTGACTCAACCTCCTTGGTCAAAAACCCAACCTTTAACTGTTGAATATAAGTCGGCCTGGGATGATATGTTGGACGTCAAGGGTCCGAAGGCCAAGGAAAAGGCTGGAAACTCATCGTCTATGAGAATTTCAACCTGTTCTAGTCCAACCCCTACCATCAGTACGGTACTTACCGAGGACGAGGCTTTTATGGCCTCTACGCTCTCATATCTTGGTTCACCAACAGCGAAAACTCTTGGTCTTTCAGGATCGCCTGTTCCTCGAAGGGCCTTTGATATATCTCCCAGACCGCGAATTCCTTCCCCTTTTTCTCCCATCCATCTCAAGACGACTGACAATCCAGTGCCCACCCCGCCCACTTCTCCTCTCCCCAGTCTTCCGAATTTATGCTATATGTCACGCTCACAATCTCACCCTCCCATCTCGTGTTCGGAAGACACGATCGCGAATCGGACGCGAGAGCCCGACAGCATCTCCAAAGAGACCCGCCATGACAAGCCCCAGTACCCGGAGCTTGCAAAGGAGCTGAAGTCAGGTGGACATAATCGCGGCAAGTGATTCATAAGACAAATGCCAAAGAAATGATGTAGATATGGTAACGTTCGTTACTATTTGGTTTTCTGACGTCGACCTAGATGGAATCTTCGTCCTTCAAATTTTCTCTCCTTTCTCGTTTAGCAATGTTCCGGTTCGCCGCATTACTTATCATTTCAGATCGTGACTCTTTTGTATCTATTCTTGAATCTTTCCACCCATGTGTAGCATAGTTTGTTGTTTCTTGGTTGTATTCTTCCCTGAGTTCTTATCACCGTTATGAAGTCCGTGCCTTATTATGCATTGCCTGAAATACACACAATTGTGAGCCTTTAAATAACCTCAGGCTAGAGCCTCGTCACAGTAGTCGCCTGTTATCGACTCATCCATTGTCCGACAATCGTCTATTTTATGTAAGTACTACTTAGTTAAGTTAGGAAGCGTTATTGTCATGGACAGGTACGTGTCTTCATCTGAGCTTCGTCCGACGGTTCTCCGGCTCGATTTTGGCGTTCCCTTCTCCTTTTTTTGTTGTTGTTGTCTAGGGTCAAGGAACCGAATAACTGATACTTTTTCGAAACACTGTAGATCATCCAGCGGCTTTCCCTTTCCCTTTCCCTCCTTAATCGGGCTATCCTTGCTTTTCATCCAAACGAGCTCAAAAAATCACCGCGCTTCATTCTCGACTTGCGCATTTAATTGTTTTTGGCTTTCAAATTCAAGGTTAGTACTCATCGACATCCTTCGTGTGCCTATGCGGGATAAGTATGGTGGGCTATCGGCTTTGTTGTATCTATTACCGTACTCGCGAATTGCCATTTGGTTGTTCATGCTGACTCCTGAGCTCAATCAAGTGCGTGCCGGCGTTATAATACCGCTACTTTCCAAATTCTCTCCTTTCAAAGTTTTTGTTGTTCTTGCATGGGTGAATTACCAAGTTATTACAATGGTAATTGGTGAAAAATTACAAATTTATTTCAAGTTTTATTGACTTTGCTATTTGACTTTCCAGTTAATTTGATATCTCCGCCAGTGCGAGTTGAATAAT
>Ga0193743_1002847_pt1 | contig 11833 bp, 10 predicted proteins | sample L2c2metaG_FD_143038 | JGI IMG/M metagenome (GOLD analysis project Ga0193743, IMG submission 143038) | Soil microbial communities from a riparian zone of the East river system, Colorado, United States - L2c2 | ecosystem: Environmental > Terrestrial > Soil > Riparian zone | place: USA: East River... | reverse complement strand
CGATCTCTGAGACTCCCGCTGCTGTCGCTATGGTTCGGAAGGTTTGACGAAGATCATTGCCCCATTTTGACGACTCGTCTCGGTCTTCCTTGGTTTCCGCTGGGCGATATCGATGCGGAGCGCGGCGCCAAGACGCGCTGCGCACGCCTTCAGCGCCGGACATCGAGACCGATCTCGACGGCAATACGAAGATTCTGGAGCGCCCGGACATGGGCGTGCCAGTCGTCAAAGCTCCCAATATTGGTGGTCTCACGGAGGCGTCGAACGCAGCGGGCGCAGCAGCTCAGCAAGCGACGACCCCGACGCAATCCAACGGCAATGCCCAACCCTCCATCATCATCGTGGAGGTGCTTGGCTTTGGGGGTGGAAGCGCGGACGAGCCTGCAAGCCAGGAGGAACAGCATCGGCGACGAGATGGTGCGAATGAACAACGGAGTCAGACCCCGGACAGCGCCTACCAAGTGTTAGGTGCCGGCGAAATGACGGCGGACGAAGCTCGGCAGATAATCGCTGAACGTCGGCACCGTTCTGGCCGGTGACGACATGTTTCGTCGGGTTACGCTGATGAACAGGGTTTGTCTGCCATCGGACAGCGGAAGCGAGCCAACGTTTTCAATCCTCGTTGCGCTTGCGTTGGCGCGCCATCGCGCGTGCCTATATCGAGGCGGCGCCCGACCGCTGCGTGTGGGCGAGCGACTGGCCGCACCCGGTCCCGGTCGTCCAACGACGCCGATCATCGCGATGGTGTGCTCAAGCGGAGATGCTGCGGGGAGCCGGTTCGAGAGCGTTGATAACGTCCTTTGCTCCTGCGACCGTGACCGGGCGGCTGACGGGAGGAGACCCGCCATCCAGCGGTGGCAGGCTGATCGCCGCGCGCAGCCCCTTCTGCTTGTTGATCAAGATGATATCTCCGCCATGGTGGCGAACAATGGTCCGGGCAATGGAAAGGCCGAGACCTACGCCTCCTGTTTCGCGGTTCCGCGAATTCTCTATCCGGAAAAAGGGTGTAAAAACCTGCTCTTTGGCGCTGTCGGGAATACCGGGTCCATCGTCCGAGACGATGATTTCGATACTATCTGCTTGCCTCTCCACACTGACGCGCGCCCGCTCGCCATACCGAATGGCATTTTCGACGAGGTTGCGGCACGCCCGGCGGAGTGCGGCTGGTCGGCAGCTGTAGCTGATCTTCTGCCCCTCAGAAAAGGAGACATCATAACCGAGTTCGGCGAGATCGTCGCAGAGACTTTCCACGAGAGCCGAGAGGTCCACGGTCCGCGTGTTCTCTGCGGTTGCATCTTCGCGAGCGAATGCGAGAGTAGCCTCCGTCATCGTCTGGATCTCGGCAATTGTGGAGAGCATTTTCTCGCGGACGTCCTCGTCGGGCACGAATTCTGCACGCAAGCGGAGCGAGGTCAGGGGTGTGCGCAGATCATGGCCGATGGCGGCCAGCATTCTGGTGCGATCGTCGACGAAACGGTGCAGGCGCGCTTGCATGCGATTGAATGCCTCGGCCGTACGTCGGATATCGTCGGGGCCGGTTTCCGGCAGCGGTACGATCTCCTGACCACGGCCGAGGGCTTCGGCCGCTACGGCCAGGCGGCGCAATGGTTGCGCGATGCCGCGTGCGGCGAATACGGCAATGATCGACAACAACAACGCCGAAAGGCCGAGCGCTACGGTGGATTGGGAGGTCCAAAAGCCGTCTTGCGCGGGTTTGGCAAATGCCGTGTTCAGCCATGCGCCGTCCGCCAACTGAACGGCCAATCCCATGCCGGTGGCGTCATCGAGATAAAGAAATTTCGCTGGTCGGGACAGCGGCCAAGCTTCCGGCTTTAGATCGATCCATTGCGAGGAGGTGGCGCTGCCACCGCTGGCATTATTTCGGGCGAAATCCAGTCTCACCTCAGTCGGCACGCTATGGCCGGGAAAGGACACGCGGGGCAATGGCTGCGCCAAACGCTCCCATGCCTCCTCTCGCCACGCGGAGGCATCCTTCAGACCGTTGGTCGATATCCAATATCTCGCTGAACTGGTGTTACTGGCGTTGAGGATATCGGTTTGAAGCGCCGGAGGCGTCGCCTCCAGGACCCGGGCGAGCGAAGCGCACCGGCTGAGTATCTCGCCCTTCGCGGTCTTCCGAATCACCTGCCCGTGCTCATCCCAGGAAATGAAGAACACGACTGCTTGTGACAGCATTAAGGACAGCAGCGTGAAACAGATGAAGCGGGCCGCGAGGCTGCGCTTCCACAAGCTCATCATGGCTGCTCGACCTCTGCGACGAGGCTGTATCCACCGCCCCAGTGAGTCTTGATCAATACCGGTACTTTCGGGTCAGCCTCGATCTTCTTCCGCAAGCGGCTGACCTGATTGTCAATGCTCCGGTCGAACGGATCGGCATCTCGGCCGACCGTCAGGTCAAGGAGTTGATTGCGGCTGAGTACCAGGCCGGGATGATCGAGAAATGCGCATAAGAGGCGGAACTCCGCTGTGCTGAGCGGCACAGCAACGCGGTCGTGTCCAACCAACTCGCGCCGGCTGACGTCAAAGGTCCACCGATCGAAACGTACAGCCTTGGTCGCGAGCCGGCCCTTTTGCGGCGGCAGGCTTTGGACTCGTCGAAGCACCGCTTTGATACGGGCGAGGAGTTCGCGGGGATTGAATGGCTTGCTCACGTAGTCATCGGCGCCTACTTCCAGGCCGACGATTCGATCGGTCTCCTCCGCCATGGCAGTCAACAGGATAACGGGAAGGTCCGTGGTGCTTCGCAGATAGCGGCAGAGGGACAATCCGTCCTCGCCTGGCATCATGACGTCAAGAACCACCAGGTCCAGAGCACTTCGCTCCAGCAAACGGCGCAATGCGACAGCACTCTCCGCAAGGCTGATGCGGTAGCCATGCTGCATCAGGTATTTGCCGACCAGATCGCGAATATCACGATGATCGTCCACGACGGCGATGTGCGGTGCCGAGTCCATCTAGTTGCTCCGTTCCGGATCATACTGAAGTCCAGCACCCAACCCATCGGAAAAGTGTAACAAAATGTATCGGCCGCGTACGATCGGCTGAAATCACATCCTTGTGGCATAGCATCGCTGACAGCATCATGGCATCGGATCGCGATCGCAGGATATCGAAACATTACAGTATCACTAAGCGATCCACCGCGGGAAAACCGTCGAAAGATGACGCACCGACGTGTACGTCCGGCGCGTCATTTTCGGTCACGCGAGGTTGTGGTTCTTCAGCGGCATCGTCCGCATGCGCTTGCCGGTTGCGGCGAAAAGCGCATTGAGGACTGCTGGCGCTGCGACAGCTATGGTTGGTTCGCCGACCCCGCCCCAAAAACCGCCGGAGGGCATGATGATCGTCTCCACCGCCGGCATCTCCGACAGACGCATGACCTCGTAGGTATCGAAGTTCTCCTGCTCCATGCGGCCGCCTTTGACGGTGCATTCGCCATAGAGAGACGCCGACAGACCGTAGACGAAAGACCCTTCAACCTGACGTTCGACTTGGGCAGGATTGACGACGTGTCCAGAATCCGTGGCGGCCACGATGCGGTGAATTTTTAGTTTGCCGCGATCGACAGAGATCTCCGCCGCTGCGGCGACATAGCTGCCAAATCCCATGACCTGGGCGATGCCGCGGTGGACACCGGAGGGTGGCGGCGTATCCCAGTCGATCCGCTTGGCGGCGGCTTCCAGTACGGCGAGATGCTTGGGATGGTTAACCATCAGCTTGCGCCGAAAAGCGAGTGGATCGATGCCGGCTGCATGAGCAAGCTCATCTATGAAACATTCCAGATAAAGCGCATTCTGATTGAGGTTCACGCCACGCCAGAATCCCGGTGGGATAGGAGGATTGCGCATGGCGTGGTCGACAAGCAGATTCGCCACGGTATATCCGACGGCGCCTTCCGTTCCTCCGCTGTTCAGACCTTGGAAAACGGCTGGATCCTTACCTTTCTGCAGATTCTGCGGGAGCACGGCCGCAAGGATTGATTGACCCGAGATGCGCATATGAAGTGCGGCGAGATTGCCTTCGGCATCAAGAGCGCCGGTCAATTTGCATTGGGTTGTTGGATGATAAGCGCCGTGAAGCATATCTTCCTCGCGTGACCAGATGAGCTTAACCGGCGTGCCGGGAAGCTCCTTTGCGATACGAACGACCTGGCGTACATAATCCTGGAAATTACCGCGTCGGCCGAAGCCGCCGCCGAGATGCATTTTGTGGACATCGCATTGTTCCACCGGAAGACCAGACGCCTCAACCGCCGCTGCCAGGCTTGTTTCTCCGTTCTGGGTAGGGGCCCATACCTCGCATTTTTGTGTTGTCCACATAGCGGTGGCATTCATTGGCTCCATGGTTGCATGAGCTTGATAGGGGAAGGCATATATGGCGCTAACAGTCTTGCTCGCCTTGGCGAGTGCCGTACGTGCGTCCCCGATGGAGGTGCCAACAAAGATATTGTCGTCACTATCGAGTCCTGCTTTCAGGGTCTCGGCGATCGATGCGCTCGTGAGATTTTTGTTGGGTCCTTCGTCCCAGGTAATCGGCAATGCATCGAGTGCAGTCTTTGCTCGCCACCAGGTGTCGGCCACCACCGCAACTGCGGTGTCGTCAACCCGTACGACCTTGCGCACGCCCGGCATTCTCGTTACAGCCGTCGCGTCGAAGCTCGCGATCTTACCGCCGAAGTTAGGGCAGGCCTTGATTGCAGCGTTAAGCATGCCGGGCAGCTTGAGATCGACACCGTAGACCTGTTTGCCGGCCAGCTTATCCGCGGTGTCGAGTCGCGGGAGCGGTTTACCGGCGATGGTCCAATCTTTGGGGTCCTTGAGCTTGACGTCGCTGGGCGGCGTCATCTTGGCTGCAGCGTTCGCCAACTTGCCGAAGGTTATGCTGCGTCCGCTCGAACGATGCGTAATGACTCCTTTTGAAACGACGCACTCACTCGCGGGGACTTTCCATCCAGCCGCGGCTGTAGCTATTAGCATCTCCCGCGCAGTAGCCCCGCCGCGGCGGACATAAGCTTCGGAGTCGCGAATGCCCCGGCTACCGCCAGTTGAGAAACTTCCCCACACACGATTGCGTGCGAGATTCTGGCCGGGTGTTGGATACTCGGTTGTCACCTTTGCCCAGTCGCATTCGAGTTCTTCTGCTACGAGTTGGGCAAGGCCGGTGAGCGTGCCTTGACCCATTTCGGAGCGGGCGATGCGGATCACCACAGTCTCATCGGGTTTGATCACGACCCACGCGTTTATCTCGGGAGCAGCGCCACCGTTCGCGGCGAGCGCGAGCGGCACGTGAAAGCCAAGTGACAGGCCGCCGACAGCGGTAGCAGATGCGACGATGAAGTTGCGACGCGATAGGGTTGGTGCAAATGTCATCTGAGTCTCCCTAACCGGCCTGCTTTGTCTGATCGCCATTGGCGGCGAGCTTGATCGCGGCGCGCACGCGATTGTACGTGCCGCATCGGCAGATGTTGGTGATTTCGGAATTGATGTCGCTGTCGGTTGGATTAGGATTCTGCTGTAGCAGTCCTGCCGCCGCCATGATCATTCCCGACTGACAATAGCCGCACTGAGGAACGTCGAGCGCAAGCCAGGCTTTCTGCACGGGATGATTTCCGTCGGATGACAGGCCTTCAATCGTCACGATCTTCTGTTCCGGCCTGATCCCGCTCACCGGCATGACGCAGGAGCGGGTGGCAACACCATCAATGTGCACGGTGCACGCACCGCACTGAGCAATGCCGCAGCCGAACTTGGTGCCTGTCAGGCCGAGTTGTTCCCGAAGCACCCACAGCAGTGGCGTGTCGGGGTCGGCATCGACGTCTCGAGTGGTATCGTTGATGGTCAACCGAGCCATGTTGAACTCCTTGTGTAAAGAGAAAGCCGATCTGGTCCGATCCTTGGGATGCCGGTCCATTCCGAGCAGTAACCGTCATCTGCGTCCCGCCGCGAAATCACGCCGATTGCGGACGAAGGGCTTTGAAGCGCTCATGTGCCTGATCCCCAATCTGGTTTGAAAAACAGTTTAGGCAGAAGCTGTCGCAGAACCTTGTCTTGTTGAGCCATCTTTGTCGCAAACTGTCGCAAACCCGTGTGCCTGGTACGACTTGATGCAGTTTAGGAAGGCCGCATTGAAAGCAACGTCAAAGAGCGGATGACAGGAGCTGTCATCACCGAAGGACCGCTCCAACCTGTCGCGAACTATGCAATGCAGCATTCCTGAGACAGATCGCGACAATTCCCGGCAGCGGTCGGCAAAGTTCTGCGACATCCGGACCCCATCGTGCGCATGTTCAACGAAGCAGGAGCGTTACATGTACGATGCGATGCACGCCGTTTCCCACAGGGCTGTTCCGGAAATCGCGAGAGGCTTATCAGTCGAGGGTGATGAAGACTCCGCCACTCCGAAGAGACTGTTCCTTCGCAGAGCCGCAGTTCGGATAACTTGGCTGCTTGTTTTTGTGTTGCGGAATACCTCGACCTCGGTCACTCCCCTTGATTTGACGTATAGTAGAGACCTCATGGCTACTTCGTGCCTCGTGACGGAGGACGACTGTTTGACGTCCGAGCAAAATCTTAAGTTCGTATGCGAAGTGCCCGACTTTACTTCGTCAAACAATAGGCGCGCGGTTCATCCCGATTAGGGAAAACCGAATTGAATAGATCATTCAGGAGGGTTGAATAGTCTGCACGAAAGCTCACTTGCGTCGCTTATTGACCGTGCGTCCGCCTATTACCCGGCCGTGCTGCCGTTCCAAAATTGGATGGAGACGGCAGGGAGAGCCTGGCATAAAGCCGCGCCAGGAGCGACGAATGGGCTTGTTTGAGCATGCGTTAGCGTATACATTGTATGCTTCGGACTATTGAGGAACGTCGGTGCTGAATTTACCCGCGAAATTGACGGTAGTTGATGTTTCTGCTCGTGATGGCCTGCAAAGTTTTCCGCGCTGGGTCGATACCGACGTTAAGGTTCGAATGATCGACCGTCTGTCGGAGGTCGGCTTTGCCGTCATCGAAGTCACCAACTTCGCCCATCCGAAGGTGATCCCGAATTTGAAGGATGCGGAAGAGGTGATGCAACGCATCACGCGCCGTCCGGGAACGATCTATCGTGCGCAAGCTCCCAACGCACGCGGTGCACAACGTGCCGTGGCTGCGCGAGCCCAGGAGATTTTGGGCCTTATTACCTGCAGCGAAATCTATAACCGCAAGAACCAGAACATGACGATCGAACGCGGCATCGACGCAGCGATCGAAACATTCGAGGTGGCGCGTGCGGCTGGCACTCCGTTTCTGATGGCGATCGGCATGGCGTGGTGGTGCGCCTATGAGGGCGAAATTCCGCAAGCGAGGGTGTTAGCCATCCTGGGGCGATTGCGAGAGGCGGGAATCAGGCGCTTCTATCTCGCCGACTCCATCGGCATGGAAGATCCGGGCAGGGTAGGGTCGCTTTTCCGGGCTATCCACGAGAGTTACCCAGATCTTGAACTTGGCTTTCATGTCCATAATACAGCCGGTAACGGGCTTGCAAATGTACTCGCTGCGATGGACGCTGGGATAAGTTTCGTTGAGGGAGCCATTTGCGGCATTGGGGGCGGAATCATGACTCCAACCAGCATGGGATCGGTTGGCAATCTCGCGACCGAAGATCTCGTCCACTTTCTCAACACGACCGGCATCGAGACTGGAGTTTCCACTGAAGAAACCATTTCTGCCGCCCAGGACATCGCACGAATGCTGGATATCAAGTCGAACAGTTTCGTTGTTGCCAGCGGAACGCGCCAGAACATCATGGACGAAGCGCGCGCCAATCAACGTTTTCATCCAGCCTGATCATGGTTAGCAGGACGATGCATCAGTCGGCGGGAAGGGCGACTATTGTGTCGGAAGGCAGCCAGCCTCGCTCGACGTCCACCGACAGCATTTATCAGATCCTTCGGCAGAAGATTCTCGACAGCGAGTTGTTCCCTGGCTCGAATTATTTGGAGCAGGATCTGGCGATGATGCTCGGCGTCAGCCGGACTCCGATCCGTGAAGCATTGATCCGCCTTCAGGCCGACAGTCTTGTCCAGGTCATCCCGCGTCACGGCATCAAGGTCCTTCCGCTTGCGCCGAGCGATATGAAGGAAATCTACGAAGTTCTGATGGGCCTCGAGCCGATGGCTGCAGCGCGGGTTGCGGCGATGCGCCCCGGCGGCGCGGCGCTCAGGCCGATGGCGAGGGCCTGTGCTCGCATGACGGCCGCTAATCGTTCAGGCGACGTCGAGACCTGGGTCACGGCCGATGAGGATTTCCACTCCGGAATCGTCGCGCTATGCGGAAATGCCAGACTGGTCAGCATCATCGCCAACTGCTCCGATCAGGTCCATCGTGCCCGGCGCTTTACGATTAAACTTCGGCCTCATCCGGATCCAGCGCGATCGATTCGCGAGCATCGGGAAATTCTCGATGCCATTCGTAACGGCGACGCCAAGGGCGCCGCGGCCAAATGTTTCGCGCATCGCGAGCGCGGTTGGGCAGAACAGTTGAAGGTCCTGACCGAATTCGGCATCCGGCAGGTTTGACCGCTCGCTTTTTGCGCGACTGCGCGAAATCGGGAACGCGGCCGGCCGCACTTCACTCACCACAGTCCGCAGATATGCGTTGTCAACGAGTTCGTTAACGTATACGTTAAGGTCGACAAAAGAGCGAATGTCGCACTACGGAGGATAGCGAAATGGCCGAGGCCGACGATCTCCAGCCACGCATGAAGGGTCGCAAACCTCTGGAAGGAGTCAGGGTCATCGATATCGCATCGTTTCTCGCAGGGCCCATCGGGGCGATGTTTCTGGCAGATTTCGGTGCCGACGTTATCAAGGTGGAACGGCCTGTTACCGGCGACGAATCCAGGTACTGGGGCAACGCGAAGAACGGCATCGGCCTCTATTACAAGGTGCTCAATCGCAACAAGCGATCGGTTACCGCCGATCTTCGCACGCCGCTCGGCGTCGAAATCGTCAAGCGTCTCGTCAAGACGGCAGACATCCTGGTCGAGAACTTCAGGCCGGGTACTCTCGAACGTTGGGGTCTCGGCTGGGAGGTATTGTCTGCGATCAATCCGCGGCTTGTGATGCTCAGGATTACCGGTTTTGGTCAGACCGGACCCAATTCGCCGAGGCCCGGCTTCGGTACGCTCGCGGAGGCCTATAGCGGTTTCGCGTACATCAATGGTACGCCGGAAATGCCGCCCATTCTTCCGGGATTTGGATTAGCTGATGCAACCGCGGGCCTGACCGGTGCCTACCTGGCAATGGTTGCGCTCAAGGGGCGTGAAGTGAACGGCGGCCGGGGCCAATATATCGATCTCGCACTCTACGAACCTCTGTTCACCTTGCTCGGTCCGCAGGCCGTCGATTTCGATCAACTCGGCCTCATCCAGGAACGAAACGGCAGTTACCACTCCTTCACGGCGCCGCGGAACTGCTATCGAACCAAGGACGGAAAATACGTCGCCATCGCGGGCGCGTCGCAATCGACGTTCGAGCGGATGTGCGTTGCGCTTGGCGTTCCCGAGATTCCGGCTGATGCCCGTTTCAGCGATAATCGGCTGCGCGTCCTGAACAACCGGATGCTTGATCCCATTCTCGCGCAAGCCGTCGAAAACTTCACGCTCGACGAGTTAATGGAGAAATTCATCGCATGTGAAGCCGCTGCCGCTCCGGTGAACAACGTATCGCAGATATTCGATGATCCTCACTTCAAGGCGCGGGAAAACGTTGTCAGTGTTTTCGATGACGAACTCGGTGGACTCATTCGCTTTCAAAATATCGTGGGTAAGTTGTCGGAGACGCCCGGCGAAGTGCGCCATGCCGGTCCACGACTTGGCAGCAGCAATCGCGAGGTCCTGATCGATGAACTGGGCTTCACCGAAGCCGAGCTTGGCTCCGTTGAAGACCCAAGGCGGAAGCAGCATGCGTGAGCCGAGGCGTCGATCGGCAGCGTTGCGGCCAAAGCAACCTCGTTTGAGACACGCGGAATAACAAGGATCGGCCGCACAAGATCGACCGAGACAATATTCGAGAGGAGGGACGATGTCTGAATTCTTTCAAATGCCGGTTTCTCGCCGGGCGGTCATTTTGTCCGCTGCGGTGACTCCGTTGTGCGCCCCTTTCGTTGCGAAAGCGGCACCGGCCCAATTCACCTACAAGTTTGCCACCGGGCAGGACCCTACCCATCCGGTCAATATTCGGCTCAAAGAGGCATTCGACCGGATTCGTGAAAAAACCGGCGGTGCGCTCGAGATACGTCTTTTCCCGGCCAATCAGCTCGGTACGGAAACGGATGTGCTTTCGCAGGTGCGGCTCGGAAGTCTCGAATTTCTCCTGCTCTCAGCGTCGATCTACGCCACACTCGTGCCGGTCGCCGGGATCGCGAACACCGCCTACGCTTTCAACGACTATTCCTCGGTTTGGAAAGCCATGGACGGCAACCTGGGAAGCTACATACGGGCCCAGACCGAAAAAATAGGGCTGATCGCTGCGGGCAAGATATGGGACAACGGCTTCCGCCAAGTGACGTCCTCGACCCGGGACATCAAGACGCCGGAGGATTTGAAGGGCTTTAAGATCCGCGTTCCGCCGGCACCTATGCTGACCTCGTTCTTTTCGGCAATGGGAGCATCGCCCACTCCCATGAATTTCTCAGAAGTTTATTCCGCGCTTCAAACGAAGGTGATCGACGGCCAGGAAAACGGACTTTCCCTGATCGCCACAACGCGCCTCTATGAGGTGCAGAAATATTGCGCGCTTACCGGCCACAGCTGGGACGGCTACTGGCCGCTCGCCAACAAGAAGGCCTGGGAACGCCTCCCCAATGCGCTGCGAACGACGGTTGCCGAAGAGCTCGATCGTTCGGCCCTGGACGAGCGCGCAGACCTCGAAGCGAAGGACGCCTCACTGAGGAGTTTTCTGACCGAGAAGGGTCTTGCTGTCAGGGACGTGAATAAGGCCGGGTTTCGCGAAATTCTGATCGGTACCAGCTACTACAAGGACTGGAAGGCCAAGTATGGCGAGGAAGCCTGGGGTGAACTCGAAACGGCTTGCGGGAAGTTGACATAGTGTCGCTTGCCGGCTCCGCAGAACCCCAGGCATCCGCCGACAACTCGTCCGCCGCGCTGGTCGCTCATTGGCAGGTGAGACTGGATCGCGTCATTCGATTACTGGTGGAAGTGCCGGCCGCGTTGCTTGTGCTGGTCGAAATCGGCGTTCTATCGGCCGGCGTGATCGCGCGGTACGTGTTCCAGCGTCCGCTGATCTGGTCCGATGAGCTTGCCGGCATATTGTTTCTCTGGCTTGCGATGATGGGTGCCGCCTCGGCCCTTCGACGATCCGAGCATATGCGCATGACCGCGATGATCAGCTTCTCCGGCAGCCGGTGGTGGCCGATGTTTGATGCGCTTGCGGTTGTTGGTGGCCTCGTCTTCATGGCTGCGATTTTGTTGCCGGCTTACGAGGTGACTTTGGACGAGAGCCTGGTGACGATCCCCGCGTTGCAGATTTCCAACGCGTGGCGAACGGCGGCGATGCCGATTGGCATAGCAATGATGATCGTGATCGGAATCCTGCAGCTCCTGAGGTCGCAACGACCGAAAGAGGCCTGCCGTGCGGTAGCCTTGATGGCGTCGATCATCGGTGTTCTCACACTGGCCAGCCCATCGCTGCAGGATATTGGAAATATCAACCTGCTGATTTTCTTTGTCCTGTTGTTCGCTCTTTCGGTTTTCTCGGGCATCCCGATCGCTTTTGCCTTCGGACTTGTGACCGTCGGCTACCTCGCCTTCG
>Ga0193743_1002846_pt1 | contig 11833 bp, 8 predicted proteins | sample L2c2metaG_FD_143038 | JGI IMG/M metagenome (GOLD analysis project Ga0193743, IMG submission 143038) | Soil microbial communities from a riparian zone of the East river system, Colorado, United States - L2c2 | ecosystem: Environmental > Terrestrial > Soil > Riparian zone | place: USA: East River... | reverse complement strand
GACCGCACCGAAAGGCCGGACACATGACTGCAAGCGATCACTGCTCATCACGAAAAAACTCTTGCAAGTCGGGGGCCATCCACACATGAGGCGGCCTTACTTATCGAAGGTTTCTGAGGTCAGCCGAAAAAGATGGCGGACGGCGCCCGACTCGTCCACGACCTCCAGCCGCCATTCTGTGCCGTCTCTAAGCCTCGGGATCGTGTCGCGGATCATGTCAGAGCACGCCGCTGCGGCTTCGTCCCAAGCTGCGTCATCGTTCGCCAGATCGATGGTGACATCGCTTGAATGTGAACCTTGGCGGATTCGGAATGTGTAACGGGCCATGCGGGGATTATAGGATTCCCGCGCGCAAATGTCGGCACGGTGCCAGACAGATCGCCGATAAATTTAGGCGGCCTCACTCGGGGTCTATATTATCTGCGAGAAATCGGGACACGTCTCCCCTACTGCGATCAAAATTGCTACGCCGATTACTGCAATGTAAGAATCCCCGATCGCCGGGAAAAGCGCATCGCGGCAAATAGAACGCAGATGCGCGTGAAGCTGATGTGGGTTCGCAATCCGCCGATACCATTAAAGCCTATCCACCTCAGGCAGGCGTCGTGCGGCTAAGTGGCAGAATCCGGCCGCTGTTTTTATCGAGTTCACTTAGCGGTGTGATGCCGATGCGTATGATGCCATCCATGACGCGGCATCATAGCGTTCCCGTTCTGCCAGTTGTCGTTGCGATAGTAACCACCATCGGTGTACGGATTGCCCGGTCCCAGGTTTTGACAATTTGCGTCCGGATAGAACTGGGCGCAATAGCCGGGGTCTGAGATAACGGCCTGCGCCAGAGCAGGAGTTGCGAAAGCTACCGCCGCAAAAGCGGTGGCGCCAATCAAAGCGAATTTCATCGTGGTCTCCTAGATAGATGGTGCAAAGACTACATGGGAAGGCAGCTTCAGTTCTGCGATTAAATTCTGTTTTAGAAAGCGCTCCGGTGCTGACGCTCGAGCGGAAAAGCATTGGCACTGAAGAGTCGGTGACCGGGTAACGATAGAGTTCACTGCGCAAGAACCGCTACTCAACCGTAACCTGCTTCAATTTATTTTGCTGACCGGGAGCCGCTCATTTGGCCACCCCTTTCACAAATAGCTGACAGCCACTTTTACTTTGACCGTTCGCCAACATGTTTGGACCAAGCGCGCTTGAGCCCGCGCGCGCTGCTGCCACGACGAGTTCGAACCTATTGCATCCCGTCGCGACGAGTGCTTGCAAGCCGCTCAACTTTAAAATGGATTCTAAAATGTTGACGTCCACGAAACAGGTCTCGATCGCAATTGCAGTAACGCTTGGGCTCAGCGTGCCCTTGTTGCCTGCCTTTTCTGCCCCTGCTTTGTCGAGCACGACAATGCAGAACCAGGCCGCTCCTGCGTTACGGAGTGGCAATCTTGTTCGGCTGCATTCAGGAGGGCCATTGATGACCGTTGTCCGCATCGAGGGCGATCAGGCGAATTGCGTTTGGACCGACTGGGATGGCCAGTATGCATCTGGAAGTTTCCCCATCGACGTACTCCAGATGGAATAACAGTGCGCTCCCGCGGACTCCAAAACACGCTGGCGAACGGTTAAAGCAAAAGTTGTTATCAGCTATTTGTGAAGGGGACAGGACGCACGCGCCAACGCTGTTCAGCGTAATCGAGCGCGTTCGTGACGTGATGCTGCGAAAACCCGATAGCGGTGGGCGGACTGTGATGGCAGTGGAACGCATCGTTCAGCTGGACCGCGCGCGCACCTTTATCACGCTCTTGGTGGTGTTGCACCACTCTGTCGTCAATTACACCTATTTCGGTAATGGCGACAAGATGCGCTGGCTCGGATTCGATCTAGTGGTGCTATTCAATGACAGTTTCTTCATGGCCTGCATGTTTTTCATTTCTGGATTGTTCGTTCGTGACAGCCTGGCGCGCAGGGGACCCGCAAACTTCCTGGCCAACCGTGCCTGGCGATTGGGCGTGCCGTTTTTTATCTCGATCTTCGTAGTGACGCCGATCGCCTATTATCCGACCTTTCTGCGCTATCATCCGCCAGGAACAACTGATTTCAATTTCTTCCATTTCTGGTGGCACATGTTGACGATCGGTCCCTGGCCATCGGGGTCGGCGTGGTTCTTGTGGGTGTTGCTGGCGCTCGGTGCGATCGCCGCGCTGCTGTGGGCGGCAGCGCCCCGGGTGATCGAAGCGCTTGGGCAACTCATTTATGTCCCGCGTGACCGGCCGATGACAGCCTTCGTCGCGTTCCTGATCTTCTCAATCATAGTCTATCTGCCAATGCGCCTGATCTTTGGCGATTCATCCTGGCTGGAGCCGGGCCACTATCCGCTTCCGATTCAGACCAGCCGTATCCTGCTCTATGCCGGATATTTTTTTACCGGCGTCGGTGTCGGTTCGGTCAGCTTGAGAAACGGGATGCTTGCAGAGAATGGCGCGCTAGTAAAGCGATGGACGGTGTGGCTCGCCTTCGTGTTTGCCTTCTATGGCGTAATCCTGCTTCTGGTCTATGCGCACCACAATTGGCTGACGGATTTCAATTCACCGCCGCTTTGGTGGCACACGGCCTATGGTCTCGCCTTCGCGATGTTTAGCGCGGCGATGACGTTCACGGTCCCTGCGATTTTCCTGCGCTTTGCGCGATCTTCGCTTTGGCTGCTCGACGCGATGCGGCCCTCGGCATATGGCATCTATCTCTTGCACTTCATTTTCCTCATCTGGCTGCAATACATCGTTTACGATCCAGCCTTCCCGGCGTTCGTCAAATTCGCGATCGTGTTCACCGGCACGCTTTCGATGAGTTGGGCGCTCACGGTGCTGTTGCGAAAAATTCCTGTCGTAGCGCGCACAATCTAGCGCTCGATTCTGGACCGGTCAGCCGTCTCCGCTTGCCGGGGGGAGGTCGACCATAAGAGGAGTCCTCCAACGCGGCTTTACTGTGGGTTGGCAAGCATAAACCCGTCCGTCAGCGTCTGCATGAAACTCACAAGGCGCGATAGACAGCGCAGGCGAATATCATGGTTTGATTCTAAAACGCTATTTAGTGGTGGCTCCAGGCCCATCGCCGTACATTTTGAAAGCAGCGCTCCGCCATACGCGTTTGCAACACAAGCCGCTGCAGCAGACTGGTCTGCATTGATTCACCATGTCCGAGGCGCCGGGTTTATTCTTCGTGAAACTTCCTGATTTCGTCCGCACCACAACCTTCCGTTGGACTTCCATCGCGTTCGCGGTGTGCATTTTGCTGTTCTCGGCCTTCGTCTATTGGGAGGCTGCAGCTTATATGCTGGCGCGGATGGACGCCGCTATCGCCGAGGAAAGCGTTGTCGTCGCAGCCGACACGCCGGCCCGCCAGTTGAATGCGATTGAAGATCGGCTGAGTGAGGATCCGCGTCGCATAAAGCTCGCCGGTTTGTTCGACGCGGACGGCCATCGGATCGCCGGCAATCTGGAAAGCGTACCGCCGGGGCTCATGGTCAATGCGACTGTCCAAAATGCGCAGGTTGTCAGGGTCGACCAGCGCGGGCGGGAAAGGATGACCGTTCGGGCCATTGCGCGCAGTCTTCCGAACGGCAACGTGCTGGTGATAGCCCGTCACAACGGCGAACTCAAAGAGCTAGCTGAAGTGATGGCACGCGCGCTGCTCGTGGCCCTTCCCTTCGCCATCGGCTTGAGCCTGGCTATCGGCGCAATACTAAGTGTCCGCGTTCAACGACGCGTCACAGACTTGAATGCTCTCGTTCGGCGCATCATCTCGGGCAACTTGCGCGAGCGTATCCCGGTCTCGGGGCTTGATCATCCGTTCGATAAGCTTGCTGTGATCGCAAACGGCATGTTGGACGAAATCGAAGTTCTCGTCACCGAGATGGCCGGGGTCGGCAATGAGATAGCCCACGATCTGCGCACACCGCTCACCCGTGTGAGAATCGGGCTTGAACGCGGTCGTGCTAACGCCAAGACCCTTGAGGAACTGCAATCCGTCGCGGACCGGGCGATTGGCGCCCTCGATCAATCGTTGACTGTCATAACTGCACTGCTGCGGATCACCGAGATCGAGAACAGCCGAGGTAAAGCCAGTTTTGCCAAAGTCGCGCTGGCCGACCTCGTGCGGGAAGTCGGGGATCTCTACGACCCGATCGCGGAAGACAAGCACGTCACGTTGCGGGTCGCGTCCGCGGGTAACGCAACAGCATATTGCGACCGTGACCTCTTGTTCGAGGCAGTAGCGAATCTGGTCGACAATGCGGTCAAATTCACGCCTGCGGGCGGACGCATCGATCTTTCTTTGGCCCGTGGCGAAACCGAAACCATCATTCGGGTCTCGGACACGGGGCCAGGGATAGGAAAAGATGAACGGGACGCGGTCATAAGGCGCTTCTACAGATCCGACAAAAGCCGAAATACGCACGGAGTGGGCTTGGGTCTGAGTCTCGTCTCGGCCATCGTCAAGTTGCACGGCTTCCGGTTAACACTGAACACTGGCGCGGGCTGCGTAGCTGAAATTGCCAGTCCTGCTCCATCCAATTGACGCTGGCGCTCACCCGAACGAACTCTCTCAACGCGAATTTAGTTTCCTAACGGCCAATTTAGTGGATGCCAGGCGGTCCGCCGTTATCTTTTAGATATCGCCTGCGACGCATCGACCATCCAAATCGAACGGCACCAGGCGCCCACATTCCCGCAAGCGGAGCGACTAAGATGAATGCCGAGGAGGCCTACACAAATCATTCCGGACTAACCACCCGCGGCCGGCCCGAACCCGCTGCGAGGAACCCCGGTTCAGGCTATATGGGTGATATCCGACGTTTCCCGTTCCTAGAAAGGGAACTGGAGTACCGGCTCGCCAAGCGCTGGCGAGAGCATGGCGATCGCAAAGCTGCAGACCAGATCGTCACCAGCCATCTGCGTCTCGCCGCCAAAGTCGCGATGAACTACCGCGGCTATGGTCTGCCACTTTCAGAGATTATATCCGAAGGCAATGTCGGCCTGATGCAGGCCATAAATCGCTTCGAACCTGAGAGAGGCTTCCGCTTCGCCACCTATGCGATCTGGTGGATCAAGGCTTCTATTCAGGACTACATTCTGCGATCCTGGTCACTTGTGAAGCTCGGCACCACTGCGAGCCAGAAGAAGCTGTTCTTCAAGCTTCGGTCGGCTAAGGCCAAGATCGGTGCTCTTGAGCATGCCGATATGCTGCCCGAGCAGGTCAAGGCGATTGCGACAACCCTCGGCGTCAAGAAGCAGGATGTCGTGAACATGAATCGGCGCCTGGGCGGAGACGCATCGCTAAACGCATCGATCCGCGACGAAGGAAATTCCGGGGAATGGCAGGATTACCTCGTCGACGAGAGTCCCTCGCCGGAAGCCATCGTCGTCGAACATGACGAAATGGACCACCGGCACGAAGCGCTCATCCGCGCCATTGGCGTCCTCAACGATCGCGAACGGCGCATCTTCGAGGCGCGCTATCTCATCGATGAACCAAAAACGCTGGAAGACCTTGCGATAGAATTCAAAGTGTCTCGCGAGCGCGTTCGACAGATTGAGGTGCGGGCATACGAAAAGGTGCAGGTTGCAGCCAAAAGATCCGTCAGGGAATGAAGGGAGCGAGTAGCGATGCATGCATAAGCCGCTACAAGTTCAGCTCTGGCTCAATTGCGTGATTCTGACCGAGTGTCGGCCACTTCCGGTATGTTCAGGACGTCTCTGCGGTGGCACCGTGAGCTCCGCACCAGGTATCTCTCATGACGTTTCGGCTGCTTCCCAAGGCCCCCGTTGGGTCACTTTAACTCCTAGGTACTTGTGGACATGCGATCTCGGCGACGCAGCCAGACCCCGGAATGATCGTGAATCGAAAACCGTGCAACTTCACAATCGCGGTTACCAGGTTCAGACCAAGACCCAAGCCTGCTGTGTGTCTTACTTTATCCGACCGGTAGAAACGTCTTAAGACGGCGTCACGCTCGTGTTCGCTTATGCCGGAACCAGTATCTTTGACACGCACGATGTTTTCGCCGTTGCCGTGAAATAATCCAATTTCCACTTGCCCGCCGGCCGGCGTAAATTTCACGGCGTTGTCGACGAGGTTGGCGACCGCCTCGATCAGCAGATCACGGTCACCATGCACGCTTAGTTCGTGCGGCGAGTGGATCAGGAGATCAATACCTTTGTCTTCCGCTATCGGCTCGTACATGTCGCCCACTTCGCGCACGATATCTGCAAGCGCGACCTTACCAAAGCCGGCCGATCGCTGACTTTTCTCGATTTCCGCAAGCCGCAGAATGGCGCTAATGATCAAAAGCGACTGATCTAGCGAGTCTATCGTTTTGTCTGCGACCATCTGCAACTGCTCCAGCGTGCTGGAGTTGGCGCGACCGCGCTCAAGCGTCAGCCGCGCACGCGTTAGTGGCGTGCGCAGATCATGCGCGATGTCACTGCCTAGGCCTGCAAGGGCGTGAATGGAAGTTTCCATCTCGTCGAGCATGCCATTCACTATCATGGCTAGTTTAGAGAAGGGATCGTTCGTATTCCGATGCGTGAGTCGTTCACGCAGGTTGCCGGCGACGATGCGCTGTACCCGCTCGTTGACCTCAACAATACGCCTACGGGCGCGAGCGCTCAGCGCCACACCGACCGCAAGGCAAAGAAGCACGGCGGGAATCACACCAAGCGCGACAGCCCGGCCAACGACGTGGGCGATCTCCCCGACTTCGTCGACACTTCGCCCTATCACGAGCACGTCCCCGTCTGGCAACCTTCGCGCGATCAGGCCGACCGCCTGTTTCTCCCGGCCACTTTCGTCCGCCCTGTCGACCACGGCGCTCCGTACCGCATTGTCGGTCTCAAGATCGGGCGGCAGGCTTTCCAGATTACCCGTGATCCTGCGGCCGCTTGAGCCAAACAATCCTGCGACCCTAAGCCGGCCCGGATCCTGCTTCAGATAGTCATCGATCGCGTCCAGCCTGCGCTGGGGCGACAAGTGCGCAAAGAAGCCGATTTGCGCGGCGACCACGCGGTCGGATCGCATCGTCAGGTCATCTTTTGTTTTCAGATAGACGAAGCCGAGCAACGCAACACTAAAAGTCGCAAATATGCCGGCTACCAGCACGCTCAGCTGCAGCGTCGTCGAGCGCGTGAATTCGGGCAATTGCATAAGAATTCTCCGCCGAGAACTTCTGGAGGCGCTCCACTTTTCTGCTTGCGTTGCGGAAGATTCGCGAGGCTTGGAGTGAGGGGGCCATGACTTCGTCAACATAGGTTCCAGCCTTGGCGTTGAACCGCTTGATTCGCGCCCACCCGGCGCATTCCTGAACCAATTTCAAAGGCCAGCTTAGTCTGATCAAGACGAGCGGCTCGATCCTACGGAGGTTGTTTGGAAAGTCGTGTTGGTTTGGGATACCCCTACCTTGGTTTGGCCGCAGGAGAACTCGCTCCTGACACGCTGATGGCTGCGCCTCGGCGTTCGGTTTCACTTGCCACCGCGATGCCCATTCACGGCAGTTTCGATGCAGCTGATCAAGGAAGGTCCAGCGAACGGCTTCGCGAGGAAGCAAATGGCCCCGGCCTTCAGCGCGCGGGCGCGGACGCTCTCATCGGGGAAGGCGTGATGAAAATAAGCGGCGCATTGTAACCTTGGGCGCGCATATGCGTCAGAAGGTCCAAGCCGCTCATGGCCGACATTTGCACATCCGCAATGACACAAGACGATTCGTTCAGGTCGGCTGACTGCAGAAATTCCTCTGCCGACGCAAATGTATGGACCAGGTATCCATGCGAGCTGAGAAGATTGTTCGTCGCGGTGCGGACGGATGCATCGTCGTCAATGACTGAGATCACCGAAAGCGTTGACAAGACAGGGGCCTTCCTGACGCGGGAGCAAGGCGCTTGCCATAGCACTGCCCCGTTGACAAGTGAGCCGCCGATCAGGATTGTGAAATCATACTTAGGTTTGTAAGCGCAAGGACTTGCTGCGATGAATTACGAACGCTTCGGCCTTTCAACCAACTGAAGCCGACCTGTCTGTCCAAGCCGAACGGAATGGCGGCATACGTCCAAAAGCGCTTGCCGGTTTACCTCCGCCCATTGGCCGTAAAATTAGCGCTAGGGCTTGTTGCGACGAATTCCGAGCGTTTCGGCCTTTTTGACCAAATCGGCCAACGACCTCGCATCCATCTTCTTCATAATATGTCCCCGATGGATCTTCACGGTAATCTCGGCAAGTCCGAGTTCGGCTGCTATCTGTTTATTCATGAGGCCAGATGATACCAAAGCCAGAACCTCTCGCTCGCGGGGAGTCAGAGCCTCAAAAAGGGTTTGCAGATTCGCGACGATCTTGTCGGCTTCGCGCCGCTTCCGATCCCGTTCAATCGCCATCACCACCGCGTCCAGCATGTCCTGGTCGCGAAACGGTTTGGTCAGGAAATCTACCGCGCCGCCCTTCATGGCCTTGACACTCATCGGAATGTCGCCATGGCCCGTCATGAAGATGATCGGCATATGAATGCTGGCCTTGGTCAGTTCGGCTTGAAAGTCCAGCCCGCTCAGTCCGGGCAACCTGACGTCCAGGACCAGACAGCTGGCAACATCCGGAAGCTTGCTTTGCAGCATTTCGGACGCCGAACCGAATAGCTCAACCACCAGTCCCACCGATTCAAAAAGATTGCTGAGCGCTCTGCGCATCGATGCATCGTCTTCGACCACGAAGACGATCGGCTCCTTGGCGATCGAGGGTTCATGCGATGATTTGGGGCGCTCAGTCACAACGCATCCTCCTTCTGATGCAAAGGCAGAACGAATTGAAACGTCGCACCGGCCTCCCGGTTGCGGGCTGCTGACAGACGTCCCCCGTGGGCTTCCACGATCGAACGGCAGATCGAGAGTCCCATGCCCATGCCGCTGGGCTTGGTGGTGAAGAAGGCCTTGAACAACCGGTCCGCATCATCGGCGGAAATCCCGACGCCGCAATCGGTCACACTTAGGAGCATTCCATGTGTCTCGTCTCGGCGTGATCGAATAACCAGTTCGCGCGGTCGATCCCCGAGGGGCTCCATTGCCTCAATGCCATTCATCACCAGGTTGATAATCACCTGCTGCAGCTGGATCCGATCGCCCAGGATCATTGGCGGAGCCGGTGTCAATTCCGTTCGCAACGATACGCGGTGGGTGCTTAACTCTCGCTGCACCAGCGCGATGACCTCCCTGACGACCTTGTTGAGGTCGAGCGGCAGCTTCTCCATATCGGTCTTGTTCGCGAGGGCCCGGACACGCCGGACTACCTCGCTTGCCCGGTTGCCGTCGCTGATGACCCATTCCACCGAGCGACGCGCTTTAGCCAGGTCGGGAGTTTCGCGGTCGAGCCAACGCAGACAGGCCTCGGCGTTGGCGATGACAGCGGCGAGCGGCTGGTTCACTTCATGGGCGATGGAGGCTGTCAGCTCACCCAACGCCGTCACGCGCGTTACATGTGCGAGTTCCGCCTGCGCCTTGCGAAGTGCCTGTTCGGCGTGATCGGCGCGGATCGTCGCCGTAATATCGGTGCCGGTGCCACGGTAGCCGAGAAACTTTCCTTTCGCGTCAAACAACGGCTTGCCGCTTGAGCGGACATATACCGCAGATCCACTCTCGCTCGCGGTGCTATACACGAAATCGCGAAATGGCAGATAGGCATCGTGCATCGCCCGGTGCAGTCGCCATTTTTCGGGTTCCGATTCGACATCAGTTGCAATATCCCAGCGAGCCACGCCCGTCAGGCGTGAGGGCACGATGCCAACAGCGTTGAGATGGTCCGATACGCTGATGACTTGGTGGTCCGGTCCGGTCTCCCAGAACCAGTCGGAGGCCGTTTCGGCATAGTCGCGAAAGCGTTCCTCGCTCTCGCGAAGTGCCACCTCAATCCGCTTGCGATCCTCGATATCGGTAGCCGACCCATACCATTTGGCAATATTGCCCGCCTCGTCGCGCATCGGCTCTGCTTCGAACAAAAACCAGCGATACTCGCCATCGAAGCGCCGGAGCCGAGCTTCGAGCCCGCCTCGCATACCGGACGCCCGTATTGCGCTCCACTTCTGCAACATGCCCTTCTTGTCGTCAGGATGAAAAGCGCGAGGCCAGCCAGTTTCGGTCTGGTCCAATGAGAGGCCGGTGTAGTCGAGCGCTGGTTGATTAAGGAAGTCGGGGATTCCTTCCGGTCCGGCGCGCCAGACCAGCGTGGGGATTGTGTCGATCACCAGTCGAAGGCGATCTTCGGATTTCTTGATTTCGTCGAAAGCCTTTTGCAATTTCTCCTTCGCTTCGTATTGTTCGGTGACATCCAAATGCGTACCGACCAACTCGACCACGTCGCCGTCGCTGTTTACGACAGGATGCCCCACGGAATGTATGCGCTTGATCGATCCGTCAGGAAGAGCTATGCGAAAATCAACTTCGAAGTTCGCGTTCTCCCGGATCGCCCGGGACGCCGCTTCGACATTGCGTGGCCTGTCTTCGGGAACAATACGATCTCGGAAGGCTTGCAGCGACACAGCGCCCTTTTCCGGATCGAACCCAAAAATTTGGTAAACTCCGGCCGACCGATACATAAACTCTCGACGGCGCACATCCCAGGCCCAACTGCTCGTACGACTCAACTGCTGTGCTTCGGCTAAATAGGCTTCGCTACGTCGCAGCTTCCGTTCCGATTCCTTTGCAGCAGTCACATCCGTGATCGCCCCGAGAAACTCGATGCTACCGGATGGATCCTGCGCCGCGCGAGCCACGGCATGGACGTATTTCACCGAGCCATCCGGCATCAACAATCGATATTCATGGTCGAAATCCTGTCCGTCGCTGGACGCCTGCTGGACGATCTTTTGCACGGCAGCGCGATCTTCCGGATGAGTGCGTTCAACAACCATATCGATGGTGACAGAGGACGCCTCGTCGTATCCAAAAATCCTGAAGGTTTCCGATGACCAAGTAATCTCCCCGGTAGCGACGCGCCAGCCGAAGCTACCGGTGAGGCTCAATCGCTGTGCCTCGGCCAAATACGTTTCGCTCTGGCGTAGAGCATTCTCGGCCTGCTTGCGCTGGGTGATATCTTCGCACGCGATCAGAACGCTTAGCTGGTCATTCGTCCGCCGCATGGCCTTGGCGTTTTCGCGTACCCATAGCACTGAGCCATCCTTGCGAACCTTTCGGATTTCCCAGGTGCGCGATTGGCCTATCGTTTCCAAGCAGGACGCTACATTTCTCAGGGCGACATCTCGGTCTTCGTCCAAAAAGACGTTCAGCACGGACTGGCCAACCAGGTCGGTGGCCGAATAGCCGAGTTGCGCAACGCCAAAAGCGTTCACCGACAGGACTGTTCCGGTCGCATCGACCATGAAGTACATAACCGGATTGTGCTCGAAGAATTCTCTCCATTGCTTCTCGCTGTCGCGCAAATAAGCCTCGCTACGCCGAAGGTCGGCTTCGGCGTGGAGTGCTGCGTTCGTTCGCTCGCGGGCACTTCGGATCAAGCCCGTCACGATCAGCGAGGTAAGCAAGAAGGCGACCAGCACCAGGATATGGTGCGGATCGTCGATCCGGAAATTGAAGATCGGCGGAGAAAAAAAATAAACCAAGCCTGCGACAGCCGTGACGGCAAGCAACACTGATGCAGTGAAGCTGCCCATCAGGGAGAACAGCACGACCACAACCAAAAAGGCGAAGGCGGTAGAGGCGAGGTCGACTTGAAGCCAAAAGGACGCCAAGGTCACCAATGCCAGCGCAGTGCTGCCGAGGAAAAACTGCGCGGCTGAATTCCGGAAATTCGTGGTCTG
>Ga0193743_1002845_pt1 | contig 11836 bp, 10 predicted proteins | sample L2c2metaG_FD_143038 | JGI IMG/M metagenome (GOLD analysis project Ga0193743, IMG submission 143038) | Soil microbial communities from a riparian zone of the East river system, Colorado, United States - L2c2 | ecosystem: Environmental > Terrestrial > Soil > Riparian zone | place: USA: East River... | reverse complement strand
ACCTCACCCGACAACTTCAGCATCACCCGGTGGTAGGCGGCCGGAAACGGCGAAGAGGCCGGTTTCGTCTCGGTACCCAGGGTTTCCGTCACGACTCCGGCCTCCTCGTCGATATGTCCGCTAGCAGTCCTACGAGCCGAAGCTCAGGCGCCGACCTCGAACCGGGCGAACCGCTTCACGGTCACCCCGGCCTCGTCCAGCACGGCCTTCACGGTCTTCTTGCTCTCCTGGACCGAAGCCTGCTCGAGCAGCACGACATCCTTGAAGAAGCCGTTCACCCGGCCCTCGACGATCTTCGGCAGGGCGCCTTCCGGCTTGCCCTCCTCGCGGGCGGTCGCCTCGGCGATCCGCCGCTCGTTCTCGACCGTCTCGGCCGGGACCTCGTCGCGGGTGGTGTACTGCGGACGCATCGCGGCGGCCTGCATGGCCGCGCCGCGGGCGGCGTCGATGTTGTCGCCCTCGAACTCGACCAGGACGCCGACCTGGGCCGGCAGGTCGGCCGCACGCTTGTGCATGTACGCCGCGACCTGGCCCTCGAACACGGCCACCTTGCCGAGCTCGAGCTTCTCGCCGATCACCGAGGCCAGCGCCTCGATGTTCTCCGCGACGCTCTTGCCGTCGGCCAGCTTCTCGCCGAGCAGACCCTCGATGTCCCCGACCTTGCTCGCCGAGGCGTGCGCGACGATGTCGTTGGCGAGCTGCTGGAACTGCTCGTTCTTGGCGACGAAGTCGGTCTCGCAGTTCAGCTGGACCAGCGCGTTCTCCGCGGCGGCCACCAGGCCGTTCGTGGCCGAGCGCTCGGCGCCACGCTTGGCGGCCTTGGCCGCGCCGTGGATGCGCAGCTCCTCGATCGCCTTGTCGAAGTCGCCGTCGGTGGTCTCGAGTGCCTTCTTCGCGTCCATCATGCCCGCGCCGGTGGCGTCGCGGAGCTTCTTAACGTCAGCGGCGGTGAAGTTCGCCATTCCCTCGTTCTCTCGTCTTTGGTGATGCGTGAGCTGCATGGAACGGTCGCCCGGCCGGAGCCGGGCGACCCAGGGCTGTCAGGCCTCGTCGGACTTCGGGGCCTCGGTGCCTTCGACCGGGGTCTCGTCGGCCTTGGCGATCGTCTCGGCGACCGCGGCGGACTCGGCCACCGGCGGCTCCTCGGCGACGGCGTCGGTCGCGGCCAGGGCCTCGACCTCCTCGGTCACTGCCGGAGCCTCGGTCACTGCCGGAGCCTCCGCCGCGGCAGGAGCCTCGGTCGCCTCGGCGGCGGCCGGAGCCTCAGCCGGGGTCTCGTCGGCCTTGGCCTCGGTGGTGCCGTTCTGGCTCTCCAGCAGCTCGCGCTCCCAGGCCGCCAGCGGCTCCTCGGCACCCAGCTCCTCGCCGGCCGCGGCAGCACCCTGACCGCCACGCGACATCAGACCGTCGGCGACGGCGTCGGCGACCACGCGGGTCAGCAGGCCGACCGAACGGATCGCGTCGTCGTTGCCCGGGATCGGGAAGTCGACCTCGTCCGGGTCGCAGTTGGTGTCCAGGATGCCGATGATCGGCAGCTTCAGCTTGCGCGCCTCGTCGACCGCGAGGTGCTCCTTCTTGGTGTCGACGATCCAGACGGCGGCCGGAACGCGGGCCATGTCACGGATACCGCCGAGCGTCTTGAGCAGCTTGTCGTGCTCGCGACGCTTCTGCAGCAGCTCCTTCTTCGTCACACCGGAGGCGGCGACGTCGTCGAAGTCGAGCAGCTCAAGCTCCTTGAGGCGCTGGAGCCGCTTGTTGACGGTCTGGAAGTTGGTGAGCATGCCGCCCAGCCAGCGCTGGTTCACGTAGGGCATGCCGACGCGGGTCGCCTGCTCGGCGATCGCTTCCTGGGCCTGCTTCTTGGTGCCGACGAACAGGATCGCGCCGCCGGAGGCGACGGTGCTCCGGACGAACTCGTAGGCGCGGTCGATGTACGACAGCGACTGCTGCAGGTCGATGATGTAGATGCCGTTGCGCTCGGTGAAGATGAATCGCTTCATCTTCGGGTTCCAGCGACGGGTCTGGTGCCCGAAGTGGACGCCGCTCTCGAGCAGCTGCTTCATGGTCACGACGGCCATGAGGTGTTCCTCCTGTCGCGCCCCAGTTGCACTGGTGACGCCTGGCTCGGTTTGTCAGCGATGGACCGGGTGGCCCGCCGCTCCTGTCGCCCGTCGCGCGCACCCATCCCGGACGAACCGGGACCGAGGGATACGCGTTGGCATGCGGGCGTGCGAAGTCGCCCCGCTCACGCGGGACGCCACCGGAAGTGTACGGGACAAGCCCCGCCGCAGGCCAACCGCCCCCGACTTATCCACAACCCACCAACTCACCCCCGCCCAGGCTGCCTGGCGACGGCACATTCCCCCCATGAAGATCACTCGAAAACGGTCGCCATCCCATCTTGCACTCGCCTGCCCCGCTTTGAGCCTGTTCGCACTGGCGCTGATGCCTGCGACCGCAGGAGCTGCGCCTGGTGAGGAGACGGGGTGGCCGTTGTCGCCCCGGCCCGAGATGGTGCGCGGGTTCGAGGCGCCGGCGAAGCCGTGGCTACCCGGACATCGCGGCGTGGATCTTGCCGGCTCCCCCGGCCAAGCGGTCCTGTCCGCCACCGCCGGGACCATCACGTACGCCGGTCCGTTGGCCGGCCGCGGCGTCATCGTCGTCACCCGCGGCCCCATCCGCACCACCTACGAGCCGGTGATCGCCGCCCTACCGCTGGGCGCAGCCGTCAACCCAGGCGACACCATCGGCCACCTCTCAGCCGCCGCCTCCCACTGCGCCCCAGCAACCTGCCTCCACTGGGGCCTCCGCCAATCCGACACCTATTTGAACCCCCTAAACCTCCTCCCCACCCAACCCGTCCGCCTACTCCCCCACACCCCACCCGAGCCCCAGGCACTCCGACCCCACACCCCACCCCAACCGCAAGCACTACCCGCCCGCACCGCCCCACCACAACCGCAGGCGCTTCCTGCCGGCACCAGACGACCGCAACCCGAGGCACGCCCAGCTCGGACCCCGGTAACTCCCCCACGCCTTGGCCCCGTGCCGACGCTCGCCTCAGCTCTGACCGCAGCCGCAGGCGAACCCGCCGCCCCTCAGGCGGCGCCGAGTGCCCACTTGCGGCCTCAACCCCCGACAGAGACCTTCGCCCCGCTTGCCGGCGACCCAGTTGGTGGAGCCGCGCCGGCGATCGTGGTTGCGGTGGCCGGCGCGCTCACGATCGGCGGCGCTGTACTCATCAGCCGCCACTGACTCCACGCGTCCGGCCCTCAGCTCGGGGACCAGACCAGCCGCTCGAAACGGAGGTGGTTCAGCTGCCGGGGACGCGCGCCTGCCAGGCGTCATCGTCGCGGGAGCGGCGTTCGACGCCGGCCGGGAGTTTGCCCTTGGCGAGATCGATCAGCGTGGTGTGCTCGAGGACGTCCCGCAGACTCGCGCGCGCCGCGATCCAGACCCGCTGCAGCACGACTGCCCGCTCGTTGTAGGCGACGCTCTCCGGCCGCACACCGGAGATGCTCACGATCGGCCCGTCGACGGCCCGCATCACGTCCGCCACCGAGACCTCGTTCGGGTCGACGGCGAGTTTCCACCCGCCCGACTGACCGCGCTGGCTGGACAGCACGCCCGCCCGGCGCAGATCGGCGAGGATGCCTTGCAGGAAGCCGTGCGGAATGCCCTGCGCACGGCTGAGTTCCTCGGCCGACACCACCGAGGGGTCGTTCGTCACCCACCGCTGGGTGATCTCGATCAGCGCCCGCAGCGCATAGTCAGACTTCGCCGATACCCGCATGCCCGCAGTCTGCCGTATCCGGGCCCTCAGTGGTCGGCACCATCGCTTCGCGCCGACTACCGAGTCACGCCCGTGGATGCGCTTGTTCGTAGGCGCGTCGCAGTCTCTCCCCCGAGACGTGCGTGTAGATCTGGGTCGTCGCGAGCGATGCGTGACCGAGCAACTCCTGCACGCTACGCAGATCCGCGCCACCTTCGAGCAGATGGGTGGCGGCCGTATGGCGCAGCCCGTGGGGCGACAGATCGGACGCCGTCACCGCTTCGATCCGCGCGTGCACCACCCGCCGCACGGTCCGCTGGTCGATCCGCCCGCCGCGGCTCCCGAGGAAGAGCGCCGGCCCGCTTCCCGGCCGGAACACCTGCGGCCGGACCGCCAGCCACGCATCCACAGCCGCCGCGGCCGGTACGCCGTACGGGACGGAGCGTTCCTTGCGGCCCTTGCCGAAGACGCGGACCACCCGGCGTGAGGTGTCGAGTTCGTCGATGTCCAGCGCGCAGAGTTCGCCGACCCGGATACCCGTTGCGTAGAGCAACTCCATGATCGCGAGATCACGGAGCCCGAGCGGGCTGCCGTCGTCGGCCGCGACCGCCGCGGCGTCGAGGACGGCTCTGGTATCCGCCACACCGAGCACCTCCGGGAGGGTCTTGTGCGGCTTGGGGCTGGCCAGCAGGGCGCCGGGGTCGGTCTCGATCCGGCCGGTGCGCCGGGCCCAGGCGGTGAAGACCCGGGCCGCGGTCGCGCGCCGCGCCATCGTGCTGCGCGCCTTGCCGAGGCTCTGCTGTTTCGCCAGCCAGGACCGCAGTCCGCGGATGTCGAGACCGTTGAGGTCGTCGTGACCAAGTCGAATCAAATGATCGATCAAATCCGCGATATCGCCCATGTAGGCTCGCACCGAATGTTTGCTGAGGTCTCTTTCCGCCGTCAGGTGCCGTTCGTAGTCAGCCAGTAACACAGTGAAACCTTCTGACAGAGAAGGGATCTCGCTGACATCGTCCGGCTTCATGCCCTTGACCATGCGGGACGTGCCGCGGCATCGCAAGGCACCGCGCGGCGACGAGAAAGAGGAGGTCTGGTCCGTAGGCCCACTGGTCGACTACTGTTCGGCCCGATTGCCCTAGTAGCAACGGAGGCACCCCTGACATGGCCCCCTCAGCGAACGGACAGACCGTAGGCCGGCGCCTGCCGGTCGAGTCGGCGTTCACTCGAGTCGAGGATTCCCGGCACCGTCTGCCGCGTTTGTTCGGTCGTCGCGACCTGGTCGTTCTTGGCCTGGGCGTGATGATCGGGTCCGGCATCTTCAGCCTGAGCGGTAGGCAAGCTGCCACCGTTGCGGGCCCCGCCGTGATCTTGTCGTTCCTGATCGCCGCAGTCGTCTGCGTCCTCGCGGCCGCCTGCTATGCGGAACTGTCCTCGACCATTCCCGTCTCGGGTAGCGCTTACACCTTCAGCTATGTGACGTTCGGTGAGATGTGGGCCTGGCTGGTCGGCTGGGCGCTGGTCCTCGAACTCGTCACGGCGGCGGCGATCGTCGCCAGGGTCTGGTCCGCTTACTTCCTCGCGACGCTGGACGGCTTCGGCCTGGTCCTGCCCAGCGGGGTGGCGCAGTTCTTCGGCCCCGACGCCAAGGTCAACCTGGTGGCGCCGATCCTGCTGCTGATCCTGACGGCCCTGATCGTGACCGGTACCAAGCTGTCCTCGCGCGTTCTGACCGTGGTCGTGATCGCCAAGGTCGCAGTGATCCTGCTGGTGGTCGTCATCGGCGCGACGCACATCAACATGGACAACTACAGCCCCTTCATCCCGATGTCGCGGGCAGCCCCGGCCGCCGCCAGCCCGACCTTGCTGGGCTGGATCCTGGACTCCTCGTTCGGTTCGTTCGGCGTGATGGGCATCTTCACCGCGGCCAGCGCGATCGTGTTCGCGTTCATCGGGTTCGACCTGATCGCCACGGCCTCCGAGGACGCCCGGAACCCACGCAAGACGGTCCCGCAGGGCATGCTGCTCGGCCTGGGAGCCGTGACGATCCTGTACGTCGCGATGGCGGTGGTACTGGTCGGCATGCGGCCCTACGGCCAACTGGGCGGCGCCGCACCGGTCTCCGAGGCGATGGCCGCAGCCGGCGTCGGCTGGGCGGCGGACCTGGTCAACCTGGGGGCCCTCCTGGCCCTGACGACCGTGATCGTCGTGGTGCTGATCGCGCAGAGCCGGGTGCTGTTCAACATGGGCCGTGACGGCCTGCTGCCGAAGAGCCTGGCCCGGGTCAGCCGCGTCTACTCCTCCCCCGCCCGCGCAGCCACCGCAGCAGGGCTGGCCGCAGTCGTGCTGACCCTGTATCCGAAGGTGCTGGAGCTCGAAGAGCTGCTCGTCATCGGAGCGCTGTTCTGTTTCGCCTTCTGTGCGGTCGGTGTGCTGACCCTGCGGCGGACCGAGCCGAACCTCGAGCGCGGCTTCAAGGTGCCGATGGTGCCGCTGATCCCGTTGCTGTCGCTGGCCTCGACGCTGTGGCTGATGCTCAACCTGAAGACGAGCACCTGGACCAAGTTCGGGATCTGGATGCTCATCGGACTGGCGATCTACGGCCTGTACGGGCGCTGGCACAGCCGCCTCGCCAACGAGGCGAGCTGGGACTTCGACATCGGCGACACCGATCCGGGGACCGGCGGTCTGCAGGCGATCCGGCGGGAGGACACCGACGAGGAGTTGCGGGCCGTCCGCACCCCACCGAAGTCCAGCCGCGGCAAACACATGCGCAACTGACCTCGCGTCCCCGCGGGCTGAAAGGCCGGCGGGGCATCAGTTCTCCACAGGTTGCGAAGTCGTTCCTGAAATCGGTGCCCACCCCGGCATGTTCTTAGCCGGAGGTGGTCATCGATGCGGACCAAGGATGCAGTCGGGCAGTACGGCGAACAGCTCGCCGCGGAACATCTCGCGAAGGCCGGTTTCGCGATCCTCGAGCGCAACTGGCGCTGCGAGCTCGGCGAGATCGACATCGTCGCCCGCGACGGGCAGGCGCTGGTCGTCTGTGAGGTGAAGACCCGGCGCGGGCTGAACTACGGCAGCCCGCTGGAGTCCATCACCTATCGCAAGCTCGCCACCCTGCGCCGGCTGCTCGGCCGCTGGCTGCAGGAGCACGAGGTAAGACCCGCCGAGGTGCGGATCGACATCGTCGCCGTGCTCTTCCCGCACGGCGGCGTGCCCACGGTCGACCACGTCAGGGGCGTGGCCTGATGCCGCTCGCCCAGGCCTGGTCGGTGGCGCTGGTGGGTCTCGAGGGTCACCTCGTCGAGGTCGAGGCCGACATCGCCCAGGGACTGCCGAAGACCACCCTGATCGGGCTGCCCGACGCGTCGCTGTCCGAAGCCAGGGACCGGGTCCGCGCGGCGGTGGTCAACAGCGGCCAGAAGTTCCCGGACCGCAAGGTGACGATCGGTCTGTCGCCGGCCACCTTGCCCAAGACAGGCTCGCATTACGACGTCGCGATTGCCTGTGCCCTGCTCGCCGCCGGCGGCGGTGTCGACAACGGACGCCTGCGGCAGACCGCCATGATCGGCGAGCTGGGCCTCGACGGGAGAATCCGCGAGGTCCGCGGCGCCCTGGCCATGACCCTGGCCGCCTCTCGCTCCGGCTTCGAGCGGATCGTCGTGCCTGAGCTGAACGCGGGTGAGGCACGGCTCGTCCCCGGCATCGACGTGTACGGCGTCCGCTCGCTGCGGCAGGTCCTCGCGCTGCTGCGCGGCGAGGAGATTCCAGACGAAGCGCCGCCTCGGGCCGAGCCGCGGCTGATGTCGGAGTCCCTGACCCGTGTCCCGGAGGTCGATCTCGATGACGTGCTCGGGCAGCGTGAGGGCCGCCGGGCCATCGAGGCGTCTGCCGCCGGCGGGCACCACATCTATCTGCACGGACCACCCGGCTCAGGCAAGACGATGCTGGCGGAGCGACTGGCCGGGCTGATGCCTGACCTGAGTACGGACGACTCGCTGGAGGTGTCCGCCGTGCACTCGCTGGCCGGGCTGCTGACCAGCGATGCCGAGTTGGTCGTCCGGCCGCCCTTCATCGCGCCGCACCACACCGCGTCGCTGGCGAGCCTGGTGGGCGGCGGCTCGGGCATGCCACGCCCGGGGGCGATCAGTTGCGCACATCGCGGCATCCTCTTCATCGACGAGGCGCCTGAGATGCATCCCTTGACGCTGGACACCTTGCGACAGCCGCTCGAGTCCGGGTTCATCGAGCTGCATCGCGCCGCCGCGGTGGCGAAGTTCCCCGCCAGGTTCTTGCTGGTGCTCGCTGCCAACCCCTGTCCGTGCGGCCTGACCGGCTCGTCGAACGGCGTGTGTACCTGCACCCCACAGATGCTGACCCGGTACCGGCAGCGCATCAGCGGACCGATCAAGGATCGGATCGACATCCAGCGACAGATCGAGCCGGCGGCGCGCGGCGAGGCAGACGGCGAGCGACCGGAATCCACCGCGGTGGTGGCCGCGCGGGTCAAAGCAGCTCGCGACCGCCAGGCACACCGCTACCGGGACACCGTCTGGAACATCAACAGCGAGATCCCCGGACCGATCCTGCGCCGCGAGTTTCCACTGGACGCCGGCAGCCAGAAGGTCCTGGAGTCCCTGTACTCCGACGGCCGGCTGACCGCCCGTGGATTCGACCGGGTGGCCCGCCTGGCCTGGACCCTCGCGGATCTCGCCGGCGTCGGCCAGCCAACTGCCGAGCTCACCCACCAAGCCTTCCAACTCCGCAGCGGAGCCCCGCTGACGGCACTCAGCGACGCCCGATCAGTCAGGGGGAACAGCGCAGCATGACCCAAGCCAGCACGACAACAACAGAACTCGCGCCGGAGCGCGTGGACATGGAGGCCGAGCGGCTGGTGCGGATCGGGTTGTCTCGGGTGATCGAGCCTGGTGATCCGGCAGCGCTCAGTGCCTTCCAGGACCTGGACGTGATCGAGGCCTGGCAACGGTTGCGGAGCGGTGCGGCAGGGATGGAGAGGTGGTCGGCCCGGGTCGCCGAGGTGGATCCTGAGCGGGATCTGGAGCGGGCCCGGAGCGCCGGCGCACGGTTCGTCATTCCCGGCGACGACGAGTGGCCCGCACAGGTGGAGGTGCTGGCGGATGCGGGCCAGCAGAGTAGGCAGGGCGGTGTGCCGTTCGGGCTCTGGGTCCGAGGAGCCGCGAATCTGCGCCAGGTCCTGGAGCGATCGGTGGCCATCGTCGGAGCGCGGGCGTGTTCTTCCTACGGGGAGCACGCCGCCGCCGAGCTGGCTGCGGGGATGGCGGACAACGACGTGACGGTGGTGTCGGGCGGTGCGTACGGGATCGACGCAGCGGCTCACCGTGGCGCGATGGCCGGTTCCGGCGTGACGGTCGCAGTCCTGGCTTGTGGCGTGGACGTCTGCTACCCGAAGAGCAACACGGCGCTGTTCGACCGGATCGCGGAGGAGGGCCTGCTGGTCAGTGAGCTTCCACCTGCCTGTTCACCGACCAAACTGCGCTTCCTCGCCAGGAACAGACTGATCGCCGCCGCCACCACCGGCACGATCGTGGTCGAGGCCGCGGTCCGCAGTGGAGCCCTCAACACCGCCGGGTGGGCCGAGCAGTGCGGCCGGCCGGTGCTCGCGGTTCCCGGCCCGATCACGTCACGGATGTCCGAAGGCGTGCACCTGCTGGTCCGCGAGCGCAACGCCGTCCTGGTGACTTCCGTGGCGGACATCCTGGAGGCGATCTCCCCGATGGGTCACCGACTCACGCCGTATCCCCACGCGCCGGCCGAGCCGACGGACGGCCTCGACCTGGAGCTCCGCCGCACGCTCGACGCCGTCCCGGTGCTGAGACCAGCAGCCGCGGATCGCATCGCCACAACGGCCGGGCTGGACGTCGACACAGTTCGCGAATGTCTGGAGACCCTCGAGCAGGCAGACCTGGTCGAATACCTCGAAACCGGCTGGCGCCTCTCCCCCAACCACCGCCGAGCCCTAGGCGGCCCCTGACCAACCCGACTGTCGAGCAGCGCGGTAGAGGACGAGGGAGAGGACTAGGAGGATGAGTCCCGCCAACGGCGCTTGTGCGAGGGCTGCGGAGGCGCCCCACGTGTCGGCGGCGCGGCCGGCGAGGGACGCCGCCAGCGCCGCACCGGCCGCGCTGGCGGAGTTGTTCCAGGTGAACGCTTGGGTGAGCGCCGCCGGATGGACGGCCTTCTCTGTCAGGACGTTCAGCAGGACGAGTGTGGGCGGTACCGCAGCCTCTGTGACCACCACAGCAGCGGCAAGCCAGATCGCGGACGGCGCAAGGGGAAGCAGCACCGCCGCGCCCGTGAGGTAGGCGGTGGCGAAAACGAGTTGGCGGCGCGCCGGGGTGCGGTGCTGTCGCAGCCCGTAGAGCCAGCCGGCGAGCAGTCCGCTGAGGCTGGAGGCGGCGAGGATCGGTGTGGCTGCGCCGGGCATTTCGTGGCTGATCGCGAAAGCGGTTATCGAGACCCCGATGGTTCCGAAGTACAGCCCGATGGCCAGGTTCAGTAGGGCCAGGAGGAGGAAGATCAGCCGCAGCAGGGAGGACCGTTCGCCGTGAGCGCGTTCGACGCTCCCGCGGGCGAGCTGAGGCGCTGTCCGGCGCTCGGTCGGCTTGGGCGCGATACGGCGCTCAGCCGGCTTGGGCGCTGTGCGGCGTTGGGCTGCTAGAGCCGCACCACCGCCGAGGATCAGGGCCGCGGCGATGGCGCTGGCAAGGGCCGTGTCGCCGACCGCGCCGAGCGCGGTGACCAGAACAGGACCGACGAGGAAGGCAGTGGCATTGGCCAGCGATTCCAACGAGAAGGCGCTGGGCAGTTCATCGGCCCGCTCGCCGCGCAGCAGGTGAGCCCAGCGGGCCGCTGACAGGGCGCCGAGCTGAGGGACGGCCGCGCCGGCGAAGGTGGCGGCGACGATCGCCACGGCCGGGGTGGTGGACGCGAGGACGCCGACGATGGCGGCGCAGTGGGCGGCGAGGCAGAACGGCAGGATGCGGGTCTGGCCGAACTGATCGATCAGGCGGGCCAACTGTGGGCCGATCAGAGCTTCGGCGAGGGCGAATCCGGCGGTGGCGAGACCGGCCGTGGCATAGGAGCCTGTGCGGGCGTGCAGCAACCAGACCAGGCCGAGGCCTGTCATGGCGATGCCGACGCGGCCAACAGCGGCAGTGAGAAAGAAGGTTGCAGCACCGGGGGTGCGCAACAGGGGACGGTAGCCGGTGGCGGCGCGGGGCATGGGTGTCCTTCGTCGCCGCCCGGCGGAACGGACCACCCGGGGGTCGCCGGCGCCTGAGTACTGCAGAAAGGTGCGACCCGTGGCCCGCCAGGGGACATCCAGGACTGCGGTGGGACGGGACACGCGCCCTCGCCGCCGCCCCCGACAACCGGGCGGAACAGAAACGTCAGGCCCGGGCCAAGGCGGACCCGAGCGACTGCCACGACGGTAACAGGATGGGTCGGAGCGGCGGCATGAGAGTCCTGTCGAGGGCGCAGACGACCTGGAGAAGGACCGGCGCCGGCGGCTCACGGCGAGGTAGGACCTATGTGTTCAGTTCGGCGTCTGCGGCGGATTGGAGCATTGCTGCGGCTATTGCGGTGGTTTCGGGGTCGGAGTCGGGGCCGGCTGGGCCGCTTGCGGTGCCGAGCGGTTCGATGCCGAGGATCGGGCCGAGCAGGGTGCTGCCGAGGGCGAGCGAGAGCACCAGTACTGCGCGCTTGCGGGCGGTGGCGTCGTTGCCGAAGTACTCGATCAGCGAAGGCAGGACGGTCGTCTCCAGGTGATCACGAATGATCGGCTGGGCGGCCGGGCTGGAGGCGGAGTGGAGCAGCATGAGAATCGCGTCGAAGGCCGAGTGGTCAACGGCTGTGTCGCTCTGCGATTCGACGGGGTCGGTGGCGCCGCCGTCCCGGGTTCGCTGGCCGGCAGTCTCGCGCGGTGACTCGGTCGCTCCGCGGTGACCGGCGACGATCATGGGTGCCATCAGGGTGCCGAAGGTGGCGCGGTCGAAGTCGGCGAGTCCTGGCGGGCCCGTGTCC
>Ga0193743_1002844_pt1 | contig 11839 bp, 9 predicted proteins | sample L2c2metaG_FD_143038 | JGI IMG/M metagenome (GOLD analysis project Ga0193743, IMG submission 143038) | Soil microbial communities from a riparian zone of the East river system, Colorado, United States - L2c2 | ecosystem: Environmental > Terrestrial > Soil > Riparian zone | place: USA: East River... | reverse complement strand
CTAATGGACAGGTGGAGCGCATGAACAGAACGATCAAAGAGGCCACCGTTCAGCGCTACCACTATGACACCCACGGCCAGCTACGTGCGGCGATCAATGGCGAAAAATCTGCCGGCCGCACTCCTGTTTAGTTCTTCTTCAGAAGGGTATGTCGTCATCTGTGATCCCAGGCCTCCCAAGTTGTTCGCTGTAGAAGCGCGCGCGGCGGGTGCCTGAGGCGCTGATGGCTTGCTGGTGCTGGTGGTCTCGCTGCGGGTATCTTCACGCTGGACTTCTGAGGCGACTAGCTCGGTTTTGTAGATTCAGTTCGGGCGAACTGGCCGGGTGGCTGTGGAAAGGCGGTATCTTATTCGCCGTTGAACGTAGAGCCTGCGTTGCACTGATTCACGAAGCGAATTAGCTCGCTCTCGCGGATCATCGTGCGGCTGCCGACTTTGGTGCGCTGTAGCTTGCCCTTATTTAGCCAAGCGTGAATCGTGTATTTGCTCAGACCACCCAGCCTACGGGCAGCCTCCTCGACTGAAAGCAGTTCATCCATGTGCTTCTCCCCGGCTCGTAACGAGCGTAAGCACATACTACCTTGACGGCGGCGAAATCACATCATACATTCAAGAGCATGCCTAGGGCTAATAGCCATATACCTGAAAAGTCGAGAACGTACAGCGGTGAGGACAGCGCAGGGGCCCTTGTACGTTGGCTCAACAGCTCTCCCGATGAGCAAGGGAAGGCTCGAATCAGGCGCGTGATCGCTCTCTACGCCGAGCTGAGATTGCATGGCCAATCGACGAGAACGGCGAAGTGCAAGTGGACGGGCGGCAAATGGGTTGTGCGGGAGACGTCAGAGACGCGGAGAGGCGATGCTCTCAGGGCAGCGCTCGATAAGGCTCTCCAGTACTACCGGACGGTGCCCAGCGTCACCTTTGAGACCACGTCCGACGCCCGGGGCTATCGCTATGTCCTGGATATCGCCTCAGTTCCAGTCGCAGGCTCCGCGTTTGACCGGCATATGAAAGCGGCAGCCAAAGCCTCTGTGGAATGGGAGACGATAGTTCAATCTGCTCTGCCTGGTAGTGAGGCCCAGGCAATCGAGATCGCGCTTGAAGTCTTGAGAACTGGCGACGCTTCCAGAATCCACCAATGCCGCTGCGGTAGGTTCGTTTTCCAGCGCTTCTCGCACCAGCGCTTCTGCTCTGAGAGATGCCGTATTGCCGAGTTCCGCACCAGCGACGAGGCCCGTCAGAAGCGGAATGCCAGACAGCGCAAGCTCTATCAGTTGCACAAATCCAAGCACGTAAAGTGAGCCTTTAAATGTCCATATTCAAACGCGGTTCCGTCTACTGGTATCACTTCCTCTTCAATGGCGAGCACGTACAAAAGAGCACGAAGCAAGGCAATCCCCGCACTGCGCGCCAGATGGAAGCGGCCTGTCGCACCGCACTCGCTAAGGGCGAAGTGGGGATCATCGCGCCTAAGACAGCGCCGCTCTTTTCCGAGCTCGCCAAACGATTCCTCGCTCACGTCGAGACCCGTCACGAAAACAAGCCTCAGACTGTCGTCTTCTATGCGGCGAAGCTAAACCGGCTTTTGTCCTACGAGCCCACTGAGAGGCATTCGGGCGGATCGGATAGACGAAGGGCTCATCGAAGGCTATGTCGTGGCGCGTAGAGCCTCTGTGGGCCAGGCAACCGTCAACCGTGAGCTTGCAACACTTCGCCGGATTCTCAGACTGGCCTATGAGTGGAAGGGAAATTCAGCGGGTGCCACGCATCAGGCTGTTGCACGGAGAGCGGACGCGGGATTTCGTTCTTTCTCGGAAGCAGGAGCAGATGTACCTCGCCGCCTGTCCACAACCCCTGCACGATATTGCCCTTCTCATGCTCGAAACCGGCCTCCGAATCGGAGAAGCGCTCAACCTGGAATGGTCCGATGTCATTCTTGAGCCGATTCAGGGATCGCGATTTGGCTTTCTGCGGGTGCGCGAAGGGAAGAGCAAGAACGCGCGTCGGGTGGTGCCGCTTACAGATCGTGCGTCCAGAATGCTTACTGTCCGCGTTTCGGAGCACATTGGGTCGCTAGTCTTCGCGAACCGGGCAGGCGGACGCTACGCCTCAACTTCGATCAATCACTTTCATCGGAACGCCGTGGCGCCAAGATGGAAGGGAAACGCCGCCCGCTCTTCGCTGGCGATTTTGTCCTGCACTCGCTTCGTCATACCATGCTGACTAGGCTCGGTGAATCGGGTGTGGACGCCTTCACCATCATGCGGATCGCCGGGCACAGTAGCATTGTCGTATCGCAGCGGTACATCCATCCCACGCCCGAGGCAGTGGAGCGCGCTTTCGAGCGCCTGCAACTGCATGGCACGGGGCAGGAAATCGAGGCGAAACGACTGCCACCCGCTACAGTATCCGCTACACTGACGCCGGGTGCGGCCGTAAGTTATTGAAGGGCCTATAGCTCAACGGTTAGAGCAGGGGACTCATAATCCCTTGGTTGGGGGTTCGAATCCCTCTGGGCCCACCAAGTACTTATGACTGCGCGGAGGGTATGCGCCGAGCGAGGGCGTCTCGGGTAAATGCTCGTTTCAACAGCTCGCCAATCGACCCGATTTTTCAGATTGCCCTACATGTCCGTCAAGACAGAAGAATCCTGTGACGACTTCGTCGGTGTATCGCGTCGGCATTTTACGAGATCAGGAGTTAAACCGCTCACGCCTTCGCCAAAACCAAGACGCTTGTAAACACTACCTCCGCTATCTGGATCCAGATAGCCGTTACTGTCCAGTTTGTCCGTCGATCGCGAAACGAATGAATTTCATGCGATGCGATCCGATATCCGTCTCGGGAACTCTGCTTTAAGAACGACATCTGTACCGGCGTTCATCACCGGAACGCCTGTCAGTTTTGCCAGTTGGATCCAACCAGCAAGAAGCCTAATCTGACCAGATAAGCGGTTGGCATCTCGCAGGACTCTCGCGAAAGCAATGGTCGTTGGCGCAATGGAACGTGGGTGAGTGTCGCCCGAACTCTGTTGTGTGGCCTCGCCGGAATTCAGCTGCTCCCACAAATGTGTGAGTGGAAGTACTGCGTGCAGCTAAGACTTAAAGGAACCCGCGTGGGGCCGATCGGGGTAGCGGCCATGAGTGTCGTGATTTTCACCGGGATCCCGGATAGGGTGCATCCGCAGAAACTACGCTCATCATCATCGGCAACTAAAGGCGTAGCTCGATGCCTTTTCTTGGATGGAGAGAAGAAAATGATCACATCTTTCATGAAACAGGTTTTGTCAGCGGTGTTGTCCTTTCTGCTGGTATTCACCGCTGTGCCATTTGAAGCTGCAGGTCAGGAGTCAGCGCCGGCGGGATCGACAGGATATTCGGGACAGGGTGCGCCTCTGTCTGCGGAGGACTTACAAAAACTGGTGGCGCCCATCGCGCTGTATCCTGACGCACTGGTTGCACAGATTCTGGGGGCCGCGACGTTTCCGGATCAGATTGCTGACGCCAACGGGTGGCTTCAGCAGAACAAGAACCTCACGGGCACAGCTCTAACAAAGGCCGTGGATACGCAGACCTGGGACCCCAGCGTGAAGGCGCTCACACAATTTCCATCGGTGCTCGACAACCTGGCGAAGAACCTGAGTTGGACCTCCTCACTAGGGGAGGCGTACCACACCCAAGCCGCAGATGTGATGTCGGCGGTGCAGGTATTGCGCGCCAAAGCACAGGCTGCAGGCAATCTGAAATCGGGCTCACAGATCACGGTGGTGCAGCAGGCGCCGCAAACGATCGTGATTCAGCCAACCAATCCGGAGGTGGTGTACGTCCCGCAATACAACCCTACAGTTGTCTACGGCACTCCGTATGTGACGCCGGGGTACAGCACTGCAGCCGTGGCGACGACCGCAGTGCTGGCATTCGGAATTGGAATCGCAGTGGGAGCCGCGATGAACAATAGTTGGGGTTACAGCTACTGGAACTGCAATTGGCACGGCGGCGCCGTCGTCTATCGGAGCAATGTCTACTACGGAAACGCCGCGTGGCACGGCGGCTACTACGGTTCCGCGCGGGCTGGAACTGCCTATAATCCGTCCACGGGAACCTATGCACGAGGCGCATCGGTCTCTACTCCCTACGGCACTCGAAGTGCTGGTCAAGCCTACAACCCGTCCACTGGCACTTACGCGCGTGGTGCGTCGGCTTCAGGTCCCAACGGGAGAGCGGCAGCTGGTCAAGCGTACAACCCAAACACCGGGGCCTCTGCAGCCACCCGTCAAGCCTCTAACGCCTACGGAAGTTACGGAAGCTCGGCCGTCTCAAAGAATGGCAACACCGCGTACACCCAGCATCAAACTACCGCCGAAGGGTCTGCGGGCACAGTACAGACTTCAGCGGGCGGCAGAGGTGCTGCCGCGACGGGCGCATACGGCAGTGCTGCCGCGGGCCAAACCGCAAGTGGCGACAAGTATGCTGCGAAAAACGGCAACGTCTACAAGAATACCGGGAGCGGTTGGGATCAGACTCAGGGGACGCCTAACCAGAGATCCACTTCAAGCTACTCAGGAACCGATTCTGCTGCTTCCCGCGGCTATGGAGGGCAGGAAAAGAGCGGCGGGGAATCGGCGTTTGGTGGCGGTGGAGGCGGAGGCGGTTGGCAATCCCGACAGGCGAGCGCTCGTGGCTCGGCGAGCCGCGGTGGCGGCGGCGGGTGGGGAGGTCGCAGGTGAGGCCAACGGTGGTTGCCCCAGGAAGTCAACTCAGAGAGCGGTGTTGGTAGAGAGTTTACGAACGAAGTTTTGGAGGATGGAAATGTCGCTCAAACACCGCAGAGTTGCGTTTACGGTTCGGTTGCTGCTTCTGACGATCATCCTTCCCCTTGCTGCGTGTCGAAAATCTGACAAGCCTTCGATCAGTGGGTTTGCCTCACCGGACGACGCGGGTAATGCGCTGCTCGTAGCGGCAAAGTCAGGCGATCAAAATGCGCTGCTGACAATTTTTGGCCCGGATTCGAAAGAGGTTATCTATTCCGGCGATGCCGTGCAGGACAAGAATGCGGCCAACGCGTTCGTGGCAGAGTATGGGGTGATGCACCGCTGGCGCAAGATGCCGGATGGTGCCCAGATCCTGCTGGTCGGAGCTGACAATTTTCCCTTCCCTATTCCGCTGAAGAAGAATGATGGAAAGTGGTTCTTCGATACGGCTGCGGGCAAGAATGAGGTTCTGAACCGTCGTATTGGCAGGAATGAACTGGCAATTATCGAGGTCTGTGGAGCGGTGGCGGATGCTCAGGCCGAGTACTTCTCTCGCCCTCATGATGGCCAAAGGACAAAACAATTCGCGACGAAGTTCATCAGTGACTCTGGCAAGCAGAACGGCTTGTACTGGAAGTCGCCGGATGGGCAGCCGGCGAGTCCGCTAGGGCCGTTGGCGGCGCTCGCAAGCGTCGAAGGGTATAGCGCAAAGCCCGAGGGGCACACGGCATTCCATGGCTACTACTTCCGCATGCTGAAAGGGCAAACCGATAAGGCGCCGGGTGGTGCGAAGGACTACGTGGTCAACGGGAAGATGACAGGTGGCTTCGCCTTCGTCGCCTATCCTGCGGAGTACGGCAACTCGGGAGCGATGACGTTCATGATCAACCAGGATGGGGTGCTGCTCCAAAAGGATCTGGGAAAGACCACGACAGAAACGGCAACCGCAATGAGCGTATTCGATCCCGACGCCAGCTGGTCCTCCGTAGAACAATGAGCTGCTTGATGCCATCCGGCCACTCACGGCGGCAGGTGCGTCGTTTTTCAAGAAGCTTCTAGAAGTCGAAGTCTCCGTCTATTCGAAAAAGCCGGCCAACAGAATTATAAAAGGCGCCGTAGTTCGGAGAAGTGTAGTGCTCCTGGACGTCACGCGGGTTGAAGTGGTTGAGCACGTTGTACACGCTCAGCCCAGCCCGGAACTGGATGCGGTGACCGCGGAATTTGAAGTCGACTGGGTATTGGAGTTTCGTATCTAGCGCCACAAAGGTGGGGAAACGCCCTGCCTGGTTTTCGGGGCCGATGTAATTCCAATTTTGATCGAGCCGCGAGAAGGGAAATCCTGTGTGCACGTCAAGTATGGGGACAAGGTCGAGCTTGTGCGGCAATCCGATCACGCCCCAGAACAGGCCGCGATTCGGCGCATCAGATGCGAGCGGGCCGTACTGGTTGCGGCGGATGATCGGTTGGGGAAAATTACCGAAGAACTTGTTGTAGTCATTGAGTTCGCCATAAGCACGCGAGTGAACGTAGCTAGCAAATACGTTTGAGCGTTCGTTGGCTCGCCACCGCAGCATGGTTAGGAACTCGCGATAGTTTTGTCGGCCGGAGTTGAGGAGGAGTAGCTGGGCGCTGCCACCTGCGGGTTGCCAAGGATTCACATAGAATTCCCGAAATCCATGGCGGTCCTCATACCCGAAGCGAAAGAACAGATCGCGGCGCAGTTCGCGATCGAACTGGAATGTCCAGCCAAGGCTGCGGGGGACTTGCAGCGAGTTGGAAGCGATGTGTGTGAATGTTGCCGGATAACCGACGACAGTCTTGCCGTCGGGAGCATAGTTGGTGATGGTCTGTGCCGGAAACCTGGTGAAGATGGAGACATTAATAGGAATTTTGTCGAAAAACACACCAAAGCCGCCGCGAATGGCTGTGCGGTTATCGCGCGTGGGGGCAAAGACAACGCCGATGCGGGGAGCAATGTTGGCGCGTTCAGCGGAGAGGCTATCGTGGTCCAGGCGCAGACCAAGGTCAATGGTCAAGCGGGGATGGATCTGCCAGTTGTCCTGCACGAAGAGAGCGAGTTCGCTCTTCCTGGCTTGCGAATCCAGCGCGGCGCCGTAACTGATGCTGCTACTCAGCGTACCGTCCTGACGCATGACTCGTATGGGGAAGTTCAGCACCTGTCCCCGGTTGGAGGAGTGCGCATAGGAGTACCCGAAGGTCAGCAAATGCCTCCCGACATGTTCGATCGGCCGCAGGTGGAGGGTTTGCGACCACTGGTAAAGCTGCGTCTTCCGTTGCTGCTGTTCGAAGTAGCTCCCAGAGTTCTGCTCGGGGAAAAGAACCATTTCTCCTTTCAGCGTTGCGGGGAAGATGCGCGAATCGAGTTGCTTGGCTGAAAACAAGGTTTGCAGGTATCCACCATTGGCCAGAATCCAGCGGTGTGTGGCGGAGAGGAAGTAGTCGCGCTCGCGATCATCGGCGGTAACCGGCTGAGGATTGAACGTGTTGATATTGGCATAGTCCGTGTTCTGGGGATCCAGTGCGAGCACGGCGCTAAACCGATGGCTGGCAGAAGGACCCCAATCGAATTGCGTATACGTATTGAGCTTTTCCGCGATGCGAACGTTGTCGGGGTCAGGCAGTGAGGGCACCCTAACCGTATCGTAGCCATAGCCTATCGACTGAAAGATGTGGATCTTGCCGGTCCTCAGGGGCCCCGCAAAAGTCAGATGCGGCGATGCACTCTCGACTCCGTGCGTGTGACCATCGATCCAGCGGAAGCGCGGTACCGGATCTTCGAAGAGCCACTTCCACGCGTCGGTGCCGCCGCGAGTGTTGACGTCAACCACTCCACTGGAAAACCGCCCGTACTCTGACGAAAATGGGTTGGAGAGCACCCGCACGGACTGAATCGCCACAGCCGGCAGGCTGAGCGCAGCCTGGCCGGTAAAGGGATCCGTTACGCTGGCTGAATTCACCAGAGTGTTCGCCTGGTTTGTGCGGCCTCCCTTGATGCGAATAAGCCCATCGAGTCCGCGCACGACACCGGGCAGCAAGGGCAGGGCATCCTGAAAGTCCTGGTTAAGGCGGACGACAGACCTCAGAATGCCGGCGTTCAATGCCGGGGCGCCCCCGGAACTGGAGGTCAGGTCAATGCCCGAGTCCTCAGCGTTCACCGTAATCGTTTCCTCGTGCCCTTTCGGGATCAACTGAAAGTCGAGGTTCGCAGGGTGATCCGTTTCTATCGCCAGGCGCTTGGTGACCGGTTCAAATCCACCCAGCGCGACGGTGATTTCATAGTGGCCATACAACACACCGATGAACGTGTATGTCCCTAGATCATTGGAAATAGTGGCGACTTCGCTGTTTGTGCCGAGGTTCTTCAAGGTGACACGTGCGTTGGGCCACACAGTTTGCACTTGATCCGAGCCCAGCGTAAAGATGACGCCGCCTACAGTGGCGGTCTTCGCCTCCACGACCGGCTCAGATACGGACGTAATCAGAATTGCTATGAAAAACCGAATGGCATGCGCCATCAGGTTCAGGCGTTCGCGACGGCGTCGCAGGTACATCGCAGTACTCTCTGCAGCAACGCACGGGCGATCCACGTGAAGACCGGTTTGAAACTCCTCGCGGCTGCACGCGCGAGCGGGCACACCATTAAAGCGGCCGACATCCACGACGGCACCCAAATCGCGATGCCCCTACTGCTCTAACGCTGCCTCGTTGCTTTCTCCGAAACTAGAACGAAGCGACGGCCTGGCCGCTGCTCCGGCTATTGTGCCACCGTGTGATCGTCGATCACAAGAGTCCGGAAAGATGAATGTTCGGCAGCTTACAAAGATCACATTTGCTCTGCTGAAGCATGTTCAATCATTGTTCGGCTGGGCATCCTCATGACGCCACGTTGTTCCGATGACTGTCTAGCGGCGAACACGATCGGTGCGAAGGGCCACCAACTTCTCTCCTTCTTTCTGGTTGTTGGCGCCGCGTGCCGCCACCGCCGCCGTACAGACGAGCACGACGACGAGCAGATTCCTTGAGTGCCATCGTGGTTTCCTTATCCAAATGGCGGGCAGCCTGGTTTGGTCTGCCCGCCACTGGATCTGTTTACTGCCGCGCCATGGCGATGCGGACAGCCTCCTCCGGCGAGACGAGGTGGTCGAGGCTCTCAGCGTCCCCGGCAATGGCGAGTTGAACCCCCTTCACGACTCCGTTGAACTGGTTGCCGCGCGACCCGTAGTCCGGTGAGACAGGAGATCCCGTGTCCACTCCCACGTCGCAACCATCATCGGCAGAGAAGATCATGGCCGCCGTGGCAGCAACCTTGCCCTCGCCGACTTTTTTGCCGTCCACATACAAGGACGCGGTGCCGCCCTTGCCGAGGCCGCCGCCAGCGTAGGCAAACTCCATGCGTACCTGGTGCTCACCCGGAGGCAGCACGCCGCTTGATTCGGCGTAGAACTGGTGGATGCCGAGCAGGTTGTAACAGTATTTGAGCTTGCCGCCCTTCGCGTAGAGGCTCCAGCCGCCAATGTTGCCGCCTTGAGCGACGATGACACCCTCGGCGCTGGCTGTGGGTACAACGATCTCGGCGGTCACGGAGTGGGACTTGTTCTTGAGATTGAGGACCGAGTTCTCAGAGAGACGCCCCATGCTGCCGAACAGAATCTGAGACTTGCCCTTGATCAGCACCGGGCGGCCCGCCAGATCTGAGTTCATCCGGGCACCGATGTTGTCATCGAGGGGGAGAACGTTGTTCCGCACCGCCTCGATCAGCCACAGGCGCTGCAGTTCATGCAGCTTTTCGGGCATCTGCTTGGCCAGGTTGTTCGCCTGGCTCCAGTCTTTATTGGTGTCGTAGAGTTCCCAGGTATCGTCGTCGAATGCCGGGGTTGCCTCGCCTTGAAGAATCCATGGCGTCTTGTGTCGTGTCACCGCCGTCCAGCCTTTGTGGTAGATGCCGCGATTGCCGAACATCTCGAAGTACTGTGTCTCGTGCTGCTCGGCCGCCTTGGCGTCATTGAACGAGTACGCCATGCTGACGCCTTCGATCGGATGCTGCTGAACTCCGTTGACGAAAAGTGGCTGGGGCACGCCGGCCACTTCAAGGATGGTGGGCGCGACGTCGATCACGTGATGGAACTGCGTGCGGAGCTGGCCTTTCCCCTGGACGCCCTTCGGCCAATGCACGATCGTCCCGTTGCGCGTGCCGCCCCAATGTGAGGCGACCTGCTTGGTCCACTGATATGGGGTATCCAGAGCGTGCGCCCAGCCCACGGCATAGTGGTTGTACGATTCCGGTCCACCCAGCTTGTCCAGCCGCTCCATCAGGAACTCGGGTGTTTCCAGCGCGGCGGCACCGTTGAAATTGATCATCTCGTTGTAGGTGCCGTTAAGCGTTCCCTCTGCAGACGCGCCATTGTCGCCGATGATGTAGTAGATCAGTGTGTCATCGAACAGATTGAGCTTTTTCAGCGTATCCACCAGCCGGCCAACATGGTGATCGGTATACTCCATGAACCCGGCGTAAACCTCCATCTCGCGTATGAGCACGGGCTTGAGCGCGGCAGGCATCTCATCCCATGCCGGAATCTCTTTGTGCCTCTGCGTAAGCTGACAATCCTGCGGAATGACGCCGAGTGTTTTCTGGCGGGCGAAGATCTCTTCGCGTAGCTTGTCCCAGCCCTGATCGAACTTGCCTTTGTACTTATCCGCCCATTCTTTCGGGACGTGATGCGGGGCATGGGTAGCGCCCGGTGCGAAGTAGACGAAGAAGGGCTTATCGGGGATGAGCGCTTTTTGTTGTCCAATCCAGTTGATGGCCTTGTCCGTCATGTCTTCCATCAGGTGGTAGCCCTCTTCGGGCGTCTTCTTGACTTCGATCGGCGTGGTGCCTTCATAGAGCGATGGATACCATTGGTTCGCTTCGCCGCCGATGAAACCGTAGAAGTACTCGAATCCGCCTCCTCCGGTAGGCCACGCATCGAAGGGGCCGGCTGGGCTTGTCTCCCAGACCGGCACTTCATGGCACTTGCCGAACTGCGCCGTCGCATACCCATTGAGCTTGAGGGTCCGGGCGATTGGCGCGCAGGTATTCGGTAGTAGCGAGTTATAGCCGGGCGCGCCGGTGGCGATCTCGGTGATCCCGCCCATGCCGACCGTATGGTGATTACGTCCGGTCAGCAGCGCCTGCCGGGTCGGAGAACAGAGCGCTGTGGTATGAAAGCGGTTATATTTCAGGCCTCCGGAAGCAAGGAGTTCCGCCGTCGGCGTGCTGCAGGGGCCACCAAACGCGCTGGAGGAGCCAAAGCCCGCGTCGTCAATCAGGACTATCAGGACGTTCGGCGCGCCCTTGGGCGGACGCAATTGCGCGATCGGCGGGAACTTGGTGTCCGGATCCTTCGCATCATAGGTGACCAGGCCTGTGCGCGGCTGATCCGGGATGGGAAGAACTGTTCGTTGAATGTCGTCTTGCGGGCTCATGGTGTTGCTCCTCAAAAGAAGTCCGTTGGAAAAAGGAAGGGGTTCAAAGCAACGCGGGTCGACTTGCGGCAACAGCTTAGGGCGGCCGCACCAGGCCGTTCAACTGTCAAAACGAACAGGTGGAATGTCATGCTGAAGCGAAAAAAATTACCTCATGTGAGACTCGGCTCATATAGTTGGCTGAACTTCTATGAGCTTCCAACCAATCTCCGCCTTTCTTCTCTTCCCCGGAATGATCCTCATGCTGGAGCTTGGTCGTCGCCTCCGCGGCCGCAGAGCCTCCATGGAGGGAATCGGCGCAATCGAAGGTGCAGTCTTCGGCTTGTTCGGTCTCTTGCTCGCTTTAACGTTCACCGGATCGGTCTCCCGTTTCGATAACCACCGCCTGCTCCTCACAGAGGAGACGAACGATATAGGCACGGCCTATCTTCGGCTCGATCTCTTGCCTCCCCCGGTCCAGCCAGAGCTTCGACAACTCTTCCGCGAGTACACAAACTCGCGGCTTCACCTCTTCGACGCCGTAGGGCCAGAGGTCTCACCGGAAACCGTCAGACTTCAAAATGAGATCTGGCGGCGTTCCGTTGCCGCCGCATCTTCTACCGGA
>Ga0193743_1002843_pt1 | contig 11839 bp, 13 predicted proteins | sample L2c2metaG_FD_143038 | JGI IMG/M metagenome (GOLD analysis project Ga0193743, IMG submission 143038) | Soil microbial communities from a riparian zone of the East river system, Colorado, United States - L2c2 | ecosystem: Environmental > Terrestrial > Soil > Riparian zone | place: USA: East River... | reverse complement strand
GCCTAATATAATCAGTTGCTTACTTCGGACTCTAGCTATCTGATCTCTTGCTGTAGTTGCTCGCAATCTTGCTGTAGTGTTCTGGAACGTTATATAAACGTACGCCATAACAGTCCGAGTTTCCCTTCATTTGCCCGCCATTGAGAAAGTTCTTGTTTCTGATGTTTCAAATCCTGATTTTTCATTTCAGGGTTTCCTTGAAGCATTAGAGAAGAGACTTCTGTCAGGCAATGTCGTGTTGGGCTGTCGTATGGCTTTGAAGGATGGAGCCTTCCACGCTGTAGATTTATCAGTACTAACCTTCTGTCTAGCTATTATTGGTGCCTTCCACGAGGTTTACAGAGCCGTTTGCCCAACATGACTGTTGAGGTTGTCGCTCCCGTTGACTTCCAAAGTATGATTTTCATATGAAATGGGTATCTTTTCTTCCACCTGATTGCCTTTTCCTATTCCAGGTCAACAATGAAGTCCATGATGATGAGTTCACTGCTATCGCTGAGTCGCACTGAATGATATGTTTGGCTATTCAAATCAATTATGCGGGTCGACCCAAGGAAAGAGGGGATTCAGCATGGAATATAGGTTAGGTCGATTTCTTTTACTTTGCTATCCATATCGATTTCGTTCATGCTAAAATTCTTCCTTCTTTCAGCACCACATGCCAGTCCTTCCAAAATGTGCAAAAGGAACTCGAAGATGAATATCGAAAAACTCTTCCAGCTGCCAAGAAATAGACTTATTTTTTATTTGGGTCCGTTAATCATTAATCATTACTCAACCCTTGCGAGAGAGAAAAGAAGGCTATCGACTTTGTGGTTTTCTGTGCCCTATCGTACCGTCGCTAATGTTTCTCCCTTCTGTTGCTCGTCGACTTGCACTAATCAACCAAACCCACCTGCATAAGTTAAATGCCCTTTCCCCTTGCCAGCCCATGTCACACGTCTTAAGCATTTGTTACCTTATATTTGAATTAGTACTTACTTGCAAGTCTCCCTTCCTCAATATATTTCTTTTTGAAAGATGTAGTCTGCATATCTCCCTCTCAACTTCTCACACGGTGAAGCTAAGCATGGTAAGCTCATTCGACGTTTCATGGTTCCGGCTCATAGAGGACTTTTGTGCAACATCTACCAACAGTTCATACCGGACTCAAATTTTGTGAATATTGTCCCTATAGCTCAGAGAACGTGGTCCAATGTCGAGACTCCTACTTTGCCCTGTTGGTACGAGGCTCTCGGACTAAAAGTGGAGAACACAGAGGTAGAAAAAGTTTGGCTTCTTTCCTTGCCCACATACTTTCATATCACTCTCATCGTGACGTCTCTGGTGGTACTACCGTCAACCTCCAAACCAAGAACCAGATCTCGCCTCATACTATAGCAACTGTGCAACGTTCTTCCACATTTAGTGCCATTTTCTCTCTAGGCGTGTTAGCTCTCGGGCGCTCACGCATAAACCAAAATTTGGCAACCTGCAATCTTTACGATCTTAAGAGATTGGGTTCTTGCGTCATGGTAGGATTATACCGCGAGAAGCCCAATATATAAGTATCCGTTTTTGTCAGACTATAAGTTTGGAGATAACGCATTTTGAAACAACCTCAAGCACCAAAAAACCCTACCAAACCACTGCAATTGGCTACATTTGTACCAGCGTCATTTACTTTTGCTGCGTTACAAAATGAAGAGATGTCGCACGACTGCGGACAATGACAAGGCCAAATACCTGGTGACGATTTGGAGGACCCTGATTTTTCCTTTATTCAATTCATCTGAAAAATAATAATATCTGAAAGCCAATACCACATCGGTGCATGATCATGTGTTCATGATACTTGTATTATACTTCAATTGCGCAGTGCTCTATACTTATACTTGAATATATGTCATTAAGTATATGTGACGTAACTGATGCATGCCAAGTGCATCTGTCTGACGAAATTCCAAAGATAAGCGAGTCAAGGCAATCCAGCAGAGTTCGTGGGCAATGAAAGAGTGGCTTTGATGAGACGCACCGAAGGTTAGTACAGTCGGACCCCTCTTAATCCATCCCTCAATGGACGGCCGAGGCTATGGGCCTATGGGCATGGTAAAAATAGATCGTTACCCACCCAGTGATCGTCCGATGACGAAATGGATTCCCTCTTCGCTAGCGTCGCATTTAATTCATTGTCTTTGTAGATTTAGCAAATTTAAAAAATATCGAGTGCTTTGGGAGTCATAGAAGCGATATTAAACCTTTTTTTTCAGTTCATTTTCAACTTACTCCGAGGCTACTCTGCATCAGGTGCATCACAACTAACATATTATAAGAATTATTCAGTGGCTGGGGTGGCGCATCATTGTGGTCAGCAACCGGTCAATTAATCACTTGGCCGTAAAAATAATAAAATTAAGAGGCGATGTCTACAGTCTAATTCCCTACAAAACCCTATGGGTTATGGTTAATGCGGATCTATGGGTTATGGTATCGCGAACCAAATCGGTAGGCGGAGGCTATGGGATAAAAGGGGTTATGGGTTATCAGAGGTATAGGTTAAGAGGGGTCCGACTATACGTCTCATATGTTATGATACAAATCTTAATTCTAAAAATTATTATTTCGTGCCAGTTTATAATCCACCCCACTTTCAGACTACTACCTGTGACAATGTTTCCTTCCGTGCCACTTCCATCACCGCAGACGTTGCTGGATTCTTTTTTGTATGCTGCTAGAAACATTGAAACTGTCGAAAACAGTGTTGTTGAATGTGGCTACGAGAAATGGAGTTACGGTGATCTCGATGTCATATCTACCGGGCTGGCCATTGAGATAAAGGAAAGCTATGGGTTAAAGCCTACGATAGCAACATTCAGCGAGAACCATCCGTACATCTTAGCTGTCATGCTCGCGACGTGGAAACTCGGCGGGATATACGCTCCCTTGGATCATCATACCCCACACGAGTTGGTTCAACATATGATTATGAACAGCGCACCTACTTTCGTGGTCGTCCCATCAAGTGATGAATCTATCAAGCAATTGCTTTGCGGTATTATAGTTTATTAATTTATTTCTAATTACCAGCTTATCAATGTTCTCAGGAATGAATGTCCCTTTTATGACATTTGACGTTAGAACTACATCAATGACGTCATTAACCCAGCGCTTCCTTAACGGGTCAACAGCGGAGATCGCATTTCTCGTGCCTTCACCTTCTGACATTGCCGTTTTTCTACATACCTCATCTGCATCTTCTATTAACAACATTAAATGCGTTCCCTTGGCTCATGGATCCGTCTTCTCAGGATGTAAAGGCCGTCTGGCTTGGTGGCAAAAGACTTGGCCTGATAAAGATTTCATGAACCTTCGCGTTTTAGGATGGTCTCCGTGGTCCCACATCCTAGGTATATCTCATGACATAGGCGGAGCCACGTTCGCGACTGCGGGCTGTTATTTCTTCGGAATCATCCCTTCTACATATACTTCACAGCAAGAATTGACTGACGAACACGAAGGGGAACTTGATGTCCTGTCTCGCCTGTTGGATGCTGTGATACGCATAAAACCTGATGTGTTTTCGGCCGTCCCGTGGGTTTTGGAGGGGTTTAAGGATATATGGTCACAAGAAAAGGTCGCAGACAAGAAAGAAGACATGCAGGATGTGTTAAAGGAAATGAAGGTCTTGGGGTGCGGTGGTGCTGCATTGAGCAAAGAGACCGTTATATGGGCGAAGGATATGAACATTTCTGTAATTTTAGATATTGGCATGACAGAGTTAGGCGGTGAGTACACTTTCTTCTTCAGAACTTCCCTTTTCGTTTTAATGTTGATCGTAGGTCCGCTCTTCTATTCGAAAGTTGATGACTTTGATCCCCTTGGTTGGTCGATGAAGGGCTGTCTTATTCCAGACGCAGAACTCAGACTTGTCAATGAAGACTGCGATGACGATCTTGAAGGTATCCTCGTTGTTTTTTTTTTCAAAGTCATCTTCTTATTCTCACTGCCTTCCCACAAGGTGAACTTGTTATCACAAGCGGGTCGATAAGCCAAGGCTATTTGAAATTCGATAATTCGGCATTTATCAAAGCCCCTGATGGTAGAACGACCTTCCGAACAGGAGATGTATATGCAAAGACAATTGACAATCACTTAATTTGGAAAGGACGGAAAGAGGATTATATCCAAGTGAGCTAATTTCCTCATAAATCGCTCCTTCAGACCTCACATGTGACATGAACCTTTTCTTTTCTAGATGGTTTCTGGAGAGACCCTCGATCCTCGACCCATCGAGAAAGCATTGAATACTTCCCCAGCCATTTTATATAGCTGTGTGTTCGGTAATCACTTTCTAGGCAGGGCAGCAGAGTGCATTTGTGTATTGATTAAACCTACGAGCAGCAAAGCTTTCCAAACGACGACTCCTTCAAGTGCAGTTATAACGTCGGAGATAACTAGAGCTGTGGCATCTGTTAATCGGACGCTGCCTCCTCCTTTACGTATTGCTTGGTCGAGGGTATTAATTTTGGATGAAGGACAAGAAGTGCCGTATACAAGGAAAGGGACAATTTTTAGGAAGAAGTTGGAAGGCATGTTTGAAGGACAAGTGTCGCGTTTACTTGGGAATGATGGTATTGAAAGTAGTCAGGAGAAGCCGGCGAAGCTTTCGGATTACCATGAAGGCACCGCAAGCTCGAAGTGGTCGAAAGTGGATGTGATGGACACGGTTCTGAAAATAGTCGCTGGTGCACTGAAAATATCAATGGCTGTCCTCAGCATGCATTCAGAGTCCTCATTTATAGAGGTGAGGTTTTTTTTTTTCATTTCCTGGCACTCTGTAGGATCGTGCACACTGATATTTCAAATTTGAAGTTTGGAATGGATTCAAACATGGCCGTTAGGATTGTCAACGAGCTCAACCACTTTTTCCACATCCACCTTCCCTTGAACACTTGCCACACCTACCTTGATCTTGTCAGCCTTTCTGGAGCGGTTTTGACTGAGTTGGGTATGAACGAGAAGGTCGCCATCCAAGTAGGTACGGAAAAACCGCCAACTGTTCAATCGCGTGAAGAAGTCGTCATTGTTGGTCAAGCACTTCGTCTTCCTGGCGATATCAACACTCCAGAGTCGTTCTGGCGAGCATTAGTAGACAAAAAGGACATCATGACTCCAATTCCGCCGGATCGATGGGACCATGCCAGTTTCTATCGCTCACCCTCATCCACGACTCCTCCACAGACGTGTGACATCACCTTTGAGAAAGCCGGCTTCATAGAAGTTGCAAACTTTGACAACAGTTTTTTTGGGATCTCCGCACCTGAAGCGTTTTGTGTTTCTCCCACCATTCGGTTGATTTTGGAAACTACATTTGAGGCACTGGAGAATGCGAATATACCGATTTCACGTGTGAAGGGCACGAATATGGGCGTCTTTGTTGCTGCTGGGTTGGATGGAGGTTATCAGAAGCTTCTTTTCTATGATCAGGGCTTTGGGGGTATGTTTACAATCATTTAATCACTGTCTTGCAAACAAATTAATTGAACGTTAGCTTATACTCGTTTTTTTGGGACTGGTGTTGCGACTAGCACGGCATGTGGACGGCTCAGCTAGTGAGTGGCTGTCCTGAGATTCATAGCTTTTCGGTGACAGGATGTCTGTTTAGTCTTCTCGATGTTCATGGCCCTTCCATTACATCAGACACTGCATGCAGTTCTGGACTGGTTGTGTTGGATCAAGGTTCGTGTTCGTGTTTTTCGAATGGTGAGGCAGTTGAAGGTTCAAGCGTTTACGATAGCGGTCAAGTATCTACAGTCTGGAGATGGAGAGTCAGCCATTGTTTGCGCAGTGAACGCTAATCTATGGTATGGCCAAAAAAATTTGATTCAATCTGACTTTGCACGACTCTGACTACTATTTTCCCTCTAGGCCTGGGTCATTCGGGTTTGCTATCTAATAATTATAACCTTGTAGATTATTCTCATTCTTTACTGATTAAGATTTCTGTCCGCGCAAAAAATGACCTCTCCTCGTTCTCGGTGTGCAACATTCACAAGTGAAGCGGATGGGTAAATTCTCTTCATATCGTTGTTGCCTGGTCGAAGCCTGACATTCTTTGGGCTAGATATGTGCCATCCGAGGGTGTTGTTGCCTTCATCCTCAAGACCCGTAGCGCAGCAACGCGCGATGGTGACTCCGTCTTGGCCGTGGTTAAATCTACCGATATAAAGCATGGTGGGAGATCTCAAGGTATTGTATCTCCGAACGTGAACACACAGATCGCATTGCACATGTCCCTTCTTGAGAAAGCTGGTCTCAAACCTTCTGAAATTGAGTATGTATATGTTATAATTTGCATATTGCAATGCTAACAATACGCCAGTTTTATTGAAACTCATGGGACTGGTTAGCATTGGACAGTGTTAAAAATTTTATCAGTTTAATCCTGACTATGCCCAGGTACATCCCTTGGCGACCTAATTGAGATTCAAGGCATCAACCAAGCTTTCCAGCACTCACATTCCGAAACACCACTCGTTGTTGGTGCTGCTAAATCATGCATTGGCCACACAGAGATTGCGGCAGGTCTTGTAGGCGTCCTCAAGGCCATCGCCTCCTTTCGCCATGCAGCTATTCCAGGATTGATGCACTTGAATGCAGAAAACATGAACTCATCGATCGATTGTGGCATCGTTCCAATCTGTATTCCTCATGAACTATTTCCTCTTTCGCCTAAGGAAAATGATACTCCATACCGTTCTGTTGTGCTGTGAGTTATTGCCCAGTTTCTTTTGCGAAGGGTCTAATTGGTATTGTAGTGGCAATGGATTCGCAGGTACTGTCGCTGGTGCGGTGCTAGAAGATCCGAAGCATGTGGTCCACAGTTCTGACTCGTACTCAACGGATGAGGCGGAAACACTTGAAAGCTTTCCGATGCTCTTTGTTGTAAGCGCGAAGTCAGCTGAAGCTCTAACGCAGTATCTGTGGAAGTATCTGGATTTCTGCCGTACATCATCCGCCTCCAACTTTCGTTCGATCTGTTATACAACTTGTCTTGGGCGTGAACACTATCGATATCGGTTTGCTTGTGTTGTAGGTGACATGGGAAGCCTGATAAAGATGCTCGAAGACCATCTTGAATCCATATCCAGCCCTACTAGTTCTAATCCTGCTGCTTGTCGCATCGCCTTTGCCTTCCCAGGCCAAGGTTCTTGTTATCAAGCCATGGCTTCTGACTTAGTCACTCGATATCCAGGGTTTAAAGACATCCTAGATCCTGCAGCTTCGGCCGCCTCCATGCTATCGGGATATCCTATTTTTTCTTTTTTGGTTGACGCGAAAACGTCTTGCGACTTGGCGATCGATAATAGCCAAGTGTCTCAGATCTGTATCTTTGTGTACCAGTATTCGATTTGTACGTGGCTAAAACAATTGGAGATTGAGCCACACGCCGTTCTAGGTCACAGCCTTGGTGAAATCGCTGCTGCAGGTACGTATGACACCGTCTTCATCGTCAGCTGCAAATTCACTGAAAATTGAACAGTGATTGGGGGTGCTTTACCCTATGAGATTGGCCTCAACTTTGTCGTTACAAGAGCACAGCTATTGCGAAGCGACCCCACCCGCCCTGGGGGTATGGCCATTGTCGAGGCTTCGCAGGAAAGAATCCTGCGCGTCATTCACGAGCTTGGATTAGACAGTCGATTAATCATTGCTGTATATAACAGCCCTGAAAGTCATGTCATTTCTGGCGAAATAAGGGCCATCGACATTTTTCTTACAACCGCCGGGTTCAGGGGTATCAAGGTCAACGTTGATCAAGGTGCGCTATTGTTGGTATCTAATCTCTTCTTATTTCTGAGCTGCGTTCCAGGTTTTCACAGTCCATGCATCTCCTCTGCTCTTCCTGCCCTCCAGGAGTGGCTCGATGAGCATCGCCACCTCTTCTCCCCATTGAACATACCTTTGTATTCAACAGTCTATGGAATAGAAATAAGAGGGGATCAGCGGTTGAGTCATGATTACTGGGTGCGAACTGGATATTCGTCAATCAATATACTGACTTACATGCGACATTTGGCCCAGGTTGAACATGCGAGAGATCCCGTTAGGTTTTCTGATGCTGTTGAAGCATTGTATTCTAGCAAATCGATCGACATAATAGTCGATATTGGGCCCCAACCTCTCATTTGGACAATGCTGGAATCATTTTCGCAGAAGAACATCGCAATCGCCACTTGCGGGAAACGCTTGAATGACCAGAATGCAGCTTTCCTGAACGCAATTGCCTCGCTATTTCAGATGGGTATCACGCCAGATTTCGGTAATTTACTTGCGCATAAGTCCCACTATGGAGGACATATGTCTTCTCTTCCTACATATCCCTTTCAGCGCCAGCGATACTACCCAACTAGTATTCCATCCCGCAACTCCCCGTCAGTCTTACCCCCTATCACTCAGCCCAATCCATCCGTCATTCATTTCAATGTCGATCAGTCACTTTGTGACTTACTTTCTGATCATAAGATTGAAGGTCATAGGGTTGCTCCTGGGGCAAGTTTAGTCGATTTCTTTGCAAAGCTTTGTCCAGCTAAGTCTGTGAAGACCATCAAGTTCAACTCGCCTCTTGTTCTTGATTTTCCTGGAACCCCCGTCTTCGCAGAGTTCACCAAGGAACATCATTTCACCATGTACGACAATAACTCGAGGACAAAGAAGGTTTGTACCGGAATTGCTGCTTCCGAAGCTCCCCAGTCCTATACCAAGCAACAAATCAATCCTAATCCAAGTCAGCAACCCGACCTAGTTTTGACCAAGGACGAAGTCTACAAATGGTTCCGGAGCGTCGAGTTTGGCTCAGCTTTCCGTAACATTCAGGAATATCGTCAGTGGTCAAGTCATTCGGACTGTGTCATTACAGTCGAGCCGACCGAGCATCCTACACTCGATCGTATACGTAAACTCGATTCCTGTCTACACATGTTTGGTGCTCTCACGTTCCAAGAAGTGCCTCAAAGTCGCGACCTTGATGGAGCTTTTTTGCCCACAGCACTGGAAGATTTTACGCTTCATTCTGATGAGCTCCCAGTGTCCTTTATCTGCCGGTATTATCTTCCTCTCGATATCTCACGTAACTTCCATGTGATATCTGCTGCTTTTGACGTTTTCTCGCTCTCTGGCACACTTCTTGTCTCTTGTAGGAAGCATTCTGTGGCGTGGATCCCGTCTGGGATAGCCATTCAAAACACGCATCATCATCATACCAACCAGCCCTCCGCTGATACTCAATGGCTACAACAGTCCTGGATAGCTCGAGATTTACCATCCGTTGTACCTGGTGACAAGCCTGAGGTGCTTTGTATTATCGACCAAGCGCAATCACGGATACCATCACTACTTAACCAAGTGGCTTGGAAAACACACTTTTTACGCCTACACGATCTACTGGCAACAACGCAGTCCCTCTCCAACGATAAATTATCATTTCCAAGCTTCCAGTGGAATTCAATCATCGATCACATCACAGGCACCGATCTACTGGTTGTTGTAGATGTCACCTCCAACCATGCGTCTCCCACTTCTGAGGCGTTTTGCTTATCCCATCGCCACATTCTCACTTTGATGAAACTTCTCATCAGCTCAAGGTTCACTTTACGAGCCTTGTGTTCATCTCGGAAATGTCAATGGCGATAGGGGACGAACATTCAATGACTCCGACAGTTGGTTCGGTGATTCAAGGGATGCTTCGCGTATTTCGTCGTGAGATGGGCCTTGACGAAGTTATCTGGGCGCTCGATCTTCCCCCAATGAACACTATTGAAGATAGGGTGATATTAAATATTATCTCTAACGAGATCTATTCCCGCCTACATCGACTGTCCACCGACAGAACCGTTGCATATCGAAACGTTAAACGAACCCAAAGTCTCAGTCGTCTTGTTCCCGTGCTCCAAAACATAGATCACCGTCCAATTCGAGAAGTGTCTGGGACTTCTGTTGTCGTGGGCCTGGGCAGCATAGGTCAAGCTTTAGCTCCCTCCCTGGCTGGAAGTTGTAGTCAGGTCATCTTTATTGGACGTAGACACCCTCATAGCCGCGAGGTTCGTGAAGGAACCTCTTTTCACAACATTCTTGATCGCCTTTTGACTTTTTTCTTCTTTGTTGCTAAGGTCCAGGAAGAGCTGTTGCGCTTGCAATTTGAGACTGATAGACGTTGCGCGTATATGCAGGCTGATGTGTGCGACCTTGATTCCCTTCGAAATGTCATTATTGGTGTGCAGACTCTGTATGGCCCCATCGAGAATATCATTCATACGGCGGCGGTGGTTTCTGACGCCACTATACGGACTGTTGATGATAAATTGTTTGAACTGGTGCTTCGTCCGAAAGTTATTGGAGCATGGAATCTTCACACAATTAGCGAAGAACTGAAGCTTCCTCTCAAGTCGTTCGTGCTCTTGAGCAGTGTAAGGTCAGTCTAATTTCATGCACCTTTTTTTATACTTCTTTCCTTCCTTCCCTTCCAAATCTTACACATTTTTTCTATAGTGTCCCGTTAGGGAACCAAGGACAAGTTGCTTACGTCGCCGGGAACACCTATATGGAGTCTCTAGCTTCATATCGGCATAGTATAGGCCTTCCTGCCACCTGTCTTCAACTAGGTGCATGGGAATCCAGACTTGTTCAAAACCTGGATCTCTCAACCGGCTTCGTGCGTCCGATCAAACATGAAATAGGCGTTCCTTTACTCTTGAAATCCATGTTGACGCCGATAGCTGTCCAAGTCATTGCCGATTTTGATGTTGAAAGGCTGGCCTCCATTCCTGCGTATGCCCGGGATCCCCTCCTCTGCGATATCCTTGCCGGAGTGGCGTTAACGCAAAAAAATGCATCTCTGAGAGGCAATCTTACAAAGGACGAAGTAGCCGATATTATGCTCGACATATTGCGAACGGTTTTAGAGTTGCGGCCGTCCGAGCGACTTGGTTAGTATAGACTCCTTCATACCTTCCCCTGTCATCTTCTTCCCTTCATTCAAGATCACTTATATATATTTTTTGAACTATCACAGAACCGGCGGATTCGTTGACTTCATGTGGCATAGACTCCATTTCCTTTACCCAAATCAGGGGAAAGGTCATCAATCAACTAAAAGTGGAGATCCCCATGATGTTTCTTTCAGATTCTTTCACAGTCAATGATATGATATCTCATGTTGTTGACAAAAGTGTTTCATAGTTATTCTTGTATGGATTGCTCGAGGAATCGTTGGGATGTGAACTTTGTGATGTTGTGGATTTTTTGTTGTTTTATCTTTTCGGAAGGCTCAAGGATTTCGAACTTGAGTCCTGTAAATATTTCAAATAGGAATGATCATGTAGAATAGTTTTTAATTTATATAATATTGCATATTTTGCATAAAATGATCAACAATCAGCAACATGGAAAGGAGCTTTTGGGTAGTGCACGAATATCATTATGCAATAGAAATTGCAATTACTATTAATACAAGTCTCACCGTGACTGGCACAATGGTTCGTTCTTCGAACTCTTTTCCTTTTTTTTCCCAATACCCTTATATCGCAAACACATTCACTGACTCGGCGAGTCTGTTCAGCCTAGCAAATAACGAAGATTTTTTGGGGTGCAAATATTGCAAATAGTACGCTCTAATAAAATGGTTCTCTGTGTTTTCATTTTCATTGTCGAAGCCACGTGGCTTGGTACTCCGACCGGCAATCACCGCACAAATAGACAGTACTTTACCCTCCCCCACACATTCCGAGTGGATCCGACCAGTCCGACCAGATTCCGACCAGTCCGATCAAATTCCGACCATTCCGACCAAATTCCGACCAAA
>Ga0193743_1002841_pt1 | contig 11846 bp, 10 predicted proteins | sample L2c2metaG_FD_143038 | JGI IMG/M metagenome (GOLD analysis project Ga0193743, IMG submission 143038) | Soil microbial communities from a riparian zone of the East river system, Colorado, United States - L2c2 | ecosystem: Environmental > Terrestrial > Soil > Riparian zone | place: USA: East River... | reverse complement strand
TTCGCACAGGTACAAAGTTAATAACAGCCTCTAGTCTGGTGAGTCGCTAGTTTCTTGCATAAACTTGTCATCCTGAACATAGCCGAGCGCGAAGTGAGGTTATCTAGACACTCCTCCTGCTTGTACCAACAACCCCAGCTCCCACTCAAGTCAAATGTGCGAAAATAGCCTACGTTATCCCTACGTTATCGATCGATCGCCAGGTGGCGAGTGTACTCCTGACAGCGTTCAGGGGTGCGGAGCCAGTGAGCGTTGAGGCGTTCATCTGCGCAAATTCGCCGGTCATTACGGACCGAACCGAACGCTACACATGCCGGAATCCGTATCTGTGGGCTGACTGCAAGGGGGCCGCAGCTCACCATCAGCCAGCGATACATGCTTTGCCCTATAGCGCGGTGCACACTGAATCTCTGAATCAGTCCAAACTCACTCGGAACCCCATCCTACCGATGAGGCCGTCGAGTACACCCTTATAAAAGAACCACAGTTTTGATAACCTATCTTTTTCACCGACCATGATCTTCAGCGGCACACCTAACAATGACCGGAACGATGAATACAGGACGACACCTGGATAATGTAATCCATACTGGCGCATGAGCCACACACGGTTTCGCGCCCAGTAATATTGAATTTCGGGACGATAGTTTCTCGCCACAAAAGTCCGCCCAAGGAATCGAACGCGTGAAGGGCTGCCGGCACTATGTAATAGGACAGCGCTACGACTTTTCGTGATTGAGAAGCCAAGCGATCGCAAGCGAAGGCTGTATTCATCGTCCACGCAGTAAATGAATAGTTCCTCTTTAAAATATCCACATTGTTGGAATACCCGGCTCGGGAAAAGACTCCCAGATGTCCTCGTAATAAAGGGGCCGCCATCTTTGTGCAAGGCTGTGATCTCTTCATCGCCAGTCACGGGGTCTTGATAGCGTGGAATGATCTGCATGATATGTCGGGCGCCCCCACAAGAAGCGAAGTCATCCAGCATTCCCTGAACAAAGCCATCTGTGACTCTACTATCTTGGTCAAATAGGATCACCCATTCGTGCCTTTGCGCAATGGCGTACCGAATGCCTATATTGAGCGCTGTAGCTATTCCCAGATTCGCGCCGTTCTCGATCAGCACAACATTCAGCGCTTGACCTGTCGAGCGCAATCTACTGATGCTTTCCGTCGATGAACCATTGTCGACTACCACGATGGTCTCAACTTGCGGCCTTACTTCCATAAGATTGTCAATATCTCTGATGGAAGGGTGATATGTAACCACTACCGCGCAAACGCTATTTTTCGTCATACCACATGTCCCCCACGGCAACAATAGACCCTGAATGCATGGTTACTAACTCTCGGAACCGTTAGGAGTCTTGGTGTTGTTGTCGCGTCATAGCCGGTCAGGAGACCCGTCTCGCTGAAGAGCTAACACACCGCACGTCGCTTTTGTTGCCGACTGACCCTCCCTCTAAGGGGGCAAGTCGAGACGCCGATTCCGTCGATGTATTTTTTGCGGTTCCGAATGTTCCGATGAAACACAAGACAAATATTCCCCCAAGCGTTTGATACCGATAAGTAAGTATTGGGCCTGAAATGGCGCTTACGCATAGCTGCAAGTAGACAAGTAAGAAAAACAAATGGCTCCTACTGCTGGATGCATTCTGGAACAACTTTCGCGACATGCACAAATAGACCCAAGCCACCAGAATGAGGCCAACCGCTCCGCCGTCAACGGCAGCTTCAATGAATTCATTGTGTGCATGCGGCGGAATCCAGTGTGAGTATTTCCAATTCTCACGTATGGCATTTCGTGCTCCAACGGTGTAACCGTAACCAAGAATAGGCCTAAGTTTAACTAGGTTCCAACATGTCGTCCATATCCTGGTCCTATCGTCAAAAGAGGTAAGAGATTTCGTAGATTGACCGCGAGCGACGTACCTTTCTAAGGTACGGTTGAATGTCATTCCAATTACGCAGGTGAACAAGAGAAATACAATGGCTCCCCATCTCACGATTGCCTTCCTGGACATAAAGAGGGCGTAAAGCAGAAGAGCGAAAATGAAGCCGATCTCAGCCGTGCGCGCACTTGTCAGCGCCATGGTAATCAGTGCGCCGACGCATACTACCCACCTAACGAGACCGCGAGAGCCGAAAAGCAGAGCGTAGAAGAAGCCGATTCCCGCGAGAGTTGCAAGTTTCCCGGGATGGATCAGCTGTCCACCTAACTGCCGAACTGCTCTCGCACTTTCGTCGGAGGCGCCGTAGACCTGAGTTGGCATAAACGGCAAAACGATCCAAACGAGTCCAAGCCATATCCAGCTCACTATACCAATAGATCGGACGATCAACGCGTTTGCTTGCGCTGATGGTGTTCGAGAATACAGTGCGGCTATGATGAGAAATGCAATTAGCCACTGCGACAAGAAGAAGAAGGATAAAAATAAATCAGTGCTTCTCGCCGATCGGGAATTGGGCTGGAGGACAGAGGTCAATGAAAACACCAACAGCATGGCAATCCATAGTGAAGGTGAATAGCTATTCCTACGTGAACCGAAGGGGCGCCTATCAAGGAGGGAGATTACGATAAGCAGGTATCCAGTGCAAAATGTCTGAACAATCGTGAGAATGGACGTCAGGTTGACCGGCTCCGCAGTCCGGCCAGTTGTATCGAAGTGAATGAAGTTGGGTACACCAACAACGTATAAAATTGTTGCCCAGTAGAGAAGGGAGTTATGCTCGATGCGAGTGGCTTGTGGACGTTGCATCTAAACCTGCTTTGGTAGGACTTCCAAGACGGCCGTGGTGCACACTATGTAGCTGAATTGGGTCGACTTCATTATGTCAATCGGCTTTCATTGTTTTATGCCGACGTTTGACAAAGTATCTGAAGCTCTCGAATGACGGAGTACGCCTTGTCCATTAAAGTAGATAAAACAATATTATCTCGCTTAGACTTCACGCGTGCACTGGTGTTTGGCTGCGCAATCCATGCGGCCAAGTACAAACGACGATTCCCATTCTCGTTCGATCTTTTTAGCTCGGCCACTTTGCAGTCTGTCATCGAGAAGTGTAAATGACCGCTTGAGTTGAACTAGCGAGTAACCCCGCGCTCAGAACAGTTTTCACTTTGCTGACTGGAACATAGATCAAATCTTCGGCTTGAAGTCGGGGTGATGGAGCCTTTCCCTTTACGATGTCATGGTAGCGGATCGGAATATCTTCGACCTGCCCATCGGAAAGCTTTCGGATCAGCCTTATCGATCCGACAGCCGCTTGTATAGTGGTCCCATATGCTAGCGACAAGGCTTGGGACAAATCTAAGGTTCCATCCTCTTGCATAACGTAACCACCAGGCCGGTTTACGCTTCCGAGAACATACACGATACCCGCGCGATGTACCGTAACAATGTCACCTGGAAGAACGATGATGTTGGCCAAGGTGTTGCTCTTTCCAGTCCTGGTGTAATGGATTAGCTGCGTCGGCGTATTTGCACCCGAATGCCGGATCTCGATGTCATTTCCTGCAAATTGCGTCTCTCCTCCCGCAAGGGCGATTACATCCACGAGATGGTGTGAGGCAAGAAGCTCTACTCTACCTGGATTATGCACCTCACCCAATATACTCACGCTCGTCCCTGAATATTGGCTAATATTCAGAGTTATTTGCGGGTTATTTAGTATTTTGGCTGTCTTCAACGCTTGAGCGATAGAAGATGTTGCATCTGTCAAGGTCTCACCAGCAATGTGGATGGACCCGACCATCGGAACTGAGACGCAGCCGTTCGCATCCACGCGCAAGTCAGTCGAAAATTCTGGTTCGTCATATACATCCATGCTAAGCAGGAATCCCGGTGCAATTGTGAGGCCTGAAAGACCTTCTGGCACTGCTCCTAGGGGACTCAGAGGTCGACGGGCCAAGTAGCCCCCGTTACCAGAAAGAGGCGTGGCGCTATCAAAACTGCTCGTACCCCCAACTTTTGGCGCGGCGAGACTAGGTTGCGCAACGGCCTCGCCGCCGAGGAGAAGACTAATAACTGTTACGATAACGTGAGCAAATATCGTCAGCTTACAACGAGGTCCTTTTAAAATGGTCATTACTATCCTTTTCTGATCCGGAGTGAACGGGAAATCCATCGAGACTTGGTCTGCGAACTTGATTGAGAACCACCCCGATGACAGGCGTACCGGTCCGGAGCAAGGAATTAAGGAGGTGCGCAAACGTCGAGCGAGTTGTCCTTCGAGAACGTAGAATTGCGATGATGCCCTCGGACTTGCTTGCAATGATTGAGGCATCCGCGACGGACATTGCCGGGCTATCAATAAGGATGTAGTCGAAGTCTCGGCTGCACGATTCTAGTATCGACGTGAAAGCATTGGAACTGAAGAATTCAGCAGGGAATTCCAAACGCCGTCCTGCGGGCAAAATCGACAGTGTAGGCAGTTTAGAATGTGACACAATCTTCTCATCCAGGCTCGCGTCAACATCTCCGAGACCTGGCGAAATTGCACATTGAAATAGATTGTGAAGGTCTGGGTGCCTTAAATCACCATCCACTATGAGAACTCGGGCGCCCTGCTGCGCAAAGGACACGCCCAAATTATAAGTTATGGTGGTTTTTCCGTCCCCTCTCAATGCACTGGCGACCATGATGACCTTGTGAAGGGTAGACTCGGTTTCCAGAATTATCGATGTACGGAGTGCTCGAAACGCCTCGGAGAACGATGACTTTGGCTTTTGGATTAATATGCCGGTGCGAGCGTCGCTCTCGTCGAATTCGCCAGGCTCGAGTCGAGGAACATACTCAAGAATAGGGAAGTCTGCAACTTCCCTGATATTGCGCGAGGTTCTCACCGTTTCGTCTAGACTCTCTCGCAGAAACGAAGAGGAGATGCCAAACAGCATGCTGACAACTGCGAGTGCGGGCAAGACCTTTTCGTACGGAGGAATCGTCGGGTAACCTCCGGGTCGGGCTGAATCCACGACATCAATTCGAGTCGCGCGTACGCCTGAGGCTAAGCTGGCAGTTTGCAACTTCGAGAAGAGACTCTCGTACAAAGCTCTATTCGAGTAGGCCTCCTGCGCGAGAACCTGAAGTTGCACCGTTTCATCCGCCAAGAGGTTGGCTGCCTGCTGCTGCCTGGCGAATTGCTCCCGAATCGAGTCTTCATTTCTCTTTGCATATAGATATGAATTGTTTGCTCGTTCGCTGATTCTTTCTAGTTCGGCTCGCATTTGCTGCCGAATTGCGTCCATCTGCTGTTGAAGTTGCACGAGCCGAGGGTTGTTTGCGCCGTATTTGACAGATCCCGCAGCATAATCTTGAGAAAGTGACGCTTCCTGGGCACGTAATGCACGCACTAGTGATATGCCCCCATCCGCCGCTACAGCGCCGGTGCCACCACCTGTTCCGTTCGATATGCTCATAGATCCCAGACCGAGAACTACTTCGGGATCCTTGGACTTTACCAACTGATAAACTGCTTCGGTGGAAATGCGGTTTATTTCAGCGGCATTTAGCTCCTGATTTAAGCTGAAGAGGCGCTCGGTGACTGTGCTATGAGGAGAAATGGTGACACTAGTGGCTCCGTCTGCCGCAGATGATCCAGAAAGTTGGATGCCTGCAAGCCCAGTTTTCCGTTGATAATTGGCGAGCTCTTGCTCTGATCGCTCGACTTGTTTTTTGAGCTCTGCAAGCTGTTTTTGCAGCCAATAAGAGTCCTTGATCGTCGAACTCTGGCGCCGCTGTAGCGTGTCCTCAATAAAGAGACGCGACAGGGCGTTTGCTACCTCCGCCGCCACAGCGGCATTTGGATTGGAGAATGTTACATTAATCAGCCGAGTATCTTCAGGAGATTCCACTTTCAAGTTCTTCTCAAAAATCCTGATTGCCTTTTGCCGGGTGACCGGGGCCTGATCGAGTGCCTTATTCCGTTCTTCTTCCACGACCGCTGCCCTAAACGGGGATTTGCTCAAAAGGCCAAGATCGCGGATGACGGCCAAAGCCAGCCCATCGCTCTGCAAGATTGAGATGTCCGTTTGAATTTCCGTCTTGAGATCGTCCGTAACAGCCGCGTTGTCCACTTTCGAAGCTGTTGTATCTCCAGTTATGTCGTCTTTATTGATTTCAATCGTGTTCGTAGAGCTATACCGCGGCACAATCAGTAGACAGATGAGGACACCAAGAAGAAATGTGCCCGCTGTAACACAGGTGGCAATCTTCCAGCGCCGCAGAAAGATACGACATAGGCCATTAAGAGTTGCGGTGTCAAATTCTGTGAATGCGCCCACTAGCGCCGGCGGAGACTGATTATTAATGCCTTTGGAGATCGGAGCTAGCTGATCCATTTGTGTAACCCTTCACCGTGGTTTTTAGGGTCCTCAGTTTGTTTGACTGCCGGTTGTTTCACTGTCACTTCCCATTCGCAAATACCATTGGTAACAACTGTCGGTAGCGAGATGACTCTTGCCTTCAAGAGGCACCGATTTCGCCGTAATGTCCTGAACTCGCCGTAAATCGCATACCCTGAATAGATCTGTTGGTAATTCGGACATATAGAGGCTTCTACTGTAAAAGGCAGTCCCAATTGATGGCGACCGTCTGTGAACGAGGCCCCCCTGTGGATCATTTCCGACCCGTCGGGATTCTTGAGGAAGAGAGAGTTTAAAGCTACCCGACACCTTTCCTAAGCCCAGCAATGGCAGTCGACTGCATGACGGCGCCTACCTCCAGCGAGCGCCACATCATTCTATTGAATGGGTCGTACGGCGCCCACAAATGAGACGAGACTCTGAACCATACCAACCAGTAGGCTGTTGTGGCCAAGCGATATTAAAGTACCTTAGAGAGAGAGTGGTGTCTACGAAATTTCGCATTTTCGATCATCGCTGTGACCTAGGAATGTTGTTGGTTTGCGGTTGCTTTGTTCTCAGTGCCGACTTGCCATCCGGGAAGGCTTCAACCACTCGCGTTGGTCGGCGGATCTCCCGCATTAGCCTCTCCAGCGGGTTGTTGGTTTTGATCGAACGGCAGTTTCCGGCGCAAGGCATAGCAACTCAGCGTTTCCTTTACACCCGCAGCCACGATCTCCGCCGCCTTGGCCAACTTCATCGCACGCAACTTCTCCACTATTAGGTTGGCTTTTTCTGTGGCCGCCTGTGTGTCGTCCTGTGCGTGAATGGCCTTCAGCATCGGCGCCACTTCCTTGACCTTGCCCGTAGGCACTGCCGTCCACACGTTTCTATAGAAATGAACCACGCAGCGTTACAATTTGGGCGCATCGAGTGGATTGTTCTTTCGCGCACCGACCCCCTAAAGGTGGGAGCCACGTTCAATGGCTATTACGCTTGGCCCACCTGGCTTGGAAAATAGATTCAGAGCAACTCTTCGTGCATGAAACAGTACATACTTACTCGACAACACGCTATTCTACAGAGGTAAAGCTACCCCTCACCTTAGTAGCGATCTTCTCTCCGAAGGTCTATATCACTCTCGAACTGCTCGGCCATCCAACGTGAAATGGCTCTAATGTAACCGCACGTTTAACAGAAATAACAAGGAGCCTATTTACGCTTGTGCTCCAATCATTCGGCTGGCCCCCCCCCACCCAGCGATGAACTTTTACACATATCGTTCGCCTATCCGCAATTCTAATTTTTGTTAACAAAAAGTAGCCAATCGCGCTACAATTCGGCTCAAGTTTTTTTAGCATGGCTTGTGAATACAGAGGACCTTGTGACGTTTTCTCTTTTCAGCGAGATTATCTCTAGTACATTGTTACTCTTCACATAGGGGCAGTGTCCGAGGATAGGATTTCCTCATCTCCCACCCGTGACCTTTGCTGCAGACCGCTTTGCCGGTCCATATTGCGAAGGTGCCTCGGCTCAGACCTGACGGACGTGTGAAGGTATGTTAATCCGAACCTCGTTACACCGCCTCAATACGGGTCGCGAAACTGCCAATCGGGTCCTTGCGGAAGGTCCTTCCGTACGGCACCGACTCAAAGTTGCCTGTATTCTGGCCATAGCCGTCGGCGCCGATCTCCTCTCGGTTCTTGCGGGAACGGCAGCAGCGGTCTTGTGCTGGGAGATCGTAAAGGACTACCGGTTTGACAATGAAATTGCCTTACTTGCGAAGATCGGCCTTCAATATTTCTTATTTTTAGTCGTATTTGCCAAGACGTATAGGCTTTACACCCAAGACCCAAGCCTGCTTCATATACGTCATACTGCAAATGTAATACGCATCTCGGTGTTCTCTCTGATCGCGGTCGCTGTCTCCGTGTTTTACGGAAAGATAGTCGTTCCTCGCGGCATGCTCACGGCGGCTTGGATATTTGTTACGGCACTCCTCCTGTGCCAGAAGCACATCACTCGAGAAATTCTCGCTAAGCTGAAGAGTGTTTCTGATGCTGAACGCCGAGCCATAATTTGTGGCGTCGGCTTCGAGGCTCGACGCCTCTATTCATGTCTAAGCAGATCCAGCGAGCTTGGCATTCGTCCCATCGCGTTCGTGGGTGATACGGGATCCGCGCACAAGCAGACGATATACCGGCATGACTATCGACATAGGGAATTTGCTCCCATCGTTGGGAGCGCCATCACAAGCGAAATGCTGTCGGAGTTCGGGATAACTGACATATTCATTACACATCCCTTTCTATCCGCGGACGCCATTGCAGAAATTTCGGCGATGGCATCTGAGCGTCGTATTAACATTTCATTTGTAGGCGCGGCTCACATCCAGGAGCGTCCCACATCTGTCCACCTCCTCGATGACCTCCTGATCACTTCGTTCCTGGGAGGCAAAACCGAGAACACATCTTATGATTTCAGCAAGAGAATATTGGATGCAATTGGGGCGATCCTGCTTATCCTAGCCAGTCTGCCTCTATGGATTGTGGCTGCTATTGCTGTTAAGGCGACCTCCGATGGACCAGTTTTGTTCAAGCAGACTCGGCTCGGAAAAAATGGAAAGCCATTCCAAATTCTAAAGTTCCGAAGTATGTATATTGATTCTCCTAAATATCAGAGATCACCGGAAGATACCTTTGATCCCCGAATCACTCCCGGAGGCCGATTCCTTCGGAAGACGAGTCTGGACGAGCTACCGCAACTATGGAATGTTATTCGAGGCGAGATGTCCCTCGTTGGACCGCGTCCGGAGATGCCCCATGTGGTGCAAGAATACAGTGCTCTAGAGCGTGTAAGGCTATCGGTGCCACAGGGGATCACCGGTATTTGGCAATTGAGTGCAGATCGAAAATACGCAATACATGAACGTATCGAATACGACCTATACTACGTTGAGAATAGAGGGTTTTTCATTGATCTAGCTATTCTTATTCACACCGCTTTATTCGCTATGAGAGGAATCTAGACCGATCGATGTTTACGACTCCGCCCACCAAACGAGGAGCACACGGAAGCCTCCAGAAAAGGTCGAGATTAAGTATTTTCAGAGAGAGCGCCAGTGCGGTGCGGCGACCGAACCCTTAATTCCCAAAAAACGTCCGCGCCGCCACGGCTGTGGCTTTTATGCGATTGCGATCGGGAACTTTGCGGGGCAGCAATCATAGAGCGTCCGGCTCTGCAGGAGCATACTTACTGACTCCAAGGCGTCTGGGATAAAGTAGAAGATCGAGCAGTCTATGACGAGCTGCAACTGAAACAGCGCATGTCATTCAATCGATTTCACGCTGCAAATGTCTTGTTTAAGGTCTGAGTCGCTGCGCTGTCAACAATAAGAATTTGCGTCTACGAGTGGGAACTTTAAAATGCTAGGTCAGATGGAGCGTATTGCAGTAACTGGCGGCAGTGGCTTTATTGGCACAAGCCTTATTGGGGAGCTGTCAGGCACCTCTCAATCATTACTATTAAACCTCGATAAAGTTCCACCTAAAGAAGTCGCTTTCACTAGTATTTGGAGGCCATGCAACATCCTAAACTCGCAGGAGTTGCATGCGATCTTCGCGGCATTCAATCCAACCATGATCGTCCACCTCGCGGGACGTACTGATATGCAAGGCAAAACAATCACCGATTATGAAGCCAATCACATAGGCACTACAAATCTAATCGCCGCAATCAAAAGAATCCCAGAGGTCAGGCGGGTTGTTTTTACCTCCAGTCAATTCGTTGTCCGACCTGGCGCAATGCCGTCAAGCGATTTAGATTTTCGACCGCATACTATTTACGGCGAGAGCAAAGCGGAGTCTGAACGAGCTATTCAAGGCTCTGGCTTATCTTGTACGTGGACAATCATTCGCCCAACAAATATCTGGGGCAGATGGCATCCCCGATATCCTTCCGAATTCTGGAAGGTGTTGAAGCAAGGGCGGTATTTTCATCCAGGCAAGCGATCCGTCTGCAGATCTTACGGGTATGTCCGGACAGTCGCAAAACAGATATGCGCCATATTGAGAGGCGACAAGCGCGTTGTGGATAGACAGATATTTTATGTAGGCGATCCTCCAATTGACCTACTCGAATGGACAAATGCCTTCTCGCGGGAGCTTCGGGGAACGCCGGTGCGAATCGTCCCGAGGTCGGTTGGTCGACGGCTTGCCATCATTGGGGATATTGTTATCGCTGCAGGTGGAGAGTTCCCTTTATTCACATCGAGATATCAAAGCATGACAGAAAGCTACCCGACGCCGATGACAAAAACATTTGATTGCTTTGGAATGCCAACAATCACTTTGGAAGAGGGAGTTAAGGAAACCGTAGCTTGGCTACGGGACAGAGACTCCTTTTGGCGTTAGCATCGGGCTGACCCGACCGTCCATCAGGCGCTTCGGATGAGTTTGAAATAGCGACCTAGTACAAGGCTGGCCGACAAAGGTCAACGTGGCTTGGCAGGTTGTATCGAACAACCCATACTGCCGGAATTGTCAAACCTCTACTGCCTCCGCAGCAGCACCGAGGGATCTCCCGGATGGAACTATAGCAGTGCACAGAATGTATTTGGCTTGGTAATGCGCGTCGTTGCTCGTGAGCTCAGACCTTATATTGTTAAAGAGTCGTACGGTTGCCTCTTAGGAGAGATATGACGCGCATTTTGGGAGTACCGATGTCGGTCGGCACATATGCGGAGGTTGTCCGCAAGTGTATCGAATGGGCCGTTCACGGAGACTCACGGGTGCTAGTCTTTGCAAATGTTCACGTAATCATGGCAGGGGTTGACGATTCCGACTATTTGAAATGCCTTGAACGGGCAGACATGGTCAATCCAGATGGAGTTCCACTCGTATGGACCCTCAAAATCATGGGGAATCATCACGCTACGCGTGTCTATGGTCCCGACTGTACCCTTCAACTGCTCGCGGCTGCCGCCGTGAGTGGGGTTCCCGTTGGCTTCTACGGCGGCTCGCCGAAAACCATGGAAAGTCTACTGGCAGTGGTGCGGAGGGATAACCCGAATTTGCCAATCAACTATGCGGTTTCGCCACCCTTCGGGCCGCTGTCTGATGAGGACAACGACCGGGTCATCGAGGAGATCGCAGCGTCCGGCACCCGAATCCTTTTTGTGGGGCTGGGCTGCCCTAAACAGGAGGAGTGGATGACAAGAAATGCCGGTCGACTTCCGGCAGTGATGCTTGGTGTTGGGGCAGCCTTTGATTTTATTGCCGGTGTAAAACCGCAAGCACCGCGATGGATGATGCGGCTAGGACTTGAGTGGCTGTTTAGGCTATGCAGCGAACCGCGCAGATTGGGAAGGCGATATCTTGCATACAACCCCCGTTTTATCGTTTTGATTGCTCGCCAGCTTATTTTTGGCGAATCCGCAACAAGGCGTTAAAGATCACTGACCTAGTCTAGTGACCTGTCGCAGAATAAACAGTTACTATTGCTT
>Ga0193743_1002840_pt1 | contig 11847 bp, 10 predicted proteins | sample L2c2metaG_FD_143038 | JGI IMG/M metagenome (GOLD analysis project Ga0193743, IMG submission 143038) | Soil microbial communities from a riparian zone of the East river system, Colorado, United States - L2c2 | ecosystem: Environmental > Terrestrial > Soil > Riparian zone | place: USA: East River... | reverse complement strand
ACAAGATTTCTCATTCATGTATCGTAAGATGATGATATATATATATATATCATCCGGATCAATTTTGCCAGCATATTACAAACTCCGTCTGGAAAAATCAATGAATCCACATTTTCCCGATGAGAGCACCCTTGACTGAGACAGATTAGGAGCTTCGAGTTCGAGTCTTGAATAAGATTGAACTTCAGGACGGAGTATCGTGGTAACAAGGTGGGCACATGTCTACCCTCTGATGACAGAAACAACATCTTGACCTCAAATGTACGAGCGATTAACATAGCTAGATTCCTCCTTCACACTTTCAATTTAATGTGTTTCATACTTCTGAAAAAAAGGATCTGATACCAACCGGATAATAGTGCTGGTTTCTGGGTTTCCATAAACCTGGAAATGAATAAAATCATTCATACTTCCGACAAAAAAGATCTGATACCAACCGGCTGATTTCTGAAACCTGAATTCGCACATGATTATATAATCTACAAATCGAAACAATCTAATGCATCTATGGCTACTAGGTATTACAACTCATATCGATATGATAAGGTAAAATACCATCGGCGATTGCAATATTAGCTCTGCATGAGTTTAGCTGTAAAGATATTTTCGACAACATTTCATTTCAATATCTTGAGCTGTTGTCTTTCAGGTTACCATTCAAGTAAATGAGACCCTCAAAAAAATCAGCGAAATACAGATCGTAACGATGATCCATCTGATTGCGATGAGAATTAGACAGCAAGCCACATCGGGACTTGCGCTGTGAGGGCCGCTGCTCTGCACGGCATGTCCGAGTTCCTCAGGACACGGGAGGAGACCGGAAAATTCGGAAGTCAGTAATATAGAAACATACAGAATACGCTAGCAATTAATATAAAAAAACACAGATCACAATTTGCCGGCAAACGCCGCAACGATAGCGAACACTATCCGAGATAAGCGGAATCTTGAGGATGATCATGAGGACAGCGATGAGGATGATAAAACAATCAATGCTCCCACGCCCAGTTCAATATTTTCGTGAATTAAGAGGTACTTGCATCATGGACAACCAAATATGGGTTGTAAGCAATGCTTACCTATGAATTAGATCGTTCTTTTCTTGTCGATTTTGCAGATAAATTGGAAGTGTAAAGGAGGAACCTAGCCCCCCGAGTCGCTCCAACTGGCTATGTTAATCGCTCGTTAATTTGGGGTCAAGATGATGTTTCTGTCATCAGAAGGTAGACATGTGCCCACCTTGTTACCATGATACTCCGTCAGAATCGATTCTGGAGTTCAATCTAGTTCAACACTCGAATTCGAAGCTCCTAATCTGTCTCAGTCAAGGGTGCTCTGGAGTTTAGCTAGACTTACTAACTAGTAACTAAGTAATCTTCCGCAGGCACTTTGCGAGCACTGGCCCTACGTCATTGCCAAGCGCCCGTTCGAGAGCGATATGTCTAGACTAGAATCATGTGCCCACCTTGTTATCACCGACGAAGTTCAATGGCCAGACTCGGATCCATCATTCAAGGCTCCCTCATTTGTCACAAAACCCCCAACCGGTCCATGGCAGAAACCTGTTTGAGAGGGCCATCGCTAAGCGTGGCATATACAAGACCCTCTTCTTTGTCTTTTCCTTCCAGGAATTAAGCTTTTGCAAGACATACCCCAAATTTCATTGTACATGGGGTCGGATTCATTTACCAAGTCTCTCAAGGTAGTACATGTGTGTCTCTGAATGATCAAATATATACCTTTATGTATCACACTGCCAGTGGGCACCAACAGTGAAAAATACGGACACAGCAGCGTTAAGTTCAAGTTGTGCATATTGTGTACGCTCCGAATTTTCGAAAAGAAGTCCCCTGTCCGGTGAGCCCTGACGAGTGTTTGAGGGATCGATCCATTTGACGCTTTCGAGTGTCACTCACATTTGGATAGGAATGTCGATTTGATCAGCCAAGATTAAGCACCCAGATAATTCAAGCTTTTCGATAATCGAAGCACCTGGACCCTGGTCAAATGTCCACTTTCCTTTCTATCGCGACATTCCAGTCAATTTATGAAAACAGATAGTTGATCTCAGCTCGCTGATGATGATGCCGCTGGCTGTAAAGTCACTGTCCGGGTTCAATGTCATCTCGAGGCATCGCCAAAACGGTAATATAGATCCCGACTCCGAGTTTTCTGGTTTTTTTGCGGTTTCTGAGTTTGTGGGAACCTACCCGGAAAGCCAGCTTCTGGGTTTCTGGGTCGTAAAAGCCTACCATATTTAGTTCGTTTCTGGTTGCTTTAATTTCCGTAGAGAAGTTCCTGATGCGTCTGCACCTGTTCTCGATAATCAAAAGCAAGTGTCTGGGAAGGTTTACTGATGGAGAAACGACACCAGTGGATCTGTGAGACTGTGACTTGAATCTTGAGTCACCTGATACTTTGAAATTAATTTAGTGAAATGGAGGCCGTTACCAATATAGCGTCTCAAGTCCCTCGGTTGTCCATGTCATCAGAGCACTAGGGTACCCCTTTGAACCTTAACAGAAGTAGGGTAGCATCTCAGAAGTGGGGTCCATTGGAAAAGCCAGTGAGCCGGGGAAATCAGGTGTGGACATCCGATGACGACGTTAGTCGGTCTTTTTAAATTCCAAATTAACCCGATGTCAAATTATGATAATGTCCAACCCATATTTGCACAAACACTGAATCACCCTGGAGAACCTATATAAGTTACATAGTATGTATCTTAATGCCAGCTTCACGCAATGTCTCAGCCCACTGTTATTGATATCAGGCCTGACCACAAGTTTGACTTGAAAGGGGTGAGTCCGATTTTTGGCGCCAGCTATCTAGCTTTCAAAGATATTACTATTTAATGCCTTGCACCCTTAGAACACTCACTGCGCATGGGATCAGGATGTCAGATTTGTTCTCAAGACTGGAGACGCTGAAGACGCCAGCGGCCATTTGGATGGCAAGGGCTTCGGCGACGCCATGACGTTTAGAGTCACCGGACAAACCATACGAACCTTTGTTTCTTCCAGGAATGCGAGGACTCTCACACTTACGTCGAAGTTCAAAGATCCAGGACAGCCTAGCCAAGGCGATTCCGAAACTTTCCTTCACACTGTAAGCTTTTCTGCCTATATTCAGGACACGTTTTCAGCCTTAATCTTCTTCCCAAAGGCGACCAAGGTTGTAGGGGGTAAAACCGAACATATCTCCATGGTGAGTTGCGATGAATTTTGCGGCATTGCACTCTGATGGACCATTGTCAGCTCTTCTCCGAGGATGGTGGTGCAGGCACGCACAACATCGACTACAATGATGCTATGATAAATGTTCGCCAGTATGAAGGTTGAGTGCTGAGTACCTGCCGAGTACGTATATACTAGTTTGTGTGGTTGATGATCATGACCATGATGGCCTTCGAACAGACATGTTTGAACTTGAAACAAAACGTTGTGTATGACAATCATTTTGCGCTGTACTTGTACTACGATTGTGGATATGAATCTGTTTTGTCACCGACACTGATAAGATAGGAAATTTGATGTGGCTTACCCTGCATGTGAAATAACTAGTGGAGGAATCCTCACTGAGGTTACGAGTCCTATTTATAGGACGTTCTTTTATTGATCTGGATGGGCCAAAAATTTGGAGGACATGTCGTCTTCCCCGAGTCCAGTTCGCGAACCGTTCGGCAAAGCGTCCGTGAACCGGTGTATACGAGCGTCGACATGTTGAATATTGGTCAAGCATGGGAAGCATGGACGAAACAGGAATGATTAGTCAGCACGTAGCCGTCTTGTTCTGTGCAAGGCGCTAGTCTCGCACTGGCCAAACGAGGAATATTAGCATTGGTTCTATCCGAAAAGAGCCCAGTAAATTCCAACACGACACACTCCCCGACTCATTCTGCACGTAAAAATACAAATAAAATATCTGCAGAAAGTTCGGTTCAACTTGTCTTTTATTTCATTTTTAGCCTCTCTCCACGCAGCTCTAGGCTGTTGAAGTTATGCGTAAGAGTGTCCATGGCCCTGACGATGCGGCCGTCTTGTCTGAAAGAGCAAGGTGAAATGCGAGGAATTGATTCTTCGTTATCAGCAGCCTCTCGTATTCTCCTCCCACCCAAGTCATGCTTACCCGCACATTATTCCCATTTCCATGCACCTCTATGCATCCACATCAATCCTCACCCAAGTACCTCAATCATCATCCCTATCATCACTGCTCGAATACTCCTCCTCACTCATCCCAACCCCTGCTAGCGCAAGCCTGTTCAACGAATCCGGATCTCCATCAACATCAACATCACCATCTACTTCTTCAAAAATACGCCTCGGAATATCTCTTGTTCCAACGCGAGTTTGTAAGCTGCCGCGTCATTGTCAGCGTTTGAATTGGTGGAAGGTGGTTAAAGGAACTGAAGCTAGGTTGGCAGTAGTCACTTTATCCCCACTCCACTTCTTCATCAGATTCGTATTGACTCACCATTGGAGGCGAAGCTGGCGTAGATTTCAGGGATTTCAGGAAGGATAAAGATGCAGGCACTTCTACTACTGCTACTATTGGACGTGGTGCATTGCGAGAGGGGCTTCTGGTGGCTCTAGATTGTGAGACCCGTGGGCCAAGGCGTCGGCAACGACAAGGTGACGGCCGCAGGAGGTGTTAGCCCCTTCTTCTGAGTTGGTACTTTGCAGTAATCAATCCTGTTTGCTGAACTAGCTCCCTATGTTCGATTTGTTCTTTTTTTTTTAACTGGTTGTGGCTTTGGACGAGGCGGCGCAGGAATCGGGACTGCGGGACAGTTAGTATAGCATTAGGTGGAGGTGGTGTTGGTTTTGCCGTGAAGGATAAGATGCAGCGACGGGCGCTTTCGCTTCAACACGAGGTTTGGGTATAGGCTTTATTGGACGAGATTCTGGTGGCGGCAGAGGTTGTGCTTTTGGAGGGATGGGAGAAGGAATACAATTACTTCTTCCTCTTCTTCCTCTTTACGAGCAATGGGTTTCGATACGACTATCATGCTAATGTCTACTTCTTCATCTAAGCCAAGAAGCTCACGCTCTTAATTCGTCGATGACCTGACAGTGTTTTCCTTTGCCTTTAGTGTAGGAGGAACAATTTTTAGGCGCAGGTATTGGGGGCAACTGTAGATACTCAAAATACTGAGCGCCTTGTTAATGTGAAAGGCGAACATACGTGATGAACGGAGATACGGTTGTCTTCCGGTCATAATGAGGATTCACAAAAGAGTCCAGTTTTTCTAGTGAATATGTTCCATGAGTTAACAACTCGAACGAATGGACATGAATAAGAAGACCGACCCCAACATCCTCATCATAAATGAGCACACATCGACCTCCCCGGCAGATCGTCCAGTACCAAGAAATATATGGGCATACAACGGGTCCGACGGCCGGACATAATTTCTTACGAAAGTTAGTGAAGGTGGAGATTGCTTGGAGACTCGATTGCTTGGACGGCACCTGAATGATTATGTAATATAACGTTAGGTTACCCAAATAGTAGCAAACATCAACCATTGTGAACCGGAACAAAGCCCAAACGAACAATGGACGCATGGACAATGGGTGTACTCAGCATTGTCGCGGCCTCAAAGCGGAGGATAGCGCACACATAAATACCTAGTGGCATTTAATGCGAAATATCCCAACAGGTTTTCCCCCTGAACACATCTCACCCGCTTCGTTGTCTTCACACCTAATAACCACCTTCAAGATTCTGCTTCGCTATCTCTGGAGGTACTTTCAAAAAATCCATTGGCGATCCAAAGACAAGTCCTAAATACATTTTTTTTATTACCAGATAGTTGCCATCCATCGACCTTACGAATTTCAACGCTTTCAATCAGCCTTTATTCTCTCAATATCTGAATCGCTAGTCGATAATTCGCAACTCTTTTAAACGTTTCTTGCTTTCTATTCAACGTATTTCACGACTAGCATGGTTTTCTCAACTTCCACGACGGCCCCCACTAGCATTTCTCAGGCCATTAATTTTCTAACACGTCCCTTGATTCTCAGTCAGGAGCCCGATATGATCCACTCACTTCAAATGATCCTCCGATCCACTCTCCAGGCTGTTTATGCCTCAACCCGTGCTCCACGACTCGTCCTTTCATTGTCGGTCTCTTCTCTTCCTCCTCGTCCCATTTATGCGGCATGTATCGCCTCTGGGATTCAGTGGTGCGAATGGATTGCCTTGCTCGGTTCTCGGGATTTCGATCTCGTCATCGAACCCCATAGGGTTTCTGTTACCTACGTCGGCCCCAACCGTCAAACTGTTATCCTGTGGTCGGAACCCCTTACCCCCGCTAAACGCCCTCTCTTCTCCCGGCTCAATGTCCAGGATCTCCATGTGCCTATCAGCAAGCTAGGACAACAGTCTGTCATGCAAGCGTCCCTCAAAGCGACAATAGGCTCAGCTCAAGCCCGTCCTAACACACGCACACTTGCTCAGCAGCTCCTCGAGTCTGACCACAAGCAAGAAGCCGATGAGATTTTCGCCATGATCTCCAAAACCGGTATCATCTCTCCTACTCCGACCCGCGAAAAGTTCTTCATCGATATTCCCATGAATGCATTCCCTTCCCCACTCTCTTCTCCTGAGGTTCTCTCCCCCGCAACCTCCAGACCTAGTTCTCGTTCTTCGACTTTTTCAGCATTGTCTTTCTCTGATACCGAAAGCATGACTTCCGTATCTTCGACCTCGCCATCAGCGTCCGACTTTTTAAGTTCCACCAAACCTCAAAACACAACCACTTTTGTTCCAGGCCCAACTCGCGTTTTCATCAACAATGACAAGAAAGATGTCACGAAATACCTTTACCAAGGTGGAGTCAGCACCGTCCTTACTGGAGGTGTGATGCTCGGCGGACCAGCTGCGGCTAAGAACCGAGCTGCGAAGGACACCCACAAAAACTCTTCTTCGGTCAACTCTTGGAGACGTACTGCTCGCGTTTAAAAGCAGCATTCATGTCATGACGACGACGACGCTATTTAATTTTTTCACAATGACATTTTTAAAGATCTGCCTCTGTAATTTCTACATTGTAAAAACTGATATTCAATCCTGCCTAGATCCTCTTTTCTTGTAGCCTATTCGCCGCTTTGCTTTGCTTTTTTTTTCTTTTTTTTTTTTGGATTTTATCAACATGTATGTAACTTAACTTTTATTCTTCTGTGTGCATTTTTAAATCATAATTACTTCTGTGGTCTAATCTGGATTATCGCAGACTGTGCTCTAGTACTCCAAACCAAACTTGGACTGTCTTTTTATTTTTTTGGCTTGGTTCAACTGGATCCTTTTCAATGTTCATGGTCATGGTGTGTTCCCTTCGCTACATCATTCCAATTTGACCTTTGAAGGAAGCCATTGAAGGTGTGTCCTTAGTTGAGCACGTGATGTACGTAGTCCGAGGCCGGGCCGTCGGGCGCGCGCTCAACCACTCATGACCACTAGCGCTCATTGCCAATGTCGACCAGCTCAGGATTTGTTTTCTGGATTTAAGACTTGTGGGTCATCTTTTGAATCTACACATAGATTTAAGACTCGGAATCCCATAATTTATCAACCTGACGTATACCAGACGGCTACAGTAACATAAACGTATATCTATCATCTAACGACATAACATGGGAAATTGGACTTGCTCTAGATATAACTTCCACGAACATTGCATATTAAAAAAAAAAACCCCGTCATGAGGACTTTCTTTGACCATATAACTCAAGCAACCGGATGCTTCGACAATATTCATTGACTCTTCAACTTCAGCCTGTATTGATCTGCTGGACGACGAAGAGCTTGACCTGTCTTGTCGCGGTAAAAGAGAACATCACCTAGTAAACAGTTTAAAAGAATATCAGTACCTGGCGTTCTCAAGGGAGAACAATGTATAAATATATATATATATATATATTTACCCTCGTTTTCGACGAACTGGCATCTGTTGTAGCTATCCCATAACGCTTTGAACACATATTGTTTAGAATACGCGTAGTGGTCGCCAATGAATGCTTTCAAATGCTCGGTAGCTTCTGGACCGTGATCTACGGGTCACATGCGTATACAATGATCAGGATCCGCACGGAAGGGGGGGGTGTGGAAGCACAAAGGTGAGCTTAAAATGATAAAAATTCTTACAGAAAGGCATCTTTGGGAAGAACTGTCAAAGATGAAATGAAATGAGGCGGTGGATCTTTAGAAAACAGCTTCTGGCTTCCGGCGGAAGAAATACCCACGTGATGGATAACATGGTAGTGTGCCACATCGTGGAGGAAGAAACGGCCCTGCCATCCAAGGAAGTCCCTGTCGACAGTTGCAGCTGCTCCACGTTGGAAGTTCCATTCCTTGCCACGATAGTGTGGCAACGAGGGATCGGTGTGGTGGAGGTAAGTGATCATAACGACTGTATACAAAACTTGGATCAGGACTATTCACGTTCAGAATTGTGACATGCCTACACCAGTGGCTGACCTCGAGCCAGGGGAAGGCGTAGTACTTGATAACGTTTGCGACTCCATACACGGAAGAGGCGTATGTGACTCCCCAAACCATGGCAGCAATACCGATGTTGGACATGATGACCGCGTTACGCTGAGCTTTCGTGAAAAGGATCGAGTTGGCTAAATGTATACTCAGTTGTTATTAACGAGAATAACGATGTTCGAAAAATACTTACGGTCAAAATGGTTAGTCCACTTCGGGTAAGTTGTTTGACCAGAAACGTTGAAGACTGTTTCACGGACGTCAATTTTGCGACTCACGACTAAGTCTGAGACTCACGAAGATAAGCTGGGAAAGCCAGAACTTGTTGACGTATTAACATGTAGAGTGTGTAGATAGGAGTGTCTCCGAAAATCTCGTCCCAGTCAATTTCATCATTGGGCTTGTCCGGGATGTTGAGGTCCTCGCGAGTCTTGGGGACGTAGACCTCATCACGTTCCATGGAAGCATGGTTAGAGTGGTGACGATGATGAGAAATCCTCCACGAGAAATAAGGAGTCCACAAAAACGTATGCGTCACCTAAAGAGCGAGCCCGGTCAGCTTCATCAGAGCCTAGCGAGTAATTTCCTACTTACAAAACCCAGAATGTCGTTGACGATTTTATGGTCAGAGAAAGCACCGTGACCGCACTGAAATTGGAACCTCGATAAAAACACGCGCTGATTGAATTATTAGTCAAATTTTTTACCTCATGACCGATCACCCATATTCCAGTAAAGATGAGACCTTGGAACCACCAGCTATCGAAGCTTATATCTATATGATTGATCTCCATAGAGAAACTTTTTACACTTACTAAACACACCAAGCGGCCCATCGAGCAACTTCTGCGCCGATCGGGGTAAGAAGTTCCTCGGTGGCGGCCGCCTTGAAGCAGGGATCGATTAAGGTAGCCAGAGTCCAGACAATAGCCGCAAAAATAACGTCGCGGGCAAAATATAAGAGACCACGCCTAGTATCTCTGACAAAGAACTCGGAAGGGATTGCAGCCCTGATCTCTTTCAAAGACCTTCAAGAGAGCAATAGGTATCATCGAAGGAAATTAATGAAAAACGTACATACCATGGCATGGGTGTATATGCAGGAAGTTCATCTTCGTTATATTCTTCAATAATTGACGTGCCCATGGTCGTGGATGCAGAAGAAAACAAGGAATGGGAGCGATGAGAGATTTACCCCACAGGACTCAGACTTCGACTTTTTAAGCTAGGAGAATTTAGCTCAGATCAATCCGTTGATCGAAATATAATGCAACTGACCTTCAATGGGGTAAGATTAAAACAGAACCAACAAAGATTTTGGATTATGAACCTACCACCCTGAGGTGTCTATGCGTCTTAAGTACTCCGTGTTCGACTCATTCTCCGATATCTTGCCCAAGTAAAAATTTCACTGTGATATTTCATTTATTATCTTGCCAAGAAGACAGTGCCGTTAAAACGTTATTGTAAGGATAATTTCAAGGATGCTCACATCGGCAATAGGTTGGATGTCCTTATCAGCAACACATGTAGTTGACAGGACAGGCTGCAGAACCCTCTACGAATCGCCTTCGAATTCCGTAGGACCCAGGTGCAGCGCAACGGACCATATTTGGCGGTCGCATATCCGTAGAAGATGTAGCCGGCCCCTCGAAGATCACATTGAGAAAGTTTTGAAATACCTGAGATAGACCGAATACCACCATCTGAAAGCCTATGCTACTACCCGGAGTTCCTTTATGAACCTCTATTAGAGTAGAGTATTTCGCTTGTAAATAGAAAGTTGAGTGCCAGTGTACCAGTGTCGTCGAAACCCATAACTCAAACTGCTGAGGTAATGTTCGGTGTCAATATCTGCTTGCGTCTGGGGTCCCTGATATTTAATATTTAACACTGGCGGTCACTTAGGATCTCTTGTGCTCAGATAGATGAGTCTGGAATGCACAAATTAAGAGTGAACATTATCTTTGATGATGCAGACGAATATAAAACGTAACCATTTGATTTGTCTCTATGCATGGATGCCTGATCCATTCGAATTCTTACCTGGATCTCGAGCAAGCTCTAGTGATATCCGTAATTGCTGGAAGGTTTTGTCGGAACCCGTCTTAAGCCTCCCGGAAACTAAAAGGTAAATAGTAGCCCTTATTCACTGTCTAATCTGTCTTCTTTTTGGGATCTCCTAGTAACTAATTTGAGTTTGTTGATTAGATGAGGCCTTAGTAGGACGTTCAAATACTTGGGCTCGTTTTCAGGATGGTTACCTGTCGACCCGTTCTTCTTCACTTATCCTGCTGAAATTGATTTGCGCATTGCAGACCCGACTTCGTTATGTTCTCATTTTTCATTGATGGTCCTGAATATGTTGAACGGACTCGAATGCCTTTTAAACCTACGAAGGTTAACATGGTTCCTGAGCACTGCTATAACTTCAGGGCTAAACTTCTTGTAGGTGACTCTATCTGAAGTTCATTCCGTCGTCCCCAAAAACCTTCATGAAAAAAATACCCCCAAAGCATTTGCATACGTGCTTCGTGATGTTCTTTGTGCGGTCGCTGTTTACAAGCTTGGATGGATGATTGATCCTTTTTCTCGCGCTTTGGTCGAGAGGTTCGGACTTCCTTCAAACATTGGAACTCTCGTTGAATGGTCTGCGTGGGTGCTCTATTGGAATTGTCAAGGTGTTATCCTTGCCGGATGGTGGTGCATGGCTCATGAAGCAGGACACGGTACCCTTTCATCTTACAGTTGGGTCAACCATCTTATTGGATTTGCACTGCATACAGTGAGGACACATTCCTAATAAAATTACTTGCCCAATAGCTGACGTCCTATCTAGTTTATTCTCGTACCATACTACGCATGGAGATCGACTCACCTTGCTCACCACAAGGCGACGATGTCCATTGAGCGCGACGAAAACTTTGTGCCTCGGACCCGCACCGATTACGGTCTTCCTCCAGAGTCCACAGCCACGTTCTCGGACTACCATGTCATTTTTGGGGAGACGCCCATATATACTCTACTTCGCATGATTTTAATGCAACTTCTTGGCTGGCAATATTACCTCCTTACAAATGTCACGGGATCATCAATGTATCCATCGGGAACGAATGTGGGTAGCGTGTAAATATTTGAGCAAACTTCCGATATTGACCATCCAATTTTTCAGCACTTCCAACCTTCATCGCCGCTTTTCAAACCTCATGAGAGGAATGGGATCATTGCTTCTAACGTCGGCCTCACGGTCATGTCATCCATTCTATACCTCTGGACACAGCAAGTCGGGTTCGGTTACTTCTTGAAACTTTATTTCGTTCCCTATCTTGTAGGTTAACTGGATTTTCC
>Ga0193743_1002839_pt1 | contig 11851 bp, 8 predicted proteins | sample L2c2metaG_FD_143038 | JGI IMG/M metagenome (GOLD analysis project Ga0193743, IMG submission 143038) | Soil microbial communities from a riparian zone of the East river system, Colorado, United States - L2c2 | ecosystem: Environmental > Terrestrial > Soil > Riparian zone | place: USA: East River... | reverse complement strand
CCCATCAGATCGTTCAGTCTTTCGCTCGCCGACGCGAACCTGTCGCTCGCATCGCTGATGGCGTTCTGCATCTTCAGAAGCTGCGCACCGGCGTTCAGCAAATCCGATTCGAGAATCGTCTCTTTACCGTGGTTCACTAATGCCAGACGATGCGATTCCCGGTAATAAGGGAGTGACGCCTGAAGGCTATCCGAAGCGCTCTGTGCCTCGACAACCGCGTAGTAAGCACGTCGAACCTGGTCGACTACCTCCAGACGCGTTTTCAACTGGTCCTGGCGCGTACCTTCCAGGCCCAGCGCAAGAGCTTTCAATTGCAAATGCAGCTGGTACTGCGTCGAAAGCGGCTGGGCAACCAGGACATTCACTGTGCCTACGGGTTTTCGCGGGATCTCGACCTTCTGATTCGTCGCCGGAATCGGCCCGGTCGCGCTGTATACCCCAAGCGAGCCTGCCGGGTAAGTAACCGATGGCTTCGTAACCAGTTGGGCGCCCAGCGCAGTGACCTGCGTATTCGCAAATCGTCTCGTTCGGTTCGCAGCCAGATCGTCGGCGGCCCGTTGCGTCTCGAGGCTGGCAGTGTTCAGGCTGCTGTTGTTCGCAACAGCAAGTTCCACCGCCTGTTCGAGCGTCAATTCAGGGAGGCCTGATTCTTGTTCCGCCGGCTGCTCAACCGCGAGCGCGGTGGATCGAGGTGCGAGATCCTGGCCTCGCGCCAACATCCCGACCATTCCCAATATGAGGGCCAAACACGCTGTTCGAATGCTTCGTTGCATGAAGCGATGGTGCCTCGAACGCTGGGCGTGGGGGAGTAATGACCCGTAAGTCGGTCGTAAGCTTACGGCCGACTTACGGCTGCCTCAGTGCGATAAGTTGAGCTTTTTCAGCAGCCTGGAAAACGTGCGGTCGGTAAGGAGAGGCTGAAAGAACGGCTCGACAGCTAATAGATTTATAAAGATTGTCTTGTGGTCGATGGCTTCGTCCAGGCACCTGAACGCCAGAGCGAAATCTCCCATCCCGATTGCAGCGAAACCTTCTGCCAACGGAGTGACGTATTGCCGGGCTGCGAGTTGATGAAGCCTTTCGATACACTCTTCGGTTCGCGATAGGCTGCCTTCCTTGGCATGGGCTGCGGCAAGCAGGCCGATATCCAATGGTGAAACAGACGGCGAGAGACACTGTATGACCGCATCGTAATTTTGCTGCTGGAAGTGCAGGAGTCCTTCATACAATCGCGCTTCGGGATAGTCGCGATCCAGTTCGAAAGACTGCCGGAGATCCTCTGCGGCTAAATCGTAATCTCCCTTTACATAATGAACATAAGCCATGCGCGCGCAATCGCTGGCAGAAATCGGGTCCAGTTCAGCAGAGCGGCGGAGGCCTGCTTCTGCTGCCTCGATGTTTCCCTGGCACAACAACGCCATGGCACGAAACCTGTGAGCCCGCGTGTGGCTAGGTTGTAGTTTTAGAGCGCGGTCGTAGATCCCGTTCGCTTCGTCCCAATGATATTCAAACCAGGCACGAACTCCGGCCAGCACCGTGCACGTCTCTCCGGATTCAGGGTCGAGTGCATAGCCGCGCTCCGCGTTCGCCTTCACTTCGGAATAAACCTCACGGCCCGACACGGCCCCGAAAAGGGCAAGAAGACCGTTCGCTGCAGCCATGTCACTGTAAGCGAGAGCGTAGTCGGGATAAACCTCAACCAGCTTTCGTAGCTGCCCCAGTGCAGCTTGCAGTGCTTCAGGCGACTGCTGATGAATCAGGAAGCGAGCTTGTAAGAACGCCGTATACGCGTCAAGGTTAGGAGCGGAAGACTGAACTGCCCCCTGCACTCCCGGCATACGGAGTCGGAGTAAGCCCGCAACAGATTGTGCGATCTCTTCCTGAATTGCAAACACATCTTTTAGTTCACGGCGGAACGTCTCCGACCATAAGTGATGTCCAGATTCGGTCTCAATCATCTGGGCAGTGATCCTCAGCTGTTCGCCGGCTTTCCTGACGCTTCCTTCGATGACGAGATCGGCGCCAAGGCGCTGGCCCACTTCCCGGATATCGATGCTGGCGCCTTTGAAGTGGAAGGCCGATGTTCGCGCAATCACGCTCAATCCTGATAGATGCGTAAGCGAACTCGTGATCTCTTCACTGATCCCATCGCAAAAGTAATCCTGCTCCGGCTCCGGACTCATGTTCACGAACGGCAACACAACAATGCATGCACGGCCGGGGCCAGTAGCTCCAATTTCTTCGCGATGCTTTGCCGGCTGAGTGTCAAGCCATCGGAAGACCGGGACATAACTGCCCGGCCGTAATCCAATCAGAACCGGATCAGCGGCGCCCTGTCCTTCCTCGTAATAGGCCTTCAATTTAGCTCTGAGGCGGCGAGCCTCGACCCGAACAATTGCGTCGATGTTCGGATCGTACTCAGAGGTGCGGTCGAACACCTCCATTGCAATCGAGAACTCCTTGAGGCTGTCAATATCTGCTTCGATTGTCCGGTTCACGATGTGGGTCAGAAATCGGCAGAGCCGAGCAGACGAAACGAACCCGGAGCTCTTCACTATACGCGCCAATTGGTCGCGAACCGCTGCCGCCGGCACAGGGTCGGCTGCAGAGTTGGCGAGAGATTTTTCGGGGGATGAGGGCGGAGTTGGCATTTGGTTTACCCCCCACATCATCTTATGCTCCCGAAGCTTCGCCGTGTTACGGCCGGCTTACGGCAGCTTACGGCCAGTCGGAGGCCACCCGGCATAAGGTGGAATCCAGCAGCGTTGGAGAATTGATGCGGACCGACAGACGAGCAGGAACAGTAATTTTCGTGTCCAACAGGGGCCCGGAAGCCACCGTCGCGCAGGACATCGAAGCGCGCGGACTGGTTGTGCAGCGGGCGCGCAGCATCAGAGCGGCAGTTGATTTGCTCAACTCGGCGCGCGAGAAGACCGTGATCGTCACGGAACTCGCCCTGGCTGATGGTAATTGGAGAGATCTCGTCGAACGGGTCAGATGTAGTGGGATGCTTGTTCCAATTGTACTTGTGACTTCTTCCAGTACGGCGGAACGCTGGTGGGACGCGCTCGAATGCGGCGTAGATGAAATCCTGCACGCACCTCTCCAGGCTTCTCGCCTATGCCAATTTCTGGAAACGCACTACGCACCATGAAAAGCATTCCTGTTCATTTATTTGGTGAAGTCCATCTTGATTTCCACTAATTGTCCATTTCAGACTTGGCGGAGTCGTCCGATGACAGCAGCAGATTTTCGCAGAATTGACCTAAGCCTGGAATGCCTGCAAGAGTACTCTCGCGCAGGATTGCGACTTTTCGTGTAGGTCGGGTGCAGTCTTTGTTGCTCGAGATTAAGCACTGCCGTTCGTGGCGTTACGGACACGGAACTGCCGGAGGCGCGGGTGTGAGCAAGGAGTAGAGGAGGTTACGACTATGGAAGCGAGCAGAATCATCATCGTGGGTAGCGGTTTCGCAGGCGTGACCCTGGCTGAGCACCTCACACGCCGCATTGGGCGTGACGTTGAGGTGGTGGTGATCAGCAGTGAGAACCACATGGTTTTTACTCCGACTGCTTGCGGAGGTGGCGGGCCGTTCCCTTTCCGCGCTCGACGTTGTGATGCCAGGCCGGCAGATCGCTCCCCGGGCCACCTGGTTAACGGCCACAGTAACCAGCGTCGATCTAAAGAAGAATGAGGTCGAGTACACACGCTTGGATGGGAAGAGGGCGACGCTTTCATACGCTCACCTGGTTCTCGCTTGCGGCTCGGACGTCAACCTCGATGTTGTTCCCGGCATGGCAGCCCATGCTTACACACTCAGAACAGTGGGCGACGGCATGGTTTTGGGCAACGAAGTCATCGGACGTTTTGAGCAGGCAGCTGTGGAGCCCGAGGACGGCGAGAGACAACGGCTGCTGACGGTAGTGGTGGTCGGCGGCGGCTTCACGGGAGTGGAAGCCGCGGGTCATCTGTTCGACCTGATGCGAAATATCAAGCCCTTGTATCCGCAGTTGAGCCGCATTCAGCCGCGGATGGTGCTTCTGCAACGTGGCCCACGAATTGTCCCCGAATTTCAATACGATTCTCTTTCGGACTTTGCCCTGCGAAAACTCCGCCAGAATGGCGTCGATGTCAGATTGAGTACGGAGGTGAAAGAGGTTACGGCTCAGTACGTGCGATTGGGCACAGGGGAGCGCATAGATATGGGGCTAACCGTTTGTTCGGTCGGGACGGCGCCAGTATCTCTCATCAAGAAAGTTGGCCTGCCACTGCAGCGGGGCAGGTTGAAGACCGAAACTGACATGCGGGTGGCAGGCACGGCCAACGTGTGGGCGTTTGGCGACTGTGCGGCGGTTCCCAATGCCTGGAACGCACAGATCTCTCCCCCTACAGCGCAGTTTGTACTGCGTCAGGCCAAACAACTGGCCGACAACCTGGTTCGGGTCCACCGTGGAGAGGCAACTAAACCGTTCCGCTTTCGACCGCAAGGACTTCTGGCTACTATCGGCCACCACAACGGGGTGGCGGAAATCTATGGGCTGAAATTCTCCGGATTGATTGCCTGGTTCCTGTGGAGAACCGTCTACCTGATGAAGATTCCCACCATCAGGCGCAAGTTCAATGTGCTCGTGGAGTGGATGTGGGATATGTTGTTTAAGCCAAACGTCGTGCAGGTGCGCGTACCGCAACAGCAGCGATTCAAGCAGGTCCACTACGCCGCCGGCGACATTGTTTGTCGCAAAGGTGAACCGGGCCTTGCTTTCTTTGTGGTAAAGGCCGGTAGCGCCGGCCTCTACCTGGATGAAGCTGCAGGAACTCCTCTCATCACGTGGAGTAAGGGAGACCATTTCGGTGAGGTGGCATTTCTTGAAGGCACGAACGACCCGACATACCCAGCGTCGGTCAAGGCGGAGACATCCCTGGACTTGATTGTTCTCGACCGCGCGGATTTCACCGGCCTCGCTGAGTCTCTTGGAGCGCTGCAGAGAGATCTGGAGCATTTGTTATTCGGGCGGCAGGCATTCACTCGGCTCACAACGATGGCGGCGAGTAATCCGGCCATAGGCGCTCTCACCGTTGCCGACGTCATGACTCGTTCCGTACAGACGTTGCCCCTCGAGCTTTCCTTGGCCGATACCCTGGACAAGTTTCAGGGCGGGCGCGGAGGTTTCCCAATCGCGGAAAATGAAATCCTGAAGGGTTACTGCAGCCCGCGGGAGCTTTTCAGCGCGCTGGGCCGAGGCCTGCCCTTTGCGACCCCAGTCCGCGATTTCATGAGGCAAGCTCCGCATAGCTTGAGGGAGACCGACGGCCTGTTTGCTGCAACGGCAGAGTTTCTTCGCAGCGACATGGACATCATGCCGGTGGTTGCGGCTGATGGCAGCGGCAGACTTGTAGGTATTTTTAGTCCCCCCGATGCCGCCAAACGGGTCATGGGAATCGCGGGCCTGGATCTGGAGTCTCGTTCTTCGGCAGCCGCTAAGTGAGAGCATGTAATCGTTAACCCCACTGGAATCGATCTCACGCGGACGTTTCGAAACGCCTTTGTGTTGCAAACCATGCCAGTTCGTGCATGGTCGGCAACAGGGAAGTTATGCCGTGTTGTTTGAATTATTGATCATTGGTGGGTCATCGTCGGCAGCAGCAGCAGCTGCTTCACAAGCACATTCTCACAACTTCTGGTCATTCTCATCCACTTCTGAAAATCACACAGACGCTGCTGCTGCTTGTGAGATTCCAGAAGTAAATGCGACTGGTTTCCCTGGAAATACCAGAACCTGATGCGACTCGGTACCAGAACCTAATGCGACAAAATCCCAAATTGACCAGAAGTCGTGCGACGAAATACTGACGGCAATATAAACATCCTTGAATCAGCAGAATAGCCGTCAGATCTTCAGGCGCGTTCCTCCCGCGCATCAACTCTGCCGTTCAGACTTGCTGGGCCGATGGCCCAGTCATTAGTAAACGGGACTAGTGCCCGTCCATTCAGCCAGTTATTTGTCCCTCCGTTTGTTACAGGGGCGATGCCTATCCCACGTTCCGCAGGCTTTCGCTGCGGCTCATGCTGATGACGATGCCGTTGGGTCAGCGCGAACGAGTGCTCCGTACAAAGCCGAATGCCATTCGACCGCACTCGAACAGATCGACACATTGGCAACGTTGAACACGCCCGAGCAGTTTCCGCATTAGAGACATTGCGGTCCTGGCATTCGTAACATGCCGGTCATCATTCTGAAACACAGGCCTGTTAATAAATGTGCCGGCGGCGCAGTGCGTGTCGGGACTCACATGAAATGACCTGATGTGGGTTCCAGGGCTACGTTGCGAATCTAAATTGGGCAGGTGTCATCGATGTCTCATGTCAGGTGTCTACGCACACTCGGATCAATTGCACTAGCGAGTGCATTGTGCAGCCTGGGAGCCAACGCGCAGCAGATCAATACGGTTTTCGTGATTGCGATGGAGAACCACAACTGGACGCAGCCAGCGAACCAATTCACGGGAGGCATACAGCAGATATTTCAGAACCCGAACGCACCGTTCATCAACGGCCTCGTCAATGGAACAGCGTATGCCGTCATTAACGACTCTACTGTCAACATCAGCGAGCAGACTGCGTACGCCACGGCCTACCACAACGTGCTGGCCACCCCCAGCGGAAACAATCCCGATATCCACCCTTCTGAGCCGAACTACATCTGGGCAGAGGCCGGCACCAACTTCGGCGTGTCGAACGATAGTGACCCCTACACAGGCGGCACCAACCAGAACACCCCGCTGCATCTGAGCAATCTTCTGTCGCAGGCTGGAAAGACCTGGAAGTCGTATCAGGAAGACATCGACCTTGCCCGCAATGACGCCGGGCAGCTGATCAACGTTCCTCTGCCGCAGGATCAGAGGACCGTTCCGCTCACCAGCTTCTCGGGCGTCTTTGGCAGCGACTCCATTAACGATTTCAACGGCGCCAACCAATACAACTACGCCGCAAAACATAACCCCATGGTCTTCTTCACCGACTCGAACGGAGGAAACAATGCGACTCCGACCAACCCGCTGTCTCAGCACTACGCGCCGTTGCAGCAGTTGATGAGCGATCTGGCGAATAACACAGTCGCGGACTACAACTGGATTACTCCAAATCAATACAACGACATGCACACCACCCTCAGCGCCGGCTATAAGGGGCTGACTGGCGATCCTGCAAAGATCCTGCAAGGCGACGACTTCCTCAAGCCGATAGTTCCAGCTATCATGGCGTCCAAGGCCTACAAGGATCACGGTGCGATCGTTCTGTGGTGGGACGAATCTGAATCGGACGGTGTATCGGGCGACAGGCCAGACAACTTCAGTCACACAGTCCCCGAGATCATCATCTCTTCGCGGGCGCACAAGAACGTGCACGGCCTACCTTACGCGAGCCCCGTCAACTACACCCACTCCTCCGACCTGCGCACCATGCAGAATATCTTCCATGTGGGCCCATACCTGGCGGATGCGGCCAACGCCAACGACTTGTCCGACCTGTTCGACCCGGGCGCAATTCCGAAGAAGCCGTAGGAAACTCGTTCGGCTTTTCCCGCAACTGATCTATCCTTCATGGGCGCAGAGATTGGAGTATTCAGAGATCTTTGCGCCCCCTCACTTCTGCCGATGGATCGCGCTCCAATACGAGAGCTGCACTGATGCAGCCGTGTTGATCGAACGATCGAAGCGCCAGGCCCCATTCACTCTTCCAATGATCGTGTGCCCGCTATTCAGGGGGGCAGCGGCGTTGCTATTGACCCTGCAGCTCGCACCGTTATACGCACCGCGTGCGGCGAGGTACCCCGGACCCGCTCTCTGGCGCACTCTCTGGGCCCAGTGTCTGGACCTACTCTCCGGGGCCCACTCTCTGGAGCCCACTCACTGTCGCGGCCGAGCAAACGACAGCTCGTGGCCATCCGGGTCGCGCATGTGGAAATAGCGCTCACCCCAAGGCGCGTCCTGTGGAACTTCAGGATCAAATCCTTTCTGCCGCAGATGTATCCAGAACGCATCCACGTCCGTAACGTGGAAGATCAGCCGGCCCCACTGCGGCATGCTGACACCTTGCTCGAGGTTAAGGATCGCAGATGCTGAATCGCTCGCTCGCAGTGAGGAGAAACTCGCCCGTTCTCCGCCGTACAGCAACTCCATGCCGAGCACATCTCCGTAGAAGTCCACCGAGGCCTTCATGTTCATAACGCGAAAAGTAATCGCGGAAATCTTTTCAATCGTCGGCGTCATACGCCAGCAGTGTACGTTGAATTCCTTGTCGGGGGCCGTGCGGCGAAGTTGAACCTGCTCCAGCCATCGGCCTAGAATCCGGTCATAAGCATTCAAAGACCGTGGAGGTTTCTATGCCCCACTATGAGTTCGTCTGCAACGCCTGCAAGAAAACATTCACGGAGACTCTGACCATCTCAGAGCATGACGTGGAAAAGACCGCCTGCCCGCACTGCGGCAGCCACGAGGTAGAACAACGCTGGTCAACCTTCTCTGCCGTCACCTCAAAGAAGAGCGCCTGAACACAACAGCATGGGAGGCGTATGCACTTCGGCAAATCCACAACCACACTCATTGTCCGCCCGCTTGTGAGAATCCAGAAGTAGATGCGACTGGTTTCCCTGGAAATACCAGAACCTGATGCGACTGGGTACGAAGACCTAATGCGACAAAATCCCAAATTGGCCAGAAGTCGTGCGACCAAATCCACCCTATGCCATAAACGCCGCACGCACGAGCCGGCGTAGGGCAACAGGGGCTTAGATCTCGGCGCAGGGAAGAGCCACCCCATTGCGGATACCGGGAATCAGGTTCAGATTCGCAGATCCTTAATCAGTGCAATAGGGCCGTTTCGCGCAGCACACCCCACGGACCGTCAGTGAATCATGACCCGACGAGTTATCTGCCCGTTGCTCTCCCAGTAGGTCCTCTTGCTGACGAGGAATGGGTCGTCCGGCGCTGGCTGGACGTTGCCGTCGATGTCGAACGCCCGCGACCGAATCCTGTGCTCGCCCGAGCGGGGCGTCCCCCATTCGAACGTCCAGAACCTCCAGGTGTAGCCACGGGATTTTCTTCTCCTGTGTGCCGCGGAGCTCTCGGGCCTTGCCGCTGACGAACCGTCGTCGATCTGCGCATCCACCGCCGCGGCCGACGGGGGTCTCTCGAGCCTTGCCGCCGTCCAGGGCCCGTCGTCGACTTGGACCTCCACCGCCTCGATCGGCGCGCCCCAGGCGGCACCCATGATGGCGTATCGATTTTGCCTACGCGTGACTTTGGCCGGCGCCGACTTGAGCCGGTCGTGGCTCACGGTGGCGAACGTCCAGACTGTATGGCCGTTGCGCTGCTCCTCGCGGACGCTGACGTAGTCCCGCGCCATGAAACGACCCGCGTAGCGGTGGTCCATCACCTCTATACGCTTCAGCCACTTGACATTGGCAACTCCGTACCACCCCGGGGCGATCAGGCGCACGGGAAAGCCGCTACTCCGGGGCAGTGGCTCGCCGTTCATTTCGTAGCAGAGCAGGTTGTCGCGGTTGAGCGCTTCGTCGATAGACATGCTGCGGGCGAACTGCTCCGTGATCGTCAGATCGAGTCCACCTTCGGAATCGGGCGCGACCACTCCCGTCTTGCCGCCACTGACGATCCCCGAGTTGTCGCGGATTGTCACCTTGCCGCTATCAGACCCGTAGAAGACCACTTCGGTGCCCTGCTCCAGGACACCCGCCTCCTCTAACAGCGGGGCCAGCTGCGCTCCCGCCCAGCGGGCATTGCCGATGCCGCCGATGAAGAAGTCCAGTCCGGTGCCGGTGTTGCCCGAGCACTCCAATGTGAAGTCCACCTCGCGGCGCTCGCGGGCTTTGAGGTCGGCCAGCGTCAGTGACTGGGGATGGGCGACCAGGCCCGCGATGCCGACACGCCACGTGGACTCATCAAGGCCGCCGGGTTGGCCGTAGTGGTTAACAAAGAAGAAGTTGTTGGTAGGTGTCAGCCAGGAGTCGAGCGCCTCCCACTTCAGCAGGTTGCCGACGTTATCCGGGATAGGGTTCGGCGCAGGCTGGTCAAGCCACGGAATCACCTCATCGTCGGGGTCCCCGAAGGCTTGCGCTAGGCCTGTCACCCGCAGAACCGCCAGTTCCGCCAACGCCGCTCCACCACCCTTCAACAAGGTGCGCCGAGAAAGATCTTGATTTTCCATGGGTAGTCCTCCCTTCTCACAATTCCGTGAAAGGTCAATAGGTTTACGCCCAGTGCTCTCACCTGTCACACGACGTGTGTGGGCTCATTTCAGGCAAGAGCGGACGGAACCAGCAGCAATTCCCGCAAAGGGCGAGTTTTCGATCCATCATTCGCCAGCGCCGATGCGAAACCGCCTTCGACCGCGGTGACCGGGTTGAAACTGCTGATGTGGACGATGTCCCAGCGGTACTTCGTCTCTTTGCGATTGCCGTCCCCGTTAGCCATTGCGTAGAGCGCGAAGACCAGTGGCAAAATCAACAAAATTAGACTTTTTCGAAACCATCGCCGATTAGTTCTCATGACTATCCCTCCTTTGGATAGGAGTTGCGTGCTACTCCAAGCTGGTTTTGTGCCTGATTGAGGCGAAGAACCGGCTGGATTTCCATTGTGTGAGGGCCGAGAGACTTGCCGTTCATTCGTTTCCTACGGCGGACTAAGTGGAAACGGAACTAGCGCCGGAATGTTCTCGATTTCATGTTGCCTCCTCTGCGTATTGGCTGGGAGCCCGAGGGGCCGATCAGTCGAACGACCTGGCGAAAGGAAAGATACGTCGGCCAACGATTCTTACTGCAAGTTACTCGTGGGAAGCACAAGCCACCGGAATGGTGGTTCGGACATGGCCGGGTATTTTGAGCTGGCGCCGGTGTTTTTAAGTCCGGTGGAAATGTTGCCTACGAATTCCTTGACAAAGCCGTGATGACCGGCGCGCAATCAAGCACTGGTCCACCGAAAGGAGCACTTCCCATGACAGCAAGCGTCGGTATTTGCATTCACCGTGACCGCAACAGCACTGACAAAATGCTCAATTCGTTCAAGGGCGTAAGACGGATGATCTTCGCCCTGTTGCTCGCAACCGGTTTGGTTCCTTCCTTCGTAGTAAATGCGTTCGGAATTACCAATGGCCAGCCAGATGGAACACAACATCCGTACGTGGGCCTTGCTGACAATGGTCAGTTCGCCTGCTCAGGCACCCTGCTCTCGCCGACCATCTTCCTGACTGCCGCTCATTGTTTTGACCCGGGTGATCGCGTGCGAATCACCTTTGACCCGAACGGCTTCTTCAACGCAGGGCGGCTTTCGTTCTTCGGAACCTTTCACCCGGATCCGAACTTTTGCATTGGCTGCGCACGTGGCCTCCCAGGCTTCGACACCCACGATGTCGCTATTGTTGTGATGGAATCTCCCGTCCCGACGAGCGTCGTCAGTACATACGGGCAATTGCCAATGCAAGGTCTAGTAGACTCGCTCGCAATGAAGACGGAGACCACGGTCGTAGGATATGGCGTCCAGAACTTCATAAGAGGTGGCGGACCGCCGCAGCCAGGCTCCGCTTTCACCCGGTTCTTCGCCCCGAGCCTCTTGATCCAGAGCAATCACGTGATTCAAGATGAATTTATCAAGCTCACAGCGAATCCAGCACAAGGGAAAGGCGGCACATGTTTTGGCGACTCTGGCGGGCCAGCTCTTCTCGGCGGTACCAATATCGTCTTGGCAACTACCTCGTTCGGGACCAATGGCAATTGCGCAGGAGTCGGTTACTCATTTCGCATTGACACGCCGGAAGCCCTTACCTTTATCCACCAATTCATT
>Ga0193743_1002838_pt1 | contig 11859 bp, 5 predicted proteins | sample L2c2metaG_FD_143038 | JGI IMG/M metagenome (GOLD analysis project Ga0193743, IMG submission 143038) | Soil microbial communities from a riparian zone of the East river system, Colorado, United States - L2c2 | ecosystem: Environmental > Terrestrial > Soil > Riparian zone | place: USA: East River... | reverse complement strand
CCGGCGGCGATACCGACACCATCATCGGTGGGTCCGGCAACGACACGATCAACGTGAGTGATGGCAACGATGTCATCATTTACAACGGCGTCGACTTCGGAGCCGACATCATCACCGGCTTCGATGCGACGGGTGGAACTGCCGCAACGCAGGACCTGATCAACCTCAGCGCCCTGGGGATCACAGCCGCCAATCTGAATACGCGGGTGATCGAATCGACTGTCGGTGGCAACACCGTGCTCACCGTCAGGGATGCGGCACTGGCAACGATCGGTACCATCCAGATCAACGGGGTTACGAACGCCAACATCGATGCGACCGACTACATCCTCGCAGCGGCCGCTCCAGCGGTGTTCGGTGCCCCGACCAACGCTGCTAACACGATCACCGGAAACGCCGGCGCCAACCTCATCAATGGCCTCGGTGGCAATGACACGTTGAGTGGCGCTGGCGGCGACGATGTCATTAACGGCGGCGAGGGCGCGGACACCCTCAACGGCGATGACGGCAACGACACGCTGAGCGGCGGCGCCGGTAGCGACAACGGCGCCTACGCCGACAACTTCGGCGCGGCGTTGTATTCGAACAGCGATGGCACGGTCGCCTTCGCTGGGAGCTGGACTGAGGGCGGCGGCGAGACGACCAGCCCCACCGGAGGGGACATCTCCATCAACGGCGGCCGTCTTCAGTTCAATCAGAACGTCGATGGCGGCGAGACCATCCAGCGCTCCATCAACCTGGCCGGCGCAACGGCAGCGACAGTGTCCTTTGCCTACGAGGATGACAATCTCGGGGCTGGACAGAGCGTTCTGGTCCAGGCCTGGAATATTTCAACCAGCACCTGGGACCTTCTTCCCGGCGGAACTCTCGGCAGTACGACAGCCAATGGAAACGGCACCTTTACTGCAACCCTGACCGCCAATCAGATCGGCGCCACCTCCGCGATCCGCTTCCTGACCGTGGGTGATGGCAACAACTGGGATAACGGAGACAATTTCTATATCGACAATCTCGCTGTCAGCCTCACGGTGCCGGGCCTCAACGCCGAAAGCGCCGCCGGTGACACCTTCGTCATCACCGGCAACGCGACCAGCGAGACCTACAACATCTACACGCTGGATGCCTGGGACGCGGTGATTGGCAATGACCTCAGCAGCTTCGGCGGGCGTACGCCGGAGATCGTCATCACCCGCGGTGGCACCGCTTTCGCGAACGTTATTGCGGAACTAAGTGAGATCGAGGAAATCCGTATCAACGGCGTCGATCCTTCGGGACCGACCGGCGGCGCTGGAGCCGGCGACACGTTCAACCTAGTCGGCGACTTCTCAGGCACCAGCCTGCGCCTCAACACCATCACCATCGACGGCGATGCGGGTGACGATACGATCGATATTACGGCTCTGTCATCTGCCCATCGCATCGTGTTCAGGTCAAATGGCGGAAACGACACGATCATCGGAACCCTGCGTTCGCAGGATGTGATCGAGTTGCCGGCCGGTCAGACGCTCGCGGACTTCGCCTCTGCGACCGTCAATGGCGTCACGACGCTCACCAATGGCGATCACAGCATCACCTACACGGCGGCCGGCAGTGGACCGCAGGTGGGGAATGAAGACGACGACGAACATTCTAACGATGACGACAACGACCACGATGACTCCGACTGTGACGAGGACGCCGACACCGGTTCACTTCCAGCCACAGGTGGGGTCCGGATGGGCACGCCCATGGCGGACGTGCTGACCGGAACGGCGGGTGACGACGACATCATCGGCCTCGCGGGAGACGACTACGCCACCGGTGGTGCCGGAGCCGATGCGATCTCGGCCGGAGAGGGCGCCGACTTCGTCAATGGCGGCGACGGTCGGGACGTGATCTCCGCCGGTGCCGGCGATGACCAGGTGTTCGGCGGTGGCGGAGCCGACATCATCTTCGGCGATGCCGGAGCCGACCGTATCTTCGGAGACGAAGGCCACGATCTGATCACGGCTGGCGCAGGAGACGACACTGTCTTCGGCGGTGCCGGGGACGATCTGTTCGTCGCGGAGAATGGTGACGGTAACGACGTCTACTTTGGTCACGACAGTGGCGGCGGTCCTGGCAGCGACACGCTCGACATGTCGGCGGTGACCGCAGACGCCACCGTCAACCTCGGATCCGGCCCGTTGTCGAACGGCACCGCATTCAGTTCCCAGACCGGTAACGACACGATCTGGGGAATCGAGAACGTCAATACCGGCTCAGGTAACGACACCATCACCGCGAGCAATGCAGCCAACGTGATGAACGGCGGCGCCGGTAACGACACCTACAGGTTTACATCGGCCACGGCAGCCGACGGCGACACCATTCTCAATTTCCAGGCTGGTGACCGCGTCGATCTGACGGCGATCGATACCAACTCGGGCACTCCCGGCGACCAGGCCTTCGCACTGGTCACCGGAGCCTTCACCGCGGCGGGTCAGCTCGCCGTGACGTTCGACGGCGACGTCACCGTGATCACGGGCAATGTCGACGGCGACGCCGCTGCAGACTTCACGATCGAGATCGCAGGTAATCACAGCCTGACCCCCGGCGGGAACCTCGGTCTCTGAGGCACAAGCAACGACACGGGAAGCGGATGTAATGTCCGCTTCCCGTCCGCTCTCGTCTCTCCCCTTTCCAATTATCATTTTCGAGCTGGGCGCATCACATGGCCAATTCAAAAGAGCTAACTCCCGCAAAGCGACGTAACCTTGCGGAGCTCACCCGCGGCTTTCGCGGCATCGTCGTGTTTCTGTTCCTGATTTCCGGGATGATCAACGTGCTGGCGTTGACCGGATCACTTTACATGATGCAGATCTATGATCGGGCACTGACCAGCGGCAGCATCCCCACGCTTCTGGTGCTTTCAAGCCTGGTGATCGGCCTCTATCTCTTTCAAGGCTGTTTCGACGCCATCCGTTCCCAGGTACTGGTGCGAGTCGGCGCGCGGCTGGACCGGAAGGTGGCGCCGTTAGCGCACCGTGTGGCGATCGACATGCCCCGTTTCGGCTTTTCCACGTCCGAAGCTCTCGAACGCGGCCGCGACGTCGATACCGTCCGGGGCTTTTTGGGCAGCCAGGGGCCGGCGGCTCTGTTCGACCTGCCGTGGATGCCGATCTATCTGGTGTTCATCTACTTCCTGCATCCCATGCTGGGCGCGCTGACGTTCGCAGGTGCGTTCGTGCTTACGGTTCTGACCGTCGTCAGCGAAATCATGACGAAGCGCCTCAGCCTCTCCACCCGGAAGGCGGCAATGGCCCGCAATACCATTGCAGACAGCAACGCGCGCAATGCGGAAGTACTGAAGGCGATGGGCTTCGCGGGCCGTGCCGTGCGCCGCTTCAACGACGCCAACGGGGAACATCTCGAGCTTCAGACCAAGGCGAATGACATCACGGGTACTTTCGCTGCACTGTCCCGGGTACTGCGCATGTTGCTGCAGTCGGCGGTGCTTGGTCTCGGTGCCTATCTCACGATCAAGGGCGAACTCACCGCCGGATCCATCATCGCCTGCTCGGTTGCATCCGCGCGCGCCCTGGCGCCGGTAGACCTGGCGATCGGCAACTGGAAATCGTTTATCGCGGCGCGGATGGCCTACCAGCGGCTCCGCGACACGGTCGTGGCACTTGCTGCTGCAGACCAGCCGATGAAGCTGCCGGTTCCGAGCAAGCGCCTCACCGTGGAGAAGATCACGGTCGCGGTGCCGGGTTCCGGGCAGATCATCCTGAGCGAGGTCGCCTTCGAACTCGAGGCCGGCCAGGCGCTCGGCATCATCGGACCCAGCGCCGGCGGAAAGACCACCATGGTGCGCGCGCTTACCGGTATCTGGCCGGTGCTGCGCGGCAGCGTCCGGCTCGACGGCGCGGATCTCACCCAATGGCGTGAGGACGAGATCGGACAGCATATCGGATATCTGCCGCAGGAAATCAGCCTGATGGATGCAACGATCGAAGAGAATATCTGTCGCTTCGAGCCTGAACCCGATTATCGGAAGGTGGTCGAAGCGGCACAGGCGGCTGGCGTGCACGACATGATCCTGAAGATGCCGGACGGTTACCGTACGCAGCTGGGTCCCCAAGGTGCGGCGTTGTCTGCCGGTCAGCGGCAGCGCGTGGCATTGGCGCGCGCGCTCTACGGCAATCCGTTCGTCGTCATCATGGACGAACCCAATTCGAATCTTGACGGCGAGGGAGAGGCGGCTCTCACCCAGGCGATCGAGAGCATCAGCGCGCGGGGCGGTATCACGATCGTCATTGCACATCGTCCCAGTGCGCTGGTCGCCGTGGATCTCGTCGCCATTGTGCAGAACGGCCGCGTGACCGCGTTCGGCAATAAGCACGACATCATGACGCCAGCGCTTCAACCGGCAGCGAGAACCGTTTCCGAGCCGGTTTCCGACGAACTCCAAACGCAAGTAAGGAGGCCTGCATGATCACCGCGAAAGGTCTCAAGCCAGCGTCGCAATCGCAGCAGTCACAATCGACGCATGAGGACTACGCCGAGCCTGAGCAACCGAAGAGGCGAATCATTCCTCTCGCGTTCTTGCTGTTTTTGACGGGATGCGCCGCGTATCTGAAAAGCTTTCTGCCGGTCAAGATAGAAGCCCGCGAAGCGCAACAGGCCAGCAAGCATGACGATGCCGAGCAAAGCGACCCACGACCGGACGACGAACTTTCCGCAGTAACCGACGAGGAAGTGGCCACGGACGCCGCCCGTCATACCAACTCCTCCGACAACGTGGTCCCGATCCGGCTTGCTCCGGAGATTGGCGAGCTCTTTAGCGTTGGTTATCGGTCCATTGAACCGGCGTCCCCGTTTCCGCTTGGTGTTGCCGCCGGTCCAATCGGGGATCCGGTTCGGGCCAACGACAACCGCCCGCCCGCCCAATCAAATCCCGATGCGGGCGGAGGCCCGAGCCCAAGTAGTGGAAGCAGTCCTAATGACAGGCGGCCGCCCCCCGATACACGCGACAATCCTTCAGGACCCGGCGGCGGCACCCCCGGCGGTACACCCCCGGATCCCGCTCGCAACCGGGCGCCGCGGACCAGTGGACCGGTCCATTTGCAGGACCTGGCCGGCTGCCAGGTTTTGATGATTTCCATGTTGGCCCTGCTGGCCGGGACCATCGACCCGGACGGTGATCGGCTTACCATAACGGGCCTCTCATCGACCTCCGGCACGCTTACACCAACCGAAGACGGCGGTTGGACGTTCGAACGCGACGCGGGCATGCTCGGCGAAGTCAATTTGACCTACACCATCAGCGACGGTTCGGCATCCGTCCAGCAGACAGCCTATTTCAGCGTTATCGAAGCGCCACCGATCATCGGTACCGCCGGCGACGACAATCTCCTCGGCACGAATTGCGGCGAGATCGTCGACGGTCGCGCGGGCGACGATAACATCGACGCCCGTGGAGGCAACGACACCGTCATCGGAGGAGATGGCAACGACCACATCATTGCGGGCTCCGGCAACGACGTTGTTTACGCAGGAGCGGGCAACGACGTGGTGTTTGCGGGGGCAGGCAACGACATCGTCTTCGGCGGATCCGGCGACGACCATTTGTATGGCGAAGATGGCGACGACACGATCCTGGGCGAGGGGGGCGACGACTTTATCTCTGGCGGCCCGGGCGCGGATATTCTGTTGGCCGGCATCGGCAATGATACCGTTCACGGCAATATCGGAGACGACACGCTCGATGGTGGTATCGGCGATGACAACCTTGACGGAGATGAGGGCGACGACGTGATCATGGGAGGCGCTGACGACGACTGCCTGTCAGGAGGCGACGACAACGACGTACTCTCAGACGGACCGGGCCGGGACAAGGTCAAGGGCGACGCTGGCGCCGACCATGTCGTCGCCGCAGTGGATGAAGCCGACGATACCTACGACGGCGGCATCGGGCGGGACATTCTGGATTACTCCGCGGCCACCGAGCGCGTCACGGCTGACCTCGGAAGCGGAATCGCCGAGGGCTGTGAGATCGGCACCGACGCGATCGCAAATTTTGAGGAGGTCGTGGGCGGAAGCGGCGACGATCGGATCATCGCAGGATCGATGTCGGTGTCCATGAAGGGCGGCGCGGGAAATGACACACTCGAAGGCGGCGCCGGAGACGACACCATTTCGGACGGCACGGGATGGGACACCGTCGACGCTGGCGGCGGCGACGACCATGTCATGGCTGCGGCGGACGCGGCTAACGATTCCTATGACGGAGGCGCCGACCAGGACACTCTGGACTACTCGACCGCGACGTTCAGCGTTACGGTCGACGTTGGAAGGGGCAGGGCCGACGGCCTCGATATCGGCCACGACGTGATTGCTGCTTTTGAGGAGGTCATTACCGGATCCGGCGATGACCATCTCGTCGCCGGATCAACCTCGGTCGCGATGACGGGCGGTGACGGCAACGACACGTTCGAGTTCCAGAGGGCGGAGGAAGATCAGGCGGCGATGACGATCCGCAAGATCACCGACTTCACGGTCGGCGACCGGATCGTGGCTGCCACCTACGAGATCACCTACCTGCAGGAAGACGGCGCCGAAGACCAGCTCTCCGACATGTTCGCCGCCCTCTATCTGTCCGAAGACGGCGACAATCGCCCGGTGCGCTTTCGATTTGAGGAAGTTGAGGGCGCAAAGTCGACATTGGTCGATGTGCATGACCGGCCCGATACCGAGGACTTCTACACGATCGAAGTTGTCGGGCACCATCACCTTCAGTTCACCATTGCCGTTACCTAAGGCAATCGAGGAAATCAGGCCATGAAACATCACGGTTCAAAGGATTTTGCCGCCGGCGCATCGGCATCTCTCGCCCCTTCCACCACGGAACGGTCCTTCCGACTGTGGCCACGGGTGCTGGGTGGATTGGCGCTGGTGGTTCTGTTGGTGATCGGCTGCGGCGGATGGGCGGCAATCGCGAGGCTCGAAGGCGCTGTCGTCGCCTCCGGTACGGTGAAAGTCGATCAGAATCTGAAGGAGGTCCAGCACCGGGACGGCGGGATCGTGAAAACGCTTGCGATCCGGCAGGGCGATCTCGTTATGGAAGGACAGGTTCTGGCGACGCTGGACGACGTCCAGATCAAGGCGGAACTTCTCATCGTGCGTTCGCAACTGGGCGAGGCGTTGGGCCGCCAGGCACGACTGATTGCGGAACGCGACAATCTTGCCTCCATCGAGTTTCCGGCCGACCTCGGGCGGGTGTCGAGCGCCGCGGAAACCGTAATCCATGGAGAAAGCCGCCTGTTCGCGGGGAACAAGCTGGGCAGGGACAGTCAGAAAGAACAGCTGGAGCTCAGCATCAACCAGACCCAGGAGGAAATTAACGGAATGCAAGCGCGGCGCGCCGCCAAGGAGGAGGAGATCAAACTGGTGGGCGCCGAGCGCGACAAACTGGATAGTTTGTTCGAGAAGAAGATCGTGGAATACACGCGGGTTTACTCGGCGCACAGAGATTGGGCGAGGATACTGGGAGAGCGCGGGGAGATTGCGGCCAGCATCGCCCGTGCCAAGGTCCGCGCCAGCGAAATCAGAGTGCAGATCATCGCTGTCGACCAGAATGCCAGCACCGAGGCGCAGCGCGACCTGCGCACGGTGGACGCCCGCATTTCCGAATTGAGCGAGCGCAAATTGGCGATCGAGGATCGTCTGTCCCGCACTGAAATTCGATCGCCCGTCGCGGGTTACGTCAACGAACTTTTTGTGCACACGGTCGGTGGTGTCATTACGCCTGCGGCGAAGATCGCAACAATCGTTCCCCAAAATGCCGAGCTCAAGTTCGAGATCAAGATCTCGCCCGCCGACATCGACCAGGTGAAGGAGGGGCAGGCCGCTCGGGTCCGTCTCACCGCCTTCAATCGAACCACAACGCCGGAGATGAAGGCCATGGTCGTCATGGTCTCGCCCGCGTCGGCGCGCGACCCGGCAAACAACGGCCAGGAGCATTACATCGCCTACATCAATCTGCTCCCGACCGAAGACGCAATGATTCGATTGAATGGAATGAAGCTGGTGCCCGGCATGCCGGCGGAGGTGTTTGTTTCGACTCAGGAACGAACGGTTGTTTCCTATCTGATGAAACCATTCACCGATCAGATGAGTCGCGCCTTCCGCGAGCGCTGAGCCATTCTGGCGGCGGCCAGTGGAGCGAGATATGTCAGGCTTAAACGGAGGCGCCGACTCGGCAAGCGTCACGAATTCGTATTTCGTTCGACTAAGTGTGCCTGAACTCGGCTTTGGCAGCGACTTGGACGCGATGGTTCAGTTTTGTCTGCAATGCGGCGAAAAATTGCGCACCGGGTGTATCAGAACGAAAGCCGATCAACGGGATTGGATCTATTTCTGCTTCCACGATCCGAATAATGCCAAACACTTCGCGGAGCGATTCAACGGACAATTGTTTGTACCGGCAGCAGATGATTTTACCTTCCCGTGAGCAAGGCAAACGTCTTGATATCCGACCACCAGACTCGTCGCTTCGGAGAACGAGCTGCCGCAGCGTCGCGAGGAAATGCTAAATACCGGCGCTTGGCGCCTTGCCTGTATCGTTTCGCTTTCTCGGTTGGCGTCGCCATCATCTGCAGCGGATCGCTGCTGTCGCATGCAAATGCCGATGAGCGGACCGGTCTGGGCCTGCCGGTCAATTGCAAGCTGAGGCTTGACTGCTTTGTTCAACAGTTGCCCGACGTTGATCCTGGGCACGGCACGTTGGATCCTTTGTGCGGCCAGGCGACCTATCAGGGGCATACTGGGTGGGATATCCGTTTACGATCGCTCAGTGATATAGCTCAGGATGTTGCGGTAATTGCCGTCGCGGACGGCACAGTATCGCGAATTCGGGACGGCGTACCGGATCAGATTTTCGAAGCCGCGAATGATCGCCTCCGGCTAAGAGATAAAGAGTGTGGCAACGGAATCGTAATCGACCACCAGGGCGGCCTTTCCTCTCAATACTGCCATCTGAAGAGCGGAAGCCTGTCCGTTCGTTCGGGCATGCAGGTTCGAAAGGGCGAACGTATCGGATCGATCGGCTCTTCCGGCGTCGCGGAATTTCCGCATGTTCATCTGTCGGTACGTCTGGATGGCAAGTTGGTGGAGCCACTCACCGGCAAGCCTCTGGGACAGGAGACCCACGTCTGCGGCGACTTGTCGGGAAGCTTGCTGGACACTGTGACCAGGCAAGCGTTGGTCCAGTCCACCGTTGCCATCCTCGATGTTGGCCTGTCGGGGGCGCCACCCGAATTGCCCAATCTTGTCCGAGAGGGTGGGCCGCCTCTTGCGACCGCGCGTAGCAGCTCGACAGTCGCGTGGCTGTGGGCAATCAACGTCAATGAGGGATCACGATTTAGGATCAGGTTGGTTGGACCCGGCGAAGTTCCCTTGATTGACCATACGACCAATGCGCTTCCCCGCCGTAAGGCGAACTACCTGGCCTATGTCGGCCGGAAAGCGGGAGTTAAATCAGGGACATATCACTTAGCTGCTGAAATAACCAACGGCGAAAAGAAGATTGCCTCGAGTGCTCGCTCATTCACTGTTTCAGAATAGCGGTCTTTCCGTTCGCAAATCTGCCCGCGAGTATCGTACGCCGGCATCATGCTTAGAACATCAGGGCAACAGATTACGGCAGTATGCGCAGACGGATCAACTCGCTGGGAATCGGCTGTTCGTCTCTCGGTCTCCAGGAATAAGCTCAAATGGTCGGGTCAGCGCGGTAGCCAGACTTATGTCAGGTGCACAGGAAACGCCGCCGCTGCGCAAGTCGACGATCTCTAATCGGGAAGCACATCGGGCGTAGCGCTAGGCTACCTGCATTACCGGGCCAGGTTCGTGTTGGAGGTGACCGTCGACAACCTCCACGGCTCGATCTTTCGCGACAAAACCTTCGATCTTGCAGTAGCCGCTGCGATTGCGGCTGCTGCCGGCCATCGGTTCCGGATGACCCTCGGGACCTTGGTCCCCATCGTTTCGGGACTTTGTGCTCTTACTGACGCTCTCAGAAAAATTCAAATGAAATCGTAAGGTTGTCTCGATGCAGCGAGACCGTGTGTTGACATCACCGATTGCGACAGCGCAGGGGAGTTGCGATGGGTAGGAGCTTTGCCTTCAACAAAGCCTACGGCTTGCAGCTTTTAGCGCCGACGATCTGGCAGATTTTGTCTGAATGGGCAGCTTCATATGCGGCAGGCGATCGAGACTGCACCGAGAGATGGGAAAATCGTCATTATCGAGGATGACGCGAGCGGAACCTATGACGTCGCTCGCTGGTCGGCCAAGGCGGACGGTTGGATCGGTGAAAACGGCGAGCCAAGCAAGGTTGCACCGACGCATTGGCAACTAAGGCCGCGTGACGAATACTTCCTGCAGGAGAACGACAGATCGCCGCGGCGATTTGCAACTTTGTCGACCACCGCAACGGTCCTGGCGGTGGGCCTTATGGGTCTGTATCTTCTAGGTCTGTACTTTCAGGTCGTCGGGCCAGAAACTCATTTGTCGAGCCAAAGCCCGCGTAAGACCGACGTGGCGCTTCAGCAGCAGGCCGATGCCGATCGTCCCGGAGTGAAAGCCGCCGCGCAGGTCAAGCAGGCCGCAGAGGCGCCCCCGGCTGAAGGCCGACAATTGCAGGAGACGGAGCAGCGTACCGCGGTTTTGGCGGACGAACTTGCCGAGGACCGCCGCGCTATGGACGGGCCCAATCCGACGTCGCAGGCGGAGGCTGCGAGCTCCGCGCAGTTGCTCGGACCGGAGCGCCAGAATCGCACCACCGCAAGGCAAGAGCAGGCCGCAAGCACCGTGCAACATCGTCAAGCGCTCGACGAGGAACGCGCACGCAGCGCAGCGCTGGCGAGCGAGGAAGCAACGCAACTCAGGCAGGCGAAGGCCGCGAAGGGCACACAATCGCTCGAACATGAACGGCGGAGAACGGCTGCCCTCGCGCAAGAGGCCGCTACCGCGCGGCGAGAACTGACGGCGAGCGCAGCACAACATCGTCAAGCGCTCGACGAGGAACGCGCGCGCAGCACAGCGCTGGCGAGCGAACTCGCGATGGCGCAGCGCGAAATCGAGGCGCAGGCGACCGCGGCCGCTCGGGTAGAATTAACCGCGAGCACGGGGCAGCATCGTCAAGCGCTCGACGAGGAACGTGCACGTAGTGCCGCCCAAGCGAGCGAATTGGCAACGGCACAGCACACAATTGAGACGCAGGCGACGCTGTTGCGCAGGGCGAGCGACGAAATAGGGCAAAAGCAGGCCGAAGTCGAGAAGAGCGCACAATCGCTCGATCAGGAGCGGCAAAGAATGGCCGTCCTTGAGCAGGAGGCCGGCGCCGCACGGGTGGAGCTAACCGCAGGCACGGGGCAACATAGTCAAGCGCTCGACGAGGAACGCGCACGCAGTGCCGCGCTGGCGAGCGAACTGGCGGCGGCACAGCGTGCAGTCGAGGCGCAGGCGGCGCAGTTGCGCAAGGCCGGCGACGAAATAGGGCAGAAGCAGGCGGAAGCCGAGAAGAGCGCACAATCGCTCGAACAGGAGCGGCAGAGAATGGCCGTCCTCGCGCAGGAGGCCAGCGCCGCGCGAAAGGCGCTAACTGCGGGCACGGGGCAAGATCGTCAAGCGCTCGACGAGGAACGCGCACGCAGTGCCGCGCTGGCGAGCGAACTGGCGGCGGCACAGCGCGCAGTTGAGACGCAGGCGGCGCAGTTGCGCAAGGCCGGCGACGAAATAGGGCAGAAGCAGGCGGAAGCCGAGAAGAGCGCACAATCGCTCGAACAGGAGCGGCAGAGAATGGCCGTCCTGGCGCAGGAGGCCAGCGCCGCGCGAAAG
>Ga0193743_1002837_pt1 | contig 11865 bp, 9 predicted proteins | sample L2c2metaG_FD_143038 | JGI IMG/M metagenome (GOLD analysis project Ga0193743, IMG submission 143038) | Soil microbial communities from a riparian zone of the East river system, Colorado, United States - L2c2 | ecosystem: Environmental > Terrestrial > Soil > Riparian zone | place: USA: East River... | reverse complement strand
TGGAAGGGGCAGCCGGCCGGCGGATCGATCGGGCTCGGCAACTCGCCTTGCAGCACCGTGCGCTGGCGGGCGCGGGCGGCCTTGGGATCGGCGATCGGCGCCGCCGCCAGCAGGGCCTTGGTGTAGGGGTGCTGCGGATTGCGCCAGATCTGGTCGCGCGCGCCCACCTCGACCAGGGTGCCGAGATACATGACGGCCACGCGGTCGGCGATGTGCTCGACCACCGAGAGGTCGTGGCTGATGAAGAGGTAGGAGACGCCGAACTGGCTCTTCAGGTCCTCCAAAAGGTTGATCACCTGGGCGCGCACCGACACGTCGAGCGCCGACACCGGCTCGTCGCAGATGATGAGCTTGGGATTGAGGGCGAGCGCGCGGGCGATGCCGATGCGCTGGCGCTGGCCGCCGGAGAATTCGTGCGGGTAGCGCTGCTTGGCGTCGGACGGCAGGCCGACCCAGCCCAGCAGTGTCTCGACCCGCTGGCTGGTGGCGCCGGGCTTCCAGCCGGCGATGACCAGCGGCTGGGCCACCGAGCGGCCGACCGTCGAGCGTGGATTGAGCGAGCCGTAGGGATCCTGGAAGATCATCTGCACCTTGCGGCGCATCTCGGCCAGCGGCGCGCGGCCGAGCGGCGCGATGTCGACGCCATCGACCACGATCTCGCCGCCCGCGATCGGCACCAGCTTCAGGATCGCCTTGCCGAGCGTCGACTTGCCGCAACCCGATTCGCCCACCAGCCCGAGGGTCTCGCCGACGGCAAGCTCGAGGCTGACACCGTTCACGGCGCGCACGACGCCGCCCGCCGTGTTGAAGCGGACATGGACGTCGTGCAGGGCGAGCAGCGCCATGCTCAGCCTTTCTCGGCGGCGAAGCAGGCGACCAGGCGGCCGGGCGCCGGCTGGGTGAGGGCAGGCCGCTCGTGCCGGCAGCGCGCCATCACCCGCTTGCAGCGCGGCGCGAAGGCGCAGCCTTGCGGCAGCGCGTTGAGCGGCGGCACCATGCCGGGAATATCGGCCAGCCGCTCGGCCCGGGCCGCGCCGGGGATCGGCGTCGCGCCGATCAGTCCGGCCGTGTAGGGGTGCAGCGGGTTTTCGAACAAGTCGTCGACCGGCGCTTCCTCGACCTTGCGGCCGGCATACATCACCACCACGCGGTCGGCGGTCTCGGCCACGACGCCCAGATCATGGGTGATGAAGATCATCGCCATGCCGGCATCGGCCTGGAGCTTCTTGAGGAGCGCCAACACTTGCGCCTGCACCGTGACGTCGAGCGCCGTCGTCGGCTCGTCGGCGATCAGCACCGAGGGCCTGCAGGCGATCGCCATGGCGATCACGACCCGCTGGCACATGCCGCCCGAGAGCTGGTGTGGATAGGCGTCGAGCCGCCGGCCCGCATCTGGCATGCCGACGAGGTCCAGCAGTTCGTGCGCGCGGGCACGGGCTTGGCCGCGGCCGAGGTCGGTGTGGGTGGTTAGAACCTCGGCGATCTGCTTCTCGATCGTCGCCACCGGATTGAGCGAGCTCAACGGGTCCTGGAAGATCATGCCGATCTCCTTGCCCCGGATGTCGAGCATGGTCTCCTCGGACACTGCCACGATGTCGCGGCCGTTGAGCTTCACCGCGCCGCCGACGATACGGGCCGGCGGATCGGGCAGCAGGCGCATGATGGAAAGCGCCGACAGCGACTTGCCGCAGCCCGACTCGCCCACCAGCGCCACCGTTTCGCCGGCGCCGACCGCGAGCGACAGGCCGTCGACCGCCTTCATCTCGCCGCGCCGGGTGAAAAGCGTGGTGCTGAGATTTTGTACTTCGAGGGGGGCGGTCCGCTCCATCAGCGGTCCCTGAGCTTGGGATTGAGCGCGTCGTTCAGCCCGTCGCCGATCAGGTTGAGGCAGAGCACCGTCACCATGATGGCGACGCCCGGAATGGCGCAGATGTACCAGGAGCTGCGGATGAGTTGCCGTCCGTCGCCGACCAGCCGGCCCCAGCTTGCAACGTTGGGATCGCCCAGCCCGAGGAACGACACCGCCGATTCGAACAGGATGGCGCCGGCCACCACCAGCGAGGAGAGCACGATCACCGGCGGCAGCGCGTTGGGCAGGATCTCGCCCACGATGATGCCGGCGTTGCCCATGCCCATGGCGCGACAGGCCTGCACGAACTCGCGGTCGCGCAGCGCCAGGAATTCGGCGCGGGTCATGCGCGCGATCGAGGTCCAGCTCACGATGCCGATGGCGATCACGATGTTGCTGAGCGTCGAGCCCAGGATCACCACGATGGTGAGCACGAAGATCAGGTTGGGGATGGTCTGGAACAGCTCGGCCGCCCGCATGGCGATCTCGTCGACCCAGCCGCCGAAATAGCCCGCGACGGCGCCGACGGTGACGCCGATCAACGTGGCGACCGCCGAGGCGAACAAGCCAATCAAAAGCGTGGCGCGCGCGCCGTGCACGATCATGGCCAGCATGTCGCGGCCGAGCGAATCGGTGCCGAGTGGAAAGGCGGGATCCTCACCCGGCCACAGTTCGGGCAGGCCGACGATGCGCAGCGGGTCGGTCGGGAAGACGAGCGGCGCCAGCACCGCGACCAGCGCCACCAGCAGGATCAGGCACGCCCCGACCAGGGCGCCGCGGTTGCGTGCGAAGCGGGCCAGGAACTCCCAGCGCGGGAAGTCGCGCACCATCAGCGGATCTCGATGCGCGGGTCGAGCCACATATAGACGAGGTCGACGGCGATGTTGGCGGCGATCACCACCAGCGAGCCCAGCACCAGGATGCCCAGCACGACCGGGTAGTTGCGCGAGCTCACGCTGTCGAACAGCAGCGAGCCGATGCCCGGCCAGCTGAACACGCTTTCGATCACCACGCTGCCGGCCAGCACCGTGCCCATCTGCACGCCCAGGATGGTGACCACGGGCAACAGCGCGTTGCGCAAGACGTGGGAGATCGTGACCTTGGTGCGGCTGAGTCCCTTGGCGCGGGCCGTGCGCACGAAGTCGAGCTGCGCCACCTCCAGCATCGACGAACGCATGACCCGGGCGTAGATCGCGGCGTAGAACAGCCCGAGCGCCAGGGTCGGCAGGATCAGGTGGTGCAGGATGTCCAGGACGCCGCCGCCACCGCCGATGGTGGCCATGCCGCCGACCGGCAGCCAGCCGAGCTTCACCGAGAACAGCACGATCAGCATGATGCCGAGCCAGAAGCTGGGGGCCGCGAAGAAGAACATGGCCAGCACCGAGACCAGGGTGTCCCAGAAAGTGCGTACCTTCATCGAGGCAACGACGCCCGCGGCGACGCCGACCGCCAGGGCGAGCGCGATGCTCGAGATCATCAGCAGCAGGGTGGCCGGCAGGCTGATCCAGATCGCGTCGATGACCGGCATGTTCTGGCGATAGGAGAAGCCGAAATCGAGATGCAGCAGCGCCCAGATGTACTTTACGAGCTGCAGCCAGACCGGCGCGTCGAGTCCGTAGGTCTTGCGCAAAAGCTCGACCGTGGCCGGATCGCTCACCTGGTTCTCGGCCGTCATCAGGTCGAGGAAGCTGCCCGGGGCGAGCTGGATCAGGCAGAAATTGATCACCACGACGCCCAGAATCAGCGGCACGGCCTGGATCAACCGCCGCCGCAGGAGCCGGAGCGCGGCGAGTTGGCGTGAGCTGGTGCCTGTCGTCGTGACCGAAGCCATTGCTGTCGCCTACCGCCTCTCATGTTCCTCTCCCCCGCTAGGGGGAGAGGTTAGGTGAGGGGGCGATGACGGCTGTAACCCCCTCACCCAGCCTCTCCCCCTAGCAGGGGAGAGGAGCATGAAAGAGAGAAGCGAGGTCAGCTCGCCAGCCATATGTCGTACCAGCTCGCCGCCAGGTAGTTGGGATCGTTGGAATGGTTTTGCACCTTGGTGCTGGCGACGGTGATCGATTCGAGCTCGACCAGCGGCAGGAGGGGCGCCTCCAGGGTGATGATCTTCTGGAACTCCACCACCAGCGCCTTGCGCTTGGCGGGGTCGGTCTCGACCTTGATCTGCTCGACCAGGGCGTCGACCTCGTCGGTGTGGAAGCCCGACGCGTTGCGGAAGGGCACGCCCTTCTTGATGCCGTCCGACGTGTAGTACTGCGTCGTCGAAGGCACGGGCTCGGATGGATTGGCCTGGTTGGAGATCGCCAGGTCGAAATCGTAGTCGGTGTAGATGCGCTTGATCGAGGACGGCCGGTCGGGAACGGTGAGGTTGATGCCGACGCCGACGTCTTCCAGCGCCTGCTTCACATAAGAGCCGATCTTGCCGTTGTCGGTGAACCAGCCGGCCGCCAGCAGATTCAGGGTGAAGCGCTTGCCGTCGGGCTTCTTCGGGTACCCCGCGGCGTCGAGCAACGAAGCCGCCTTCTTGGGATCGAAGTTGGTCTTGTAGGTGTCGGCGGTGAAGAACTCCGTATTGGGCGAGTAGATCGGGCCCGTGCCCGGTCGCGCATAGCCGTAGTAAACGGTCTTGGCGATGAATCCTCGGTCGATGGCGTGGAACATCGCCTGGCGCACTTCGCGCTTGGCGAAGATCGGATTGCGCATGTTGCATTCGAGCGTGCTCGACCACACGCTTTCCTCGTAGCCCTTGGGCGTGGCCACGAACTTGCCGGTCGCGCTCAACCGCTTGATGTCGGGCGGCGCCACGGGATTGAACACGCCGATATGGATGTCGCCCGCCTCCATCGCGGCGGCGCGGCCGGCCGGATCGCGCACGTAGCGGATGATCAGCCGGTCCATGTACGGCATGTCCTTGCGCCAGTAGGCGTCGTTCTTGACGTACTCGAAGTGGCTGCCGCGCACCCACTCCTTGAACTTCCACGGGCCGGTGGCGATCGGCGCGTTGTTGGCCGGGTTGGTGACGGGATCGCTGCCGGCATAGACGTGCTTGGGCACGATGTAGTTCACGCTGCCGCAGAGCAGCGAAGAGAAGAAGAATTCGGGAACCGGCTTGTTGAACTTGACGACGACGGTATCGGCATCCGGCGCCTCGACTCCGGCGAAGTCGGTCAGCGCCGAGCCGGCGGCGTACTTCTTCCAGATCTCGTCGATCGAATAGACGACGTCATCGACGGTCATGTCCTTGCCGTCGTGGAACTTCACGCCCTTGCGGATCTTGATCGTGTAGGACTTGTAGTCGGCAGCAGGCTTCCACGCTTCCGCCAGCTCGCCGTCGAACACGCCGTCCATCCGGCGATTGCCCAACCGCTCGAACAGCTTGGACGAGGAGAAGGTGGGCGAGGACCCGCCGCCGGCCGGCACGTAGCAGGCCTGCGGCTCGCCGCCGCCCCAGGTCGCCACCAGGGTGCCGCCGCGCTTGGGCTCGCCTTGGGCAAACGACGGGGCCGCCGTGCCGACCAGGCCGGCGGCCAGCACACCCGCGCCGAACGCGCGACGGGAAACCTTGTTCGTCATGAACCCCTCCGTTGCCCCAACTCCCCCCATCGATGAAGCAAAGTTCGTACCGTGTGCGATCTAGGCCGGCAGCGTCGAATAGGTCGCTCGGCCGACGGCGAGCAGCGCCTTCTGGTCGTTGAATACGTCGACATCGACGACGCCCACGCTCTTGCCGGCGCGGCGCACCGTCGCGGTGATGGTGAGCCCCGTTTTGATCGCAGGACGCAGATAGTCGACGCGGAAGTTGATGGTCGGCAGCCCGCGGCGCAGCGCCATGATGAGCGCGTAATCGCCGACCGTGTCGATGATCGCGGCCAGAGGACCGCCATGCCATTGGCCGGTGCCGGCGCCGCGCTCGAACTCGGCTCTCATGGCGCAGCTCATGGTGATCTGTTCCTTTGCCGGATCCGCTTCGGTGACCTTGAGTCCGAGAAAAGCGATGAAGGGCGAGTGGTCGAGCATCTTCTGCAGCTCGTCCCTGGTGAGCGGCCCCAACTTGTCATCTGGCTTGTCGCTCATGGTGCCACCACGATCTTGCCGAACACTTCGCGGTCCTCGATCACGCGCAGCGCCTCGCGCGCGTCTTCGAGCTTAAAGATCTTGTCGACCAGCACCTTGAGCTTGCCCTCCTGCACGAGCGTCAGCAGCGTCTCGATGTCGGAGCGCGCCCAGCCGTTGGAGCCCAGCACCTTGAGCTCGAAGGTCCAGATGAAGCGGATGTCTTCGGTCGGCGCGTAGCCTGCCGTGGCGCCGCAGGTCAGCAGTCGGCCGCCGACTTTCAGGCACTTCAACGAATTCACCCAGGTGTCGCCGCCGGTGTAATTCACGACGACATCGACGCCTTGGTCAGTGCCCGAGCCGCGCCGCGTCGGCTTGCCGTACATCGCGAAGATTTCCTTCATGAAATCCTTCTCGATGTAGTTGATGGTCTTGTCGGCGCCGAGCTCGGCCAGGCGCTTGGCCTTGGCGTCGGTGCCGGCGCAGGCGATCACCTCGGCGCCGGCCAGCTTGGCAAGCTGCAGGCAGCACACGCCCACGCCGCCCGAAGCACCCAGGATCAGGACCTTCTCGCCCTTCGAGACATGGCCGTTGGTCGTCATCATGCGCAGCGCCGTGCCGTAGGCGACGGGCAGCGCTGCGGCATCGGAAAAGGCGACGCCATCGGGGATCCTGATGAGCTGATGGGCGCGCGCCTTGCAGAGCTCGGCCAGACCGCCATGCACGGTCTCGCCCATCAAGCCGCCCTCAACGCGGTTGATGGGATCGACCAGCACGCGGTCGCCCTTCTTCCAGCCGCTCACGGCGGGGCCGACCTCGGCGATCTCGCCGGCCACGTCGAGGCCCATGATGGCCGGCATCGGCACCTTGATGCCGGGCATGCCGCGGCGCGTGAAGACGTCGTGGTAATTGAGCGAGGAGGCTTTCACCGCCACGATCACGTCGCCCTCGGCGGGCTTGGGATCGGGGAAGTTGGGCTCGAAGTTCAGGCGGTCGGGCCCGCCATGTTCGCGGACGACAGCGGCTTTCATTTTTAGGCTTCTCCTCCGGGTGGGATCTGCTGGGCGAGCACGCGCTTGTCGATCTTGTTGGTGCCGGCCAGCGGCATCTCCTCGACGAACAGCACGCGACGCGGATGCTGGTAGGCCGGCGCGTTGGCCAGCGCATAGCTCTTCACCGCCTGCTCGTCGAGCTCGGCGCCCGGCGCCTTGACGACGAAGGCGATCGGCTTGTGGCCCTTCAGCTCATCGGGCACGGGAATGACCGCCGCCTGGTGGATGCCGGGATGGCGCTCCAGCATCTTCTCGACCTCGCCGGGATAGATATTCTCGCCGCCGCACACGAACATGTCGTCGACCCTGCCGACAAAATAGAAGAAGCCGTTCTCGTCGCGGCGGAACACGTCGCTGGTGCGATAGTAGCCGTCCGGCGTCATTGCCTTGGCCGTCACCTCGGGCAGCTTGTGGTAGTGCGTCATCAGCGCGCCGCATTTCATTTCAAGTGCGCCCTCGTCGTCGACGACCTTGCCGTCGCGCACCAGGCGCAGCTCGACCTCGGGATGGGCATAGCCGGTCGATAGCTCGGGCTGCGGGATGCCTTTGGGGTGCGGGCCGAACACGACGGGCCCGGCCTCGGTCGTGCCGTAGCCGTTGCTGATCGCAGCCTTGGGAAACGCCGCGCGCACCTGGTCGATCAGCGACTGGGTGATGGGCGCCGAGCCCATGCGTACCGCCTCGACGGCGGAGAGGTCGGTGTCGGCCAAAAGTTCGCGTTCGCGCAGCAGCATGGCGATCATGGTCGGCACCGAGGTCAGGAAGGCCACACGATGACGCGCGGCGGCTTCGATGTATCCCTTGGTGGTGAATTGCGGCAGCAGAACGATGGTGTCGCCCTGGTGCAGGGTCGTCTGGCACATGGCCAGGCCGTTCATGTGATAAAGCGGCGCCGCGACCAGCGAGCGTTGTCCGGGCGGCACCGGACGGCGCACCCGCTGGCTGATCGCCCAGAGATGCGAATAGTGCGACAGCACGACGCCCTTCGGCCGGCCGGTCGAGCCCGACGTGTAAAGGAACATCGCCGGTTCCTCCGGCTCCATCTTGAAGGGCGTGAACGGTCCCTCGTCGAGGAACGACTCGAAATCGGCATCGAAGGAGATCTTGGGCACGCTGTCGGGCGCCAGGGGCAGTCGCACGTCGTCGCCGATCACCAGCCTGGCATCGCAATCCTGCACGACGTAGGCCACGGTCTCGGCCGGCAGCTTGTAGTTCACCGGCACCGAGACCATGCCGGCCTGCAGGGTGCCGAGGAAGGTGAGCAGGAATTCAGCTCGGTTGGCCGACAGGATGGCCACGCGATCGCCGCGTTTCAGTCCGCGTTTCAGCAGGCCGCGCGCGACGGCGCCGCTCAGCCGGAAGATGTCGTCGTATGTGTAGGTGCGCTCGCCGCCATTGCCGCCGGCGTCGATCAGGGCCAGCGCGTCGCGCGGCACGTCGCGCGAGATGGCGTCACCCTGGTTGTCGTACTTGATTGCAGCCATCGAATTCCGATCACCCTCTCACCCGAAAGACCTCACCCTGAGGAGCCACGCGAAGCGTGGCGTCTCGAAGGGCGGGCAACCCGCACCATGTCTGCGGCCCACCCTTCGAGACGCGCACTTCGTGCGCTCCTCAGGGTGAGGGTTACTCCACGAACTCCAGCACGGCGTTCACCGCCTCTTTGGCGGGAACGACGATGCGGCCCGGACTCTGGACGAATTCGACTTTGCCCTCCTGCAAGGTGCGCGCCGTCTTGGCCAGCGACAGCGTGCGGAAGGTGAGGCCGGCCATGTAGGCCTTGCGGCCCTCGGCGTCGGGCGCTGCATCGCCGAATTCGGCCTTGAGGGCTGCTTCGGTGACGATGTCGAAGCGCGAATTGCCGACCACGACGGTCTTGCCGCCCCTGATGTCGCGCACCGATTCGGGCCCGAACATATCGGCATAGAGCTTGGCGCCCGCTGCGGGATCGGGCTCGACGATCAGGGCGCGCTGGATGGCCACGACGCCGTTCTTGTGCTGGCGCCATTCGTCCCGCCACACCAGGTCGCGCGTGAAGTGATGGCAGTAATAGACGCGGCCGTAGGGTACGACACCCGCCTTCATGCGCACGGTGCGGAAGCGCGCATCGCGCTCCTTCCCGTCGACCTTGACCGGCCGAGTGAATTCGACCGGCGGCTCGATCGGCACGCCGGCCTTGGAAAGCGATGTATAGGTGATGGCCGAATCCTCCGAGCCGAACACCAGGCCGTTGAGGCCAAACGGGAACGTCAGCAGGTCCAGCCGGCCGGACGTGGCGCCCTTCGGCACGGCGATCAGCTCCAGATAGTCGGTGCCGAACATGGCGAGGTGGTTCATCGATCCCAGCGAATGATAGCCGCGCTCGGTCAAAGTGAAGCCCAGCCGCGTATAGATGTCGGCGGCGCGATCCATGTCGTCGCGCGCGTTTATGACCACATGGTCGAGCGTTGCCACAGGCAATGTCATCGAAAACCCCTCTCGCCTCCCAGCGTCGCTGATCTTCGCACGACGCACGCGGCAGGAATTCTTTTATTCTGCCGACTTTGGTCCCGGTGCGGAAATCATTTCCAAAATGAGGCGCATTGCCGGAATGGAAGCCCAACATCTTTGCCGCTGGCAGGATTCGCGTCTGCTGGCCTACATTTTGCTGCATCATCCTCCGCCGGGCACTAGGGTGCCGCCAAACCGGACAAGGACCGCGAACATGACCGTGAAATTCCGCACGACGCGCCGTGCCGCCTTGGTTGGCGCTTCCGCCCTGGCGCTTGCCGGCGGGCGGGCGCGAGCGCAGGCGCCGAAGAAAGGCGGCACGCTCACCTTCATGCAGAACAGCGAGCCGCAGACCCTGGTGGCGCTCACCACGGTGGCGACGCCGGCGCTCACCGTCAGCGCCAAGGTGACCGAAGGCCTGCTGGAATACGACTACGACATCAAGCCGAAGCCGCAGCTTGCGACCGAGTGGTCAATCAGCCCGGACGGCAAGACCTACACGTTCAAGCTCCGCCCGAACGTGAAATTCCACGACGGCAAGCCTTTCACCTCGGCCGACGTCGCCTATTCGATCCAGCTCCTGAAGACGGTCCATCCGCGCGGCCGCAACACGTTCGCCAACGTCACCGAGGTCAAGACGCCCGATCCGCTGACGGCCGTCATCGAGCTCTCCAAGCCCGCGCCCTACCTGATCAAGGCGCTGACGGCGGCCGAGGCGCCGATGATGCCTCGCCACATCTACGAAGGCACCGATCCGCTGGCCAATCCCAACGGCAATGCGCCGATCGGCACCGGCCCCTACAAGTTCAAAGAATGGGTGCGCGGCAGCCACATCATCTACGAGCCCAACCCCGACTACTGGGACGCCCCCAAGCCCTACATCGACCGCATGGTCTGCAAGTTCCTGCCCGATCCGGGCGCGCGTTCCATCGCTTTCGAGAACGGCTCGGCGGATATCGGCTACCGCACGCCGGTGGCGCTCTCCGACCTCGAGCGGCTGAAGAAGATCCCGACCTTGCGCTTCGAGACCAAGGGCACGAGCTACTCCTATAACGTCTCGACTCTGCAGTTCAATCTCGACAGCCAGTTCTTCAAGAACCTGAAGGCACGCCAGGCGGTGGCGCATGCGATCGACCGCGAGCTCTTGATCAAGACCGTCGTCTACGGTTACGGCACGGTGTGCTACTCGCCGATCGCGCCCGGCCTCAAGGAATTCCACGATCCGACGCCCAGCCCCTACACGCTCGATCTCAAGAAGGCCGAGACGCTGCTCGACGAGGCCGGATTCCCGCGCGGCGCCAACAAGGTGCGCTTCAAGGTGCCGCTCGACTACAATCCGATCGGCGACGAAAGCCGGCGTGCCTGCGAATACATGCGCTCCGCGCTCGGCCGCATCGGCATCGCCGTCGAGGTGCGTGCCGCCGACCCCTCGGCTTTCGTCAAGCGCGTCTATACCGACCGCGAGTTCGACTTCACCTATAACGGCCATTCCAACCTGTTCGACCCGACGGTCGGTGTGCAGCGCATCTACTGGTCGAAGAACTTCAAGAAGGGCGTGCCGTTCTCCAACGGCTCGCATTACGACAATCCGAAGGTCGATGCGCTGCTCGAAGGCGCCGCGGTCGAGAACGATCCGGTCAAGCGCAAGCAGATGTTCATCGATTTCCAGAAGATCATTGCCGAGGAAGTGCCCGACATCCCGCTCTACTCGCCGCTCTACCTCACCATCCACAATGTCCGCGTGCACGACCACTCGCTGACCGCCGACGGCGTCGAGGCCAACATGGCGTCGGTGTGGCTGGATGCGTGACCGCTTCCCCAACGGAATCAGGCTCCTCTACCCCGCTAGGGGGAGAGGTTGGGTGAGGGGGCTACGCCCGTCGATTCCCCCTCACCTAGCCTCTCCCCCTAGCGGGGGAGAGGAACTTGAGTTGAAGAGGTTCGGCTACTGACATGCGCATGGGCCGCCGCATCCTCGCGACCCTCCGGCGCACCGCGATCCATGCCGGACCGACGGTGCTCGGCATCATCGTGCTCGATTTCCTGCTGCTGCAGCTCATGCCGGGCGATGCCGCCGACGTCATCGCCTCGGAGTCGGGCGTCGCCACCGTCGAGACCATGGCAGCGCTGCGCGAGCGTTTCGGGCTCGACCAGCCGGTGCTGACCCAGCTCGTCAATTTCCTGGGCCATCTGGTGCAGTTCGATCTGGGCTTCTCGCCGCGCTACAACATGTCCGTCCTCGACATGATCATGACGCGGCTGCCCAGCACGGTGCTGCTGATGGCGACGGCGCTGTCGCTGGCGCTGCTGCTGGGCATCATCATCGGCTCGGTGATGGCGGCCTGGGCCGGCCGCTGGCCCGACCGCGTGCTCTCCGTCGTCGTGCTGCTGTTCTATTCCATGCCGGGCTTCTGGGTCGGG
>Ga0193743_1002836_pt1 | contig 11870 bp, 11 predicted proteins | sample L2c2metaG_FD_143038 | JGI IMG/M metagenome (GOLD analysis project Ga0193743, IMG submission 143038) | Soil microbial communities from a riparian zone of the East river system, Colorado, United States - L2c2 | ecosystem: Environmental > Terrestrial > Soil > Riparian zone | place: USA: East River... | reverse complement strand
GTCCTTTGTGTGGGGCGGGAACTGAAGGGGTCGACCAGTCGTCGCCTCATGGCTGTCGGCGATCACTCGATCAATGACAACGGGCGGGGGCAGGACATTTTTCTCAATGTGCCGCGAGTCGATTACCGCAACGCCCGCCGACGTAGTGAGCCAGAGCTTCCCTTCGGAATCCAGATTTGCTGCCGATTGGGACTGCCGCACGGGATTTGCCGTGAGGCCGTCTCCGGAGTCGTAGAAATCGCACCGCAGGTTGTGTGCGGAAATGGGGCCGGCCGTACGCAATTCTGCGCGGCGAATTCGTGCGATTCCGGTGCTGAAACCGAGCCAGAAATTGTCGTCGCCATCCGCTCGCAGCCACAGAACGCGATTTCCGGGCAACCCTTGTTCAGAGTTCCAAGTGGTGAACTTCTTCCCGTCAAAGCGATACAGTCCGCTATCCGTTCCGAACCAAACCGCGTTGGGGTCTCGGGCGTATATATCGTTTACCGTTCCTGCCGGTGGCCCCTCCGCGCCAGGCAACTCGCGAAAAGAGCCCTCTTGGTAGAGCGCTAGCCCTCCGCCTAAGAAGCCGATCCAGAGCGTGCCGTCATTCCGGGCTCGCAAGGATGCAATTCTCCTGGAGCGCAGGCCCAAATCGCTCCCGATGTTGGTTAAAACGCCGTCTTTCCAACGATGCAAGCCCTTCAGTGCATCGGCAAGCCAGACGTAGCCTGCAGCGTCTTCTTCAATCACGGTCACGGAGGAAAGCTCCGTGGTGACCGGTTTCACCGTGGGGCTGTTTTCAAAATCGCCAACCGCGAAAACTCCACGAGTTGTACCGGCCCATATATTATTATCCCGCGTCGTCTTGAGGCTCAACACCTCGAGACCGCGAAGCAACTGTTGAATCCGCGGACCCTCGATGCGAGTCAGGCCAGCTTGTGTCCCTACCCATACAGCCTTACGGTTTGTCTCCACCGAGGTAACTTTGCCGCTTGGCAAGCCATCCAGCTTCGTCAGCGAAAAGATTTTTCCAAAACTGAAACGGTACAAGCCGTTATTCGTTCCAGCCCAGACATTTCCTTCCCGATCCTCAAACAAAGCCTCGACAAAATCGTTTGGAAGCTCAGTCGCGCGATCTCGGCCGTTGTCGGCTCTCCTGACTAGTCCTTCCGTCGAACCGGCGCTCCACAGGTATCCGTGCCTGTCGTGCAGAACCTGTGAGACTTCCTCGTCTTGCGGGAACGAACTGCTATCCAGCCAGTTCTTCCCATCCTTTCCTCTGTTTAGGAAAAATGTGAGACCGCTTAGTGACAGTTTGCGTGCTTGCACCGCTGCATCGTTTGTCGCGCGCGGCGCGGCTTGCGATCCGAGCAGCACATTGCTCGCGCCTGAAGTCAGCAGGTGAGTGATTTGACCCGGATCAATTCGTTCGGAGGGAACCAGGCCCGCTGAGGAAACCCTGCCAAACCTGTAGATCTCATTTTCCGCTATGACCCAGATATCGCCCTCGGGAGATTCGATGATGGCTCTAATCGCGCCTTCCACATGAACCTTCTGTAGATCTGTCCCGGCTACCCGGGCGATTAGTCCAGACGCCGAGCCGATCCATAAACTGCCGCTGCTGGCGGCACATAAGGCTGTTACAGCGCCCACGGGTGGTTCGGTGTTTGCGACAAGCTTTCGCTGTACAAAGTTTATGCCATCGAAGCGTACCAGGCCGTCCGAGGTTCCCAGCCACAAGTACCCGTCGCGCGTTTGCGTGATCGCATAAATCAACGTAGAGAGCAAGCCATCCTTATGCCCCCAGGAACTGCTCACATATCTTTCTAGAGCGGTCGCGTGGTTAGCGCTCACGGCTCCGAGCACGAAGAGCCAAAGAGTCGATTGAAATGCTTGCTGTAGTCCGCCTCTCAACATCGCCCGTCCACTTCTTACTGTGCCTCATCGGGAAAGAGCCTGCCGGAATTAGTTGCCGGTTGTTTTTACAGGACTTGGGACGCCCAGCCATCCCCCGCCCAGCGCCTTCACGAGCGCCACCGACGCAACCAGTTGCTGTCCGGAAATCTGTGTTTGCGTCCGCTGGTTGTTCAGCAGCATTGCCTGTGCGTTCACTACGTCGAGATAGCTGACCAGCCCTGTTTTATACCGGTTCATCGCCACCTCTTCCGTTCTTCGCGCATCGTCAACGGCTTTTGCCTCGGAATCAGCTTCACCCGCCAGAATGCGGAGTGCTGCCAGTTGGTCTTCAACCTGCTGATACGCGGTAAGCACGCTTTGCTCGTAGTTGGCCAAGGATTCTCGATAGGTTGCACGGGCCTGTTCTACTTGAGCCTTGAGCCTTCCACCGGTAAACACCGGAGCCAGAACTCCGCTTCCAATCGACGCGAGCGAGTTCTGCCACGAAAGCAGACTGGCTGGATTGACGCTCTCAAACCCGGCGGCTGCAGACAGACTAAACTGCGGAAATTGCGCGGCCCTCGCGACGCCGATTTGCGCGTTTGAAGCCGCCAGCGTTCTTTCCACCTGGCTGATATCTGGCCTTCGTTCCAGCAATTGAGAGGGAAGTCCGGCGGGAATCGAAGGAGGCGTTCCTCTCAAAGGGTTTCTAGCAAGCGAGAACGACGAAGCCGGCTGGCCGGTAAGAACCGCGATGACATGTTCCAACTGCGACCGCTGTATCTCAATCTGTTTTGCCTGCGCATCGGTTTGGTCAAACAGTGTTTGTGCAATGGCGACATCGTATTCACTTGCCAGTCCGCCCTGCATCCGCCGCTGCGTCAAATCTACTGCCTGCTGCAGCGCCTGCAAAGTAGAGATCAACACCTCACGCTCGGCGTCCAACTCACGCAGTCCGTAGTAATCGATGGCCAACCCGGTCTGCACAACCAGCCGGACGAAGCGCACATTTGCCTCGCCGCTTTGCTCCATGGCGTTCGCTGCTTCCATTGCGTGGCGAAGGCGCCCCCAAAAATCAATTTCATATCCCAGTAGCATCGAAACCTGAAAGTCGTTGTATGTTGCGGCCTTTCCGCCCGTATTGCCGTTGTTCGGGCGGTTCATCGCCTCGCGGTTCCGGCTGCCGGATCCCCCTGCCGCGACCGTCGGGAACAAGTACGATCGCGAGACCTTCAAGTAAGCTTGCGCTTGATCCACTCGCGCTATCGCTGCCTTCACATCCTGATTCGCCCGATCGGCTTGTATCTCCAATTGCTCAAGCTCTGGATCGTTAAAAACGAGCCACCAGTTGCTATAGGCAATCGCGTTCGTATTTTCATCGTTCGAACTCGCGCCTTCCTTAAACTGCGGTTGAACAGGCGCTGCTGGCTGGTGATACCGGGGTCCCACCATGCAGCCGGCGGAACTGATCAGCACAATCACAGCGGCAACTACTTTCAGTCTGTTCATAATCTGGATCTGCTGAATCATATTTAGTTCCCTACTGCATTGCTTTGGGGATGCTGCACTGAGACCTGGGTTCCCTCGGTGAGGGAGTCGGATGGATTGGCGATCACGGAATCATTTGCCTGCAAACCCGAGATAACTTCAACCGTCGTGCCGAGGTCTCGCGCAATGGTGATGTTGCGAAAAGCAACCCTATTGTCCCGATCCACAATCCCGACCTGCATGCCGGCCGTCTGGAAGATCAATGTGTTCGAAGGCAGAACCAGCGGGACCATCGGTGCGCGCAATTGAAAGGTGGCGTTCGCGTACGCACCGGGCAAAAGCTTGCCTGTCCCATTCGGGATATCTATTTCTGTTCGCATAGTCCGCGAGCTCGGATCTACAGCATTTGCCGAACGCGCCACTGTCGCTGAGAATGCCCGGCCGGGGTATCCGGCTATATGCACGGAGGCATGCATCCCCGGACTAACACTGCCGCTGTAGTCCTCGGGAACATTCACGAAGATACGCAGCGTATCAATCCTGGCTACGCGAAATAGCTCCTTCCCCCCAATGGCGCTTCCGGAATTGATCAGATCACCTATATCGGTGTTCCTGGCCGTGACGATCCCGTCAAATGGCGCACACACCTTCTCGAATGCTTGCAATTGCTCGAGCCTCTGGGTCTCGGCGGAAGCGGCATCGCGGCTGGCAGTCAACATGGCGAGGTTCTGGTTGTTCTGGTCCACTTCCTGTTGCGCGACAGAATGCGACGCAATCAGATCCTGATAACGGCTTGCCGTAATCTTCGCCAGTTTCAGGTTGGCGTCACTCTGAACCAGCATTGCCTGAGCCTGGCTTAGCTGTTGATCGAGTTCCGGAGTCTCTATCTGCGCCAGTAGCTCTCCTGCCTTGACTTGGGCTCCGATGTCTTTCGTCCAGGAGCGCAGGTATCCGTTGGTACGCGCGAATATCGGCGATTCCGTGAAGGCTTCGGTGGTTCCCGGCAAGTCCAATTCGGCAACCGAGTCGCCTCGTTTTGGATGGACAACAGAAACATGCTGCACCGCAAGAGTCTTGGTTACAGCGTCAACGCGCGCATTGGCGTCGGCGCGCGCACGGAGCGTAAACATGGCCAGTGTTCCGAGTGACACCGGCAGAAGAAGGAACCACAGAAGGCGTCTAGCGCCCGCGGTTGCACGAGAGTCTTGTGTTGTGGAACTCATTGCGTGAATAACTCTTTCTTTCGAGAATGAACAAAGCTGAAGATGACCGGCACAAAAAATAATGTGGCGACGGTCGCAAAAAGGAGACCGCCGATAACGGCCCGGCCCAACGGAGCATTCTGCTCGCCGCCTTCACCTAGGCCGAGAGACATCGGGAGCATGCCAATCATCATGGCTAGAGCCGTCATCATGACGGGCCGTAGCCTGGTGGCGCCAGCTTCCAGCGCCGCCCGAAGCGCGTTCCCTGTCTCCAGCAGGCGTTCATTCGCAAATGTGACGACTAGAACGCTATTCGATGTTGCTACGCCGATACTCATGATTGCGCCCATCAAGGCAGGCACGCTGAGCGTGGTCCGCGTAAGAAATAGGCACCAGCAGATTCCGGCCAGAGCACCGGGTAGGGCTGCAACGATAATCAAGGCATCCCCCCACGACTGAAAATTCACGACGATGAGCAGATAGACCAGCAGAATGGCGAATGCGAGACCCACCAGCAGGCCGATGAACGATGACCGCATGGTTGCAACCTGTCCGCGCGTAACGATGGTAGTGCCTCGTGGCAGCTTGGCGGACGCGGTAATCTTCGCAAGCTGTCCGGAAACGGCGCCAAGATCCCGCCCTTGCACGCTCGCATAAACATCGATCACCGGTCGCACGTTGTAGTGGCTGATGACGGCTGGTTCGGCTCCTCTCGCGGGCGTCGCAATGTTTTCGAGCAGCTGATTCTGTGTCGCTGTGCCGCTGTTTACCGGAATCGAGCCGAGCGTATTGAGCGAGTTCATCTGGTATTGCGGAGTCTGCACTGCCAAAAAGTAGCTCACGCCATTCTTCGGGTCGAGCCAGAAATTGGGCGCGGTCTGGAAGCTTGAACTCAATGACGTAAGAAGGTTGGTCACGATATCCCGTTCTTGCAGTCCCAGTTGGTTGCTTTTATCTCGGTCGACCGTATAAAGAAATCGAGGCTGGTCCATCAGCTGGTGAACATGGGTGTCCACAGTTCCGGGAACCGCCCGGATCTGATCGGCAAGTTTTGCCGCAAGCGAGAAGTTCGACTTCAGATCGTTGCCGACAATCTGCACGTCAATTGGGGCGGGCAAGCCGAAATTCAGAATCTGGCTCACAATATCAGCCGGTTGAAAAAAGAATGTTGTGCCCGGAAACAGCTCCGGCAACTTCTCGCGTAAAGCTTCTATGTACGGCTCCGTCGGGCGATGTTTCGCCTGCAGCGAGACAAGTATTTCGGCGTCAAGGGAGCCGATCGTTCCGCCATTGCTGTAAGAAAGATTGATTCCGCTTGTCGGCAGACCGATATTGTCGAGAATGCCCATGAGATCTTGTTGCGGTATGGTCTTGCGGATGACTCCTTCAACTTCGTCTGTAAGCCTTGCCGTGTTTTCAATTCGTGTTCCTGTCGGCGCCCTCAAATGCAGCCGGAACTGGCCCGCATCTACCGTCGGAAAAAAATCTTCACCAAGGTGGGTTCCAAGAAGCAGGCTAACCAGGCAGAACAGCAGGAACGTACTCGCGAAGATCGTCCTGTGTTCAAGACACGTGGAGAGCAGCCTTCCATAGCCATCCTTCAGGCGCTCGAATCCACGTTCGAAGCCACTATGAAGCTGCCCAAACCACGAAGGCCTTTTGTCCTGTGCGCCTGGCTTATACTTTTCCGCTTCCGCGCGCAGCAAGAACTTGACCATTGTCGGCACAAGCGTTCGCGAGAAAAAATAGGAAGCGAGCAGGGCAAAAATCACCGATTCCGCAAGCGGCACAAAAAGGTACCGTGCAACGCCCGTCAGAAAAAACATGGGGACGAAGACAATGCAAATGCTAATGGTGGCAACAAACGCGGGCACGGCGACTTCCTGGGCGCCCGTTAAGATCGAGTCCTCCAACTCCTGGCCGGTCGCCAGGTGCCGTTCGACGTTTTCGATTTCCACGGTCGCGTCGTCCACCAGAATGCCGACCGCCAACGCCAGGCCGCTCAGAGTCATGATGTTGATCGTTTCGCCGAGCGCGCTGAGTACAATGAGCGAGGTCACGATTGACAGCGGAATGGATGTGGCGATGATCAAGGTGCTCCGCCAGCTTCCAAGAAAGACGAGAATCATCAAGGCCGTCAACACGCCTGCAATGAGGCTTTCGCGCACCACGCCTTGCAATGAAGCTTTGACAAAAATAGATTGATCGAAGAGCGGCCGGATTACGAGTTCCGGCGGAAGCGAAGCCGCAAGCTTGGGCAAGAGAGCGCGCACACTCGACACAATGTTCAAAGTCGACGCATTGCCCGATTTCTGCACCGTCATCAGCACGCCGCGCTGTCCATCCTGGCGGACGACGTTCTGCTGTACGGCATAGCCATCGCGGACGTTGGCGACATCCCGCATGAAAACCGTACCGCCATTGACCGTCCTGATAGGCACCCTGTTCAAAGCGTTGATCGTCTCCGGCGTCGCGTTCAGTTCAATGTTGTACTCGGTCCGGCCCATCTTTGCGGTTCCGGAACCCAGAATCACGTTCTGCGCATTCACGGCATTCACCACATCCATCGGAGACAGCCCGTGCGACAGCAGGCGATTCGAATCAATATCAACCATCACCTGGCGAACCTTTCCTCCGTAGGGAATAGGCAGGGATGCACCTTGCACTGTGGCCAGTTGAGGACGCAGTTGGTTATTTCCAAGATCGTTAAGCTGTTGCTCGGAAAGACCCCGGCCGCTCAGTCCCAGTTGAAGGATTGGTACCGTGGCCGCGTTATAGCTCAGCACCAGCGGGGGCGTGGTTCCCTGAGGAAACTGTTTTATGCCGACCTGCGACTCCGCAATCACTTCGGAAATAGCGCTATCGGTGTTCGCATTTGGCTGAAAAAAGATTTTGACGACGGAAACTCCGTTCAGCGATTGCGATTCAATGTGTTCGATGTTGTTGACGCTAGTCGTAAGCGATCGTTCAAAAATGGAGACAATCCTGTTAGCCATCTCGCTCGGCACAAGTCCTGTATAGGTCCACACGACGCTGATCACGGGGATGTTGATGGCTGGAAAGATGTCGATCGGCGTGCGAAGCAGCACAACCGGAGTGATTAACAATAGCAGGAGCGATAAAACGACAAAGGTATAAGGTCGTCTAAGAGCGAGTTTTACAATCCACATAGCGGCAGCTTCCTTCCAAATGCGAGCGGCGTTTCAACAAGGCTAATTTCAGTACTCGCCACGTCTGAAACGGTTTTGATCCGGAAAACGAATGCGTTTCCATCCGAATAAACGTGCGTCTGCCGAGAACGCTCCCGGCCCAACCAGTGCCAGTGCAGTGGACAACAATGCGAAAAAGAGCAGGGCAGAGACGGAAACGCTCTGCCCCGCGAGGCCACTATGCACTGTGGCCTGAATGGTCGCGGCAATAGACGCCACAATCGTGGCGGCGCTCGTCGCGGCCGAAGTCCATAAGCCTGCGATGACGAGCAGGCCGGCGAAAGACAGGATCAGTCCGAAGATCAATTCGACACGCGTTCCTTCGTTGCTGCCGGCTGCTGCGAGCAGATTGCCAAGAACCAGGCGGCCTTGCTCGATCAAACCGCCTCCGGTGGCAAACCGCAAAAGCAAAAGCCCAACACCTGCATTTCCGTCTGGAAATGACGAATAGAGCTTCAGCATTGCCGGCCCTTGTTTCGCGTCTGTCTCGCCTCAGTCATCTGATTTGAGAGTAGAGAATTTTGCGAATTTGCAAAACGCTACGTTGGGTGCACGAACGATAGCTATTTTGGGTAGGTTCTTGAGTCTGAAGATTCTCTCCGGCTATAGTGAATGACCACTACGGTCGGTACATGCGCGGAATTCTTATCTTTTTGGCCATAAATGGCCTTGTGGCCGCCCAGCAGCAAAATCGTTTTCAACCTGGGATTGAGCCTTTCGTCAGCGTCAACGATCCAGTAGTTGCACTGGTGCACGTGCGTGTCCTTGACGGAACCGGAGCACCCGCCGCCGAAAATCAGACCATCATTATTGATCACGGAAAGATTGCCGCGTTGGGAGGCGCGGCGACTACACTTGTTCCTGCCGGCGCCCGGCGCATGGACCTGTCCGGGCATACCGTTATTCCGGGACTGGTCGGCATGCACGAACATCTGTTTTATCCTTCCGGTCAGGGCATCCCTACTTACGACGAACAGGCGTTCAGCTTTCCACGGCAATATCTCGCCAATGGCGTCACGCGGCGCGCACGGCAGGCAGTATGAAGCCGGCCACGGACCTGAAGGTGTACATCACCGGTCCTTATCTCGAAGGCGGCGCCACTAACTTTCTGCAGATGCTTCCACTGCGCAATGCGGACGATGCGCGCAAAACCGTCGACTACTGGCTCAACGTGAATGATAAGATCGGCACCGTGACACCCGGCAAACAGGCTGACTTGGTTCTGGTTCAGGGCAACCCCGCCGCGAAAATCTCTGATGTCCGAAACGTGAAAATCGTATTCAAGGATGGCGTCGGCTACGATCCGGGGAAGTTGATTCAGTCCGTGACCGGCTCGGTCGGCTTGCACTAATCGCTTTCCGCTGAGTATCCCGCCGCCGTTCGCACCGGCCGCGACCCGCGCTGAGACAGCTGGAAACCGCGGCTGGTTATGGAGTCCTCAGCAGGCTGAGTGCGTCCCATGGTCCAGCCCATTCGCAAGGTTGCCCCACCGTGCGGTAAACCGTCACGTCATCAGGCGTGGACAGACTCACGTACGTATTCACGCTCTTTTAAAGTGTCAACGCCCGCGGGTCCACTCGAGTGCGCGCACAGCGTTCCGAGTCTCGGGATAAGATTCGGCGAGATTTCTTTGCCATCCACCAGAAGCGTCGTGTGCTTCATGCCTTGTGCATCGTAAACGTAATGTGCGGTGCGCCACTCCTTCACCATCTCCCGAGTAATGTTGCCGTAGTTGTTATGCATGAGCCACATGAATGTCCAGCACCGCGTGCCCGTGCCGTTGAGTCCAGTTCCGCGGGATTGTGTGCATAGTGGCCGTGCTGGCTCATCGGATGCGATTGGTCACAGACGTTATTCTCATCGCAGCTATAGTTTCCTTCGACACTGTTAGTTGACACGATATAGTTCGCGCTAGTCTCGCCCATCTCGCCGGGTTTTCTGATGGCATAGCGCGCGACGCCTTTCTGATCTGCCGGAATGCTCTCCACCACATAAGCCTCACGTTTATCCGACACCACCCAATTGGCGCCTTGCTTGCATTTTCCAATGACAACTTTATTGCCGCTCTTCTTTCGATAGGCGGGACGCCCCACCGTAAGCAGTTCCACTGCTTGTTTTGCGGTGCTCGCGAACGCCGCGGCATAGAAATCTCCCATCTGCCAGTCGAGACCAGGCTGGCGGTATCCGGAAAATGGCGCCGCGGCGGTCGGACGATGTCGACACTTCCACCTACATATCCGCTCACCGTTACGCCCGCATCATTCAGAGCGTGCTCGCTGCCGATCTCGCCGGCGGTGTCCGTCACGGTGAACTTGTGCGCCTGCCGGTCACTCGGATTAACGACGAACGTCACCAGGTATTCCTGCGGGAAGAAGTGCTGGTCCTCGGAGCTGACGTGAATCGCCTTGTGATCCTTAGTCGCCGCGCCAAAGATCACAGCGCCACTGCACGCCGGACCATCGGAGGTGACAGGCTTCACACCCGGAGGCTTGCCTTGCAGTCCGAAATAGCTATTGATCATCAAGATCTTCTGATAATTCGTCATGCTGCCCGCGTATGCGGACGAGTCCAGATCTTCCTTCGCGCCCTCGGCTTATGGAGATTCTTCAAAATCCCGTGCGGAGAACGAAGGCCGTCGAGTTCGTGAACGCCGGATTGGCCAGCGGCAAACTGAAACCCGTTATTGCCAAAACCTTCTCTCGATCAAATCGTTGAGGCGCACAGATATATGGAGTCGAACGCGCAGATCGGCAAGATCGTCGTCACTGTCTGAGAGGATACCAGTCACATGGAGGTGCTTTTTGCCAAAACGTGAAACATTCTGGCAAGTTATTGGCTTAGTTTCAGGCTAAGAGTAGAAAGAGGTACAGCCGCGCTAACTCTTATGCGTGGTGCGTCTGGATCGGCGGGCGCCGCAAATACACGGCCATCGCGCGGCATGAACGCTTCGGGATCGCCCAGGGGGAATAGATAAGGCCTACGAGTCATGAACAGATGTCTAGAGAACCATTAGCGACTTTTGTGGTAGTTTATAGCGGCGCGCAGTGCCGAAACAACATGGTATGCGAACTACTGCACTTGCCGGAGAAACTGGACATAGATCAATACTTTCCCGAACAACATATGAATGAAAATGATTCCGGGAAAGAAAAATGGATCTGCTCTGTTCCGCAAAATAAGGTTGACGCTATTGAGCAGGCGGAAGCGATTTAGGGTACAAGAGCAATTGCGACGTAACCTCGTCCGGAGTGAGGACATATATACTCACCATGTCGTTGCACCGCGGCCTTCATATCAGCTTCAGAATAGGTGACCGCCCCAGTGGGAAGTCGAAGGCTTTCAGCAGGCACAGTCACGCTACGTATGCCCCCCTCGAACCCTGCGGGGGTGAACAGCGTGAGCAGGCGAAGCTGAGGTGAACGGATAACAAATGCGTGCGGTATGAGTTTGAGAGCAAAGATGCATTCCCCCGTCTCCACCTTGAACGCCTCCTAAATATACGTCGAACTCTCCGTCGAGAACGTAGAAGAGTTCGTCCTCACACGAATGCACGTGCGGGGGCGGCTCAGTTCCAGGAGCTAAAGTTGACTCCGTCAACGTAAAGGCTCCATTCGTATCTTTCGATTCTGCGAGGTTTGTTATCAGAATCCCCATATAACATTTAGATAATTCCAGAGATGGAGTTCGCTTGAAGGCTTTCAAAGCGATGACGCGCTACTCATTTTTTCCTTTCAGGTCTGTTCCAATATCAACCAACGTTTTGCTTTATTCCAGAACCTCGCGGCGCTTGTATGAGCCGCGCGATTACCCGCCTAACAAAGCAAGGCATCCAGTGTAGTGGCGAGCGTGAATGAGCGCGAGATGCCACTACTTGAACGCTTGGAAGGTTCCAAATAGAATCGTTCGAAATGGATGACGAACCGTTTGTTGGTCCCCTTGTTTAAAAGCTTAGCTCGACTTTGGCCATTTATAAAGGTGGTACAGCTAATTTGGAATTGACCTCCGGAAGTGGTCGCGTTGACGCCTTTGCCTTGGTTGTTTGTTTCTCTATTGAGTGCTTTTGCACCGTTGTTTTCCGATCGTGTCTGGCAGC